>Ga0302197_10001039_pt1 | contig 27709 bp, 8 predicted proteins | sample II_Bog_N2_1_FD_193526 | JGI IMG/M metagenome (GOLD analysis project Ga0302197, IMG submission 193526) | Peat permafrost microbial communities from Stordalen Mire near Abisko, Sweden - II_Bog_N2_1 | ecosystem: Environmental > Terrestrial > Soil > Wetlands > Peat | place: Sweden: Abisko, Stordalen...
GGTGTCATTGCGTTGCCGTTCAGATCGGTGACGCCGCTTACGCCGTAGGTATACGTCATATTCGGCAGCAGCGACGATGGCAGTTGCACCCAGACAAATGTGTTTCCATTCTCCGGGTACGCCGCGATGGGCAGTGCACTGCCTCCGGTGGGAGTCAGCGTAATGTTGCCCAGCGAGTTCGACGCAACCGGCTCGCTGAACTGCAGGCCCAGACTGGATCCAACCCAGGGACCGTTGTTCGTATTCACTGGCACGTTTGTGGCGCCGCTGGTCGGATTCGCATTCACCAGCGTTGGTCCGGTAGTCACTGGACCGCTACCGGTATAGAAGCCATCCGAGTTGTTGTTCTGCGCATTGCCGGTCAGATCGATCGCACCATTGCAGTAGTAGACGAACTGCGAGTTGGCCGCCAAGGCAGCAGTGGGAGTGATGGTCGCAGATAGCATATCGGAAGAGACCGAGACCGTCGCCGGCACCCGGACGCCCGTCGTATTGCTATAGATATACAGACCGGCAGTCGTAATGCTGCTCGGATCAATCGGTTCAGAGTAGCGGCAGGTGAAGACCGCGTTCGTCCCAATTCCCGCCTGCGAATACGGGAAGTCCACCGCAGCGGTTGGGGCTGCGTAGTCGGGCAGAGCCGCCGTGGTGAATTGCGACGGCGTACTGAGGAAAGTATTGCCCGCGTAATCCAGCAACCCGGTTACGGTCACCTTGATCACGCTCGACGGCGGCAGCGGATTCAACGGATAGAAGTTCACCCCGTACAGGTCGCCGTTGCTGGTGTTGTAGGTGAGGCTGCCCGGAATCGGGTTGCCACCCATGGTCACCTGGATGTTGCTCTGGGTCGCCGTCGTTCGGTCTGCGGGCTTGGAGAACTGCACGCGAATGTAAGCGTTCGTGCCCACATTCACCACACCGTTCGGTGGCCCAATCGTCACAGTTCCTGGAGTCGTATCGGGTGTGCTGCTGGAACTGCTCTGGAAGTATGTGCTCCAGCATCCGCTCGTGGAGTTGACGCCATTGGTCCCCTTTACGTTCGTATTGCTGCACGCATAGTAGTACGTGCTGGTCGCGAACGGCGGGGTCGCCAGTTGCAGACGAACAACAGTCGGCGAAATCACTGTGATCGTCTCCGCTGGATATGTTCCGTTCGTCCCGTTGTAGATGTACACATTGGCGTTGGTCAGCGTGGTTGGATCAATCGGCACGTTGTACTGAATGTCAAACTGCGCATTCGTTGGCACATTGCTCGCCCCATACGCCGGGCTCACCGCAATCACCTGCGGCGCTTCCGTGGCAGCATTCACCACCGCCGCCGTGTAGAAGGTGCCGGAATTGCCATACAGCGTGTTGCCGTACACATCCTGTACGCCGCTGAACCACCATTGCACGGCCGCACTGTTCGGGAACGCAGTGGTCGGCGTGTACTGCACTTCATAGCCGCTGGCCACGGCAGCTATAGTGCCCGGATAGACCGAGCCGTTCACGGTGACAAACACATTGCCTGTCAGCGTCGATGGGTTCACCTGGCGATTGATGTACAGGGTCAGCAGTGTATTCGTCGGGATCCCGGTAGCCCCGTTCGCTGGAGTCTCACCGGCCAGTCCGCCGCAGCATGTGGTCGGATCGGTAGTGGTGGTAAACGTACTGGTAAAGGCGCTCGCCAGCGGATTCCCCGACATGTCGGTAATCCCGTTCGCAGGCAGTGCAATGGTGTAGGTCGTGCCGTTGTACAGCGCACCGGAGTTGAAGTAGATCGTCCGGTCATCCGACGACCAGGTGACACTGCCGTTCGTCTGCAGGTCCTGGCCGGCGTAGAGCTGTGTGTTATAGCCGCTCGCGGTTCCCGGGCTGACCGACTTGTTGAAGGTCACAGCAACAGGCTGGTCGCGACCCACATTCGTCGCTCCGTTGGCCGGAGTCACAGAGACCACCTGCAACGGAGTCGTGTCCGGCGAGGCCGTGCTCATCTTGAAGTAGACCAGTTGCTGTTGCCAGCAACTGCCGTTGTAGAACACATCGCCCAGCACGTCGGTAGGTCCGCCGCACTCACCCACATAGATCGTCGCCCCAGCCGGGTAAGAGCTGCTCGGCGTGAAGGTGACCTGGCTGCCCGTAACTACATAGCTCCCGGCCAGTCCAAGGTTACTGTTCCAGCCATTCATAACCTCCAGCGTGGAGCTGTTCACTGTCGTCGGGATCAGTAACTGGCTGAACGTCAGAGTAATTGGCTGCAGTGGATTGGTGACGGTCGCCCCATTGCTGATATTGGAACTGACAAAGGTCAGTCCGCCGGTCGCCGCCAGCGCGCCCGTGGTAAAGCTTCCGCTGTACGGCAGCACAGAGTTGCCATCGGTGTCCGTAAATCCGCTTACGCTCACCGTGTAGGTCTTGCCTGCTCCAAGGTTGCTGGACGGAGTAAACGCGAGCGTAGTGCTGCTCGTCATACTCACGGTACCAGCCACCGGGGTGCTGGATGGATCGAGCACCTGGATCGAGCTCTGCGTCCAGCTTGTCGTATCGATCGGAGTGCTGCTGGTGGCAATCACCTCCGCATTGAGCGGAATACTGGTGGCCGCGTTGAGCGGGCTCACCGTTACCGTCGGTCCCGAGCTCACAGCGCCCGCGCCGGTGTAGAAGTAGTACCAGCCCGCGCTCGCATTGTTCCCATCTTCATCCTGGAACGTGCCCATGTAGAACCGGTAGTAGGTATTCGGCAGCAGGGTGGTCTGCGGCTGCAACGTAACTTCCTTCGCATTCGCAGACAGAGTCTCGCCCACCTGGATCTGTTGGCCGGTGTCGTTCAGCACCAACTGCACCGTGCTAGTCGACACTGTAATCGGATTCAGCGGCTTGTTGAACACGACCTTCGGAATCACATTGGTCCCGGTCGTCGAGTTGTTCGACGGATCGTACGTCACCACACTCGCATTCGTGATGTCGTAGGTCGCACCTGTCGTAAAGCTGTTGGCCACCGTCGCAACCGTATTGCCCGCCGTGTCCTTCACCCCCGCAATCGTCATCGTATAGGGGACGCCCGGGGACAACGGAGCCTGCGGCACCAATTGCAGCACCGTGTTGCCTGCGCTCATCAGCGGCGTCGTCGCAATCGTCGATGCGCCCTGCTTCAGGGTCACGCCTGCGAGGTAGTTCGGATCAATCGGGCCGCTGAACTGTGCCTCGATGATCGTATTTGTTCCCACATTGGTCGCACCGCTCAGGGGGTTGAACGCCAGCACCGAGGGAGCACTGCTCGCACTGGTCAACTCGGCGTAGAAGTACATACTGATGCCGCTGACTGAATTGCCCGCCAGGTCGGTCACACTGTTCACAGAGAAATAGTACTGCCGGTCCGCAGCCAGCGGCGACGTCGGGGACAGGTAGGCGATGGTCTGGTCCGGGCTCCAGGAGAGCGTTGCAGCAACGTTGGTACCGAGCAAAGTGTCGTAGAGCCGGATATTGCTCGTGTTGGCAGTCGTCACATCCATCGACTCGCTGAATCGAATTGTGATCATCGAGTTGGTGGGGATGCTGCCGTTGGCCGGAATACTCGTCCACACCACAGTCGGCGCCGTAAAGTCCGGCCCGCTTCCGGTCTGGAAGTTCGACGAGAATGTGATCGGATGGCCAACCTGATCCAGCACGCCACTCAGCGTCATCACCAGGTTGGTGCTGGCCGGCAGGGGCGCGTTCGGCACAAACTGCACCCGAGTGTCCGTCGAGTTCAGGTAGTAGGTCCCCGCCAGCGGAGTGCCGCTCTGCGTCACCTGGAACGTGGCGCTGTTCACGCTCACCGGATCGATGGCCTTGCTCAGCACCACTCCCGGAGAAACATTGACACCCACATTCCCAGCGCCGTTGTACGGCACCGCACTCACAATCGTCGGCAGCGAGTTGTCGTCCAGTGAGCCAGAGTAGAAGTACCAGTAGGCGGCTGTCGCAGGCACGCTGGTTGTACTCTGCAGACCGGTCGTCACATACAGGTAGATATAGTGATTCAGCGGCAGATCGCTCGTCGGCGTCAGCCGTATCTCATTCGGTTGAGGCTCAGTGACAGTGACTGCCGGATGCAACCCGGTCGTCGAGTCGTAGAGATAGACGGTGGTCGGCGAAATCGTGCTCGGGTTCAGCGGAGTGTTGAACTGTACATCGATCACCGAATTCTGCGCGATTGTGGTGTATTGCGACGGGGAGATCACCTGCACCGTCGGCGTTGCCGTGCTCGAACTGCCGGCAACGTAGAAGTACCCGGATGCGCCGTAGATGGGCGTGTTGTACGTCGTATCGCTCAGCGAACCCGTCGTCCACCACTGGATCAAGGCGCCGGCCGGGAACGGTGTGGTCGGAGTGAACTCCAGTGTGTAGCCGCCATCCAGCACCTGCACCGTACCCGCAATCGCAACGTTGTTCTGCGCCACCTGGAGGCCGGCTGTCGCAGTCGTCGAATTGATTGGCAGGTTACTGTACAGAATCAGCGGCTGATTGGCGTTGATGCCACTGGCGCCATTGCCCGGCCGTGTCGAGATAATAGTTCCGTTCGAGTTGTAGTCGTACTGAGAGGTTGTGAACTGGCTGGTGAACGGACTCAGCGCATTGCCCTGCCAATCTGTGATGCTGCTGCCCAGCGTGGCAGTCATCAAGGTGCTCGCTGGCAACGTGCCGCAACTGAAGAGCACTGTCGCATCGTCTTGCGAATGCGAGTAGCTGGTGCACCACGGAGACTGCGAGTCGCCCGCGAACAGGGCGAGGTCATACTGGTTCAGCGAATTCAGGTTCACCGACCGGTTGAAAGTCGCGGCTACCGGAGCGCGCAGTCCTACATTGATAGCGTTGGCAGACGGCGCAAATGCCATCACCTGGAACGGCGCCGGCGCCGACGTAGCGGTACCGCCCGTAGTGAAGGACATCAACGCGGTGTAGCAGCCGCCCGCACTGTCTCCCGCCAGATCCAGCGGTCCATTGCAAGTGCCCACATAAATGGTCGTATTCGTTGGGAACGGGCTGTCCGGCGTAAAGACTACCTGGTTGCCGTTCACAACGTAGTTGCCCGCCAGCTCCTGATAGCTGTTGTAGCCCACCATCACCGGCAGTGTCGTCGAGTTCACCGTCAGCGGATCGATCGGGTTGTTGAAGTTCAGCGTAATCGTCGTGTTGGTGGCAACGCCCGTCGCCGTATTCGACGGAGTGGAACTCGACAGCGACAGGGTGTTCGTCAGGCTGGCGCCGCATGTCTCGATCACCGCGCTCAGCCGGAACGCCTCGTACGAGTTGTCCGTCGAGCCCCACCCAAGCGCCAGCGTATTCGAACCTGGAACCAGATAGCTGGAAATTGGAATGTTCAATGGATACAGACTGGAGTCTTGCGCGATATTCCCCATGATCGCGACACCGTTGATCGCCAGCAGTCCGTTGTCGTCGATCCCCATGCCGCCTACCAGGCATAGGCTCGGAGGCACACTGCCGCCCGGAATATTGAAGGACGTCGAGTACACCCCATACGTGTTCTTGGTAGTGCTGTTCGGATTGATGGCAATCCAGGACGAGGTCGGTCCGTTGGCCAGCCATCCACTGTAGTAACCAGCGTCCCCAGGTGCAACAACCAGCAGGGGCTGCGGAGTTCCCGGTGCTGTAAACGTGCTCTCCGAAGGCTCGGTGGCCGTCGGCACGACGACCCAATGAGCGTCCGCCGTGTTGCCGACCGTAATCAGATTGCCCGACGCATCCAGGCCTGTCGACACATTGATCACAAGCGAGGATGCTGACGCGGTAAAGGAACTCGTGAACGTCGTGCCCACATTCCCGACCAGATCCGTAAATCCGCTCACCTGCACGCCGTACGTCGCACCCGGTTGCAGACTGCCCGTCGGGGTAAAGGTCAGGGTCACCAGATCGCTGGAAAGAGTCGCAGTTCCGCTGATCGCGGAGCCGCCCGACGGAGTCACGGTAACGATTCCAGCGACATTGTTCGGATTGATGGCGGCGCTGAAGCGCACCACAATCTGGCTGTTCAGTGGCACGCTCGACGCGGTATTTGCCGGCGAGACCGAAGACACGGTTGGCGCAGTCGAATCGAGACCGGCCCCTGTATAGAAGTAGATATTCGCACCGTTCAGGTAGTTTGCATCGACATCGTAATAGCCGCCAGCCTGGTACAGACGGTAGTAGGTATTCGGCAGAAGTGGCTGAGTCGGAGTAAATGTTGAACTCAGGCCGTTGGCCGCAACAGTTACGCTGCCGCTGACGTACTTGCCGCTGTCTGCGTTGTACAACAGCACTGTTCCGGTGTTGATGTCGATCGGATTGATCGGCTTGGAGTAGGTCAACACGGGCGCGACGTTGATACCCACATTGGTTTGGTTGTTGACGATATCGCTGCTGACGTAGTTCTGTGCCGTGTCCGCACCGGTGCCGGTATTGAACGTGAACGATCCAGACGCCAACGCGTTGCTCGCGGTATCGGTCAGCGGCGCACCGTAGCTTACTGTATAAGTCGTGCTCGGCAGTAGCGCCGCTGTCGGGGTAAAGGTCAGAATAGTGCCCGGCCCCCACGATGGGCTGCCGTTCGGGCTGCTGTTCCAACTGTAGGCGCCGGCCACAGGATTCCCGCCCTGGCTTACAACCATTCCAGCTTGCGTTGCCTGATCCATGTCTGCGCTGAACTCGAGTTCAATCGACACATTGGTACCAACCGTGCTCAGTGCAGGCGGATTCGTCGCGACCACCACCGGCGGCGTAGCATTCGCCGAGAACGTCGTGTACAGATACACGCCATAGTTGTTGAAAGTGTTTCCGGTCGCGTCCTGAATGCTGTTCGTCAACTGGAGGTAGTACTGCGAATTGACGGCCAGAAGGGAGTTTGGCGTGAAGGTAACAACCCGGCCTGTCGCGTCCAGGTTGACCGTACCGGTCACCGCTACGTTCCCATTCGGATTGCTCACCAGGGTCAGCAGAACCGTGCTGGTATTGATGGTGCTCCGCTTCATCGGCTGGCTGAATACTCCGATGATGTTGCTGTTGATGGGCGTGCCGCCTACATACGGTCCCGGGCTCACCGAGATGAGCGAAGGCGCAGGAATCGTCGCTGCCTGAACAGTAAAGCCGCCAGGGATCTCCTGCGTCGATCCACCCGTCGTCACAAACACATCCTCGGGGCCCAATGGAGCGCCGGAAGGAATGGTCAGCGACACGGTCACGCTCGTCGACGTCGCCGTAACGACCGGTCCAGCAGTACCGGCGGCAGCCCCGCCCACGCTAATCAGCGAGCCGGCCGTGCCGATCTGAACCGTCGAGGCCGTGGTCCACGTCGTGTACTGGCCCGTGATGGTCACGGTCAGGCTCGTGGCGCCTGGGTTGCCGATGTTCGGGCTGATCACTGTAATCGTCGGCGTTCCCGGCGTCACGCTGAAGTAGTTGTTCAACGTCAGGTTCTGACTGCCCGTCGTCACTGATATATAGGTGTTCCCAACCGAAGCATTCGAGGGAATGCTGATGTTGGCAATCAACTGCGTCGGGCTGACATACGTAACATAATTCGTTACGATTCCATCGCCCAGGCTCACCGTCGAAGTCGACAGGAAGGTGGTGAACTGGCCATTGATCGTCAGGTTCACCGTGTTGCCGGCCTGTCCAGATCCTGGAGTCGCAGAGAGCAGTGTCGGCACGCCGGCCAGCACCGTAAAGCCGCCCGTTATAGACGCGGTCTCCGAGCCGGTGGTCACCGTTACTGTGCGCGACCCAAGCGTCGCCGCCGGATCAATCGTGATGTTCGCCACCGCAGTGGTCGAATTCGACACGGTCGTGGTGTTCGTGGTGATGCCGGCGCCGAAGTGCGCCACGCTGGTGAGGTTCACAAAGTGCGTGAACAGACCATTGAGCGTGACGTTCAGGTTAGTGGAGCCCTGCGTGCCAGTCGGCGGGCTTACGCTGGAGAGCTGCGCACTGCCTGACGTTACCGTAAAGCCGTTGAGGATCGTGGCGACCTCGCCGCCCGTCGCCAGTACCACGTTGTAACTGCCCAGAGCCGTGTAGCTGGGGATCGTGATATTTACGTTGGCGTGGAGCGCATCGATGACTGTGACGCCTGTGACTTGGATTCCTCCATAGAACACTGCCGCGGTCACGCCGTTGGCAAAGTTCGTCTGGCTTCCGGTCACGCTCACCGTCAACGACGTTCCCTGGGCGCCAGTGGCCGGACTCAGGCCCGCGACCGCCGCCGGGCCGGTCGTCACGTCAAAACCGTTGGTCAGCGAAACCGCTTCGCTGCCCGTCACCACCGACACATTGCGATACCCGGTCGCCGCCGTTGGCGATACCGTAATGTTCGCGACAATCTGCGTCGCGCTGTTCGCAGTCACTGTATTGACCGTAACGCCTGTACCGAAGCTCACCACGCTGGTGTTGCCAAAGTGCGTATAGAGACCCGTAAGCGTTACATTTTCGGTCTGGCCCTGATTGCCGCCCAGCGGTACGGAGGCCAGCAGCTCCGGCTGCGTCTGCGTAATCGTAAAGATATTTACTGCATTGGCAACTTCACCCAGCGTCGTAGCCGTCACGTTCACCTGGCCGGGCGTTGCGTTGATGTTCACCGTAACGTTCGCGGTGATGGAGGTCGGGGTGTTCACCACAAAGTTGTTGATGAGAACGCCCGGGAACGTCAGCGTCGTCACACCCGGCAGCCAATGTGTGTTCGTGCCCATGATCTGCACAGCCGGCAGGTTTACATTTTGTCCGCCAGAGTTCGGGATCACAGTGTTGATTACCGCAGGTCCAGGCGACACATAGAACGCGTACGGCAGCGTCAGCGTCTGCGTGCCGGTGCTCACCGTCAGGTCGCGATACCCCACAGACGTCGTCGGCGTCACATACCCGGTCGCGGTAAGCGAGGTCAGACCGGTCACATTGACATTCGTGATAATTACGCCTGCGCCCAGCGATACGGTCGGCGGACTCGCTGCCGTCCAGTTCGTCGCCTGGCTCAGAATCGTGAAGGTGGCGGTACTCTGCTGCGGCAGCGATCCCGGTCCAGAGGACAGCAGGAGTGGCGTGCCCACCTGGACCACAAAGCCATGGGCGATGTAAGCAATCTCACCCAACGTCTGGGCACTGGCGCCCGTCACGCCAATCGGGGCCAGCGCGGGAATCGACAGCGTCAGAGTGGCATCGGTTGCGCTATTCACCGTCGTACTCGTCACGGTAATGCCCGAGCCGAATGTGAACACCGTCGCTCCGCTCCAATGCGTGTTGCTGCCCGTCATCTCTACAATCTGCGTCGCACCCTGCTTCGCCGTATTCGGCGTCACAGCGGATATCAGTGCCAGGCTTGGCGTTACGGAGAAGCCCGCGCCGCTCACAACCTGTGCATTCGCAGTCGCATCCGTCGTCGTCGCAATCACACTTCGACCGCCCAGCGTGGCCAGTTGGTCGATGCTGATGCTCTGCGTTGCGATCGTCGGTCCAAGAATCGTGGGCGACCCATTTACCGTAATGCCGGAACCGAAGTTGAACGTAGTGGTAGCGTCGAACGTCGTGTACTGCCCCAGAATGTTGACCGTCAGGTTGGTCGCACCCTGCAAGCCGGATCCCGGATCGACAATGCTCAACGTCGGTGTGGATACCACCACGTTGAATCCGACACTCTCTGTCTCTGAGCCTGTCGTAAATACGATCAGGTTGCTCTGCGCCTGCGTTGCCGTGATGGTGATGTTGGCACGCGCGGTCGTCGGGCTGGTCACCTGGAAGGTGTTCACCGTAATTCCGTTGCCGAAGGTCGCCTGCGTCCCCGTGATTGGATTCGGATCCCAATGCGTATTCGATCCGGTAAAGCTGATGGTGAAGGTCTGGCCGGGCAATCCGGACGACGGCCAGTAGTACCAGATGTATGGCGTCGGCGGAGGCGCCGGAGCCGTCACCAGGAAGTTCCCGGTCAGGCCCTGCGATTGTGACGCAGTCGCGACGACCACCGTGCGGTAGCCCGGTTGTGCTGCCGGGTCAACGTTCAGCACCGCGCCGATATGCGTGTTGTCTTCCACTACATACGATGTGACCGTAACGCCCGGACCAAAGTTCACCGTCGTCGTCGAGTCCCACTTCGTATACAGACCGTTGATCGTCACGCCGAGCTGGTTGGTCCCCTGCACCGCACTGTTCGGGCTGATGTAGGTGACTACCGGCACGCCGCCGGTCACCACAAAGGCGCCGCTGTCCGACAGCGATTCGCCGTTCGTCACCATAAATATGGAGCGCGTCCCGGGATTCGCCGTCGGCGAGATGTTCATATCCACCGTGGCGCTGGTCGCGCTGTTAATAATGACCGAGTTGATGGTCAGGTCCGAACCGCCGCCCGCGATGTAGAACTGGGTAAAGTTCTGCTGCCAGTGCGTATTCAGGCCGGTAATGTTGAAGACGACTTCCTGGCCTTCATTCCCGGTGTTGGGCGTGACTGTGCTGATGATCGCCGGTCCCGGGATGATGTTGAACACGTTGGCGCTCACGATCTCGCTGCCCGTGCCGGTCGTCGCGCCGCCCGGGCAACGGTTGAACGTGTCGTTCACCATCTGTGCGCACGGAACTCCCGGCGTCGTCACGGTCACCGTCCGGCCTCCCGTGTAGGACAACGGATCGATGCTGACGTTGGCCGTCAACTGCGTCGGACTGTTGTACGTAACGCTGTTCACGATCACACCCGCACCAAACGTCGCGGTGCTCAGCGCGCTGAAGTGCGAGTACTGGCCAGTCAGGATAATGTTCTGATTTTGAACACCTTGCTCTTCCTGGTCGGGGTTCGCTTCGGTCAGTGTCGCCTGGTTCGGCACCACCGTAAACGAGTACTGTTCCGAGGCGACTTCTCCGTAGGTTGTCACCGTGACCGTCTTATAGCCCGGTGTTGCCGCAGTCGAGATTCCGACCGAAGCCATCAGCGTCGTCGAGTTGACGACCGTGACCTGGCCAACCGCGAAGTTCGGATCGCCAAAGCTGACCGTGGTCACGCCCGGCAGGAAGTGTGTCGCCGAACCCGTGATCGTCACCGTCTCCGTCGAGCCCTGCAAGCCAGAGACAGACGACACCGAGTTGATCTGCGCGGCGCCCTGCTGCACGCAGAAGTTATCCAGAATCGGAGCCGTGGATACCTGCTCATTGCCCGTCGTTACCGTCAGCGAATGGCCACACGGCGAACCGGTGTCCACATAGGCCCACGGGCTCACTGTGATGTTGGCCTGCAGGTTGTCATTGTCGATCACGTTGATGGAGTTCACCGTGATGTCCTGATTGAAGGCCAGCGACGTCAGAGCAGAGTTCCATGTCGTAAACCGTCCCAGCACCTGCAGTGTCAGATTCGCGCCCTGCTCCGCGGCCTGCGGAGCAATGGCCAGCATCCTCGGATATCCCTCTTCGATATCGATCGCCTGCTGCAGTGTCACCACTTCGCCATCGGTATAGCTCGTCAGTGAGGCATAGCCCACCGGCGAATTCGATAGCACCGTAATCTGCGCCGTGGCAGTCGTCGGAGAAAGAATCGTAAGGCTGTCGACGATCACGCCGCCACCGAAGCTCATCGTGGTCTCGCCTTGCAGCCAGTGCGTTCCAACGCCGGTAATGCTCAGCGTCGAAGTCTTTGTCTGCTGCACCACCCAAACCGCCGAAGACGAACTCCCGCAACCCGGAACGTAGGCGATAAAGGTAGCTAGCTGGCTCTGGCAACTGGTCACCGGCCCGACACTCACTATCGCCGCTGCGCTGGGCGTCACGCTGAACCCGGTCCCGCCTTCGATCTCGGAGCCGGTAATCATGATCACGCTGTTGCCGCCCACAGGTGCTGTCGGAGAGACAGAGATGGTCGCCGTAGCCGTGGTCGGGCTCGTCACCGTCAGGCTCGCCACGGTCACGCCCGCACCCAGAATGGCCTCCGTCGTCCCATTGACCCAGTTCGTCAGCGACCCCGTAATTGTGACCCCCACAGTCGAGCCCTGCGCGGCGCTCGACGGGCTTACACCCAATAGCGTCGGGCTCGCCGGTGGATCCACGGCGAAGCCCGCAAGCAGCATCTCCGCACCGGTGTTTACAAATACCTGCTGCCATCCGATCGGAGACGCAACCGTACCACCGTTGTAGGCGTAGTTGGTCGTGATGTTCGCCGAGAGATGCGTCGCATCCGTCACGGTGACGCTGTTCACTGTGATCTGCGGCCCAAACAGAACCTGGGTCGCGCTCGCTGTAAAGTGCGTGTTCAGTCCTACGATCGCCACGTCCAGCGTCGCATTTTGCGCCGCATGATACGGATAAAGACTCACGATCCCGACCGGCGTACTGGTTACATTGAAGTTCGTAGTGACGATCTGGCCACCCGTCGTCAGTGTTACCAGTCGCGACCCCGTCGCCGCCGTCGGAGAGATCGTCAGCGTCGCCGTGGCGCTCAACGGAGTATTCACCGTGAAGTCCGATATGGTCACGCCTGCGCCGGAGATCACATCCGTCGTCGTCGAATCGAAGTTCGTGAACTGACCATTGAAGGTCACGCTCAAGGTCGTGCCCAGCAGGCTGTTCGCCGGCGTCATCGACAACGATGGCGTATCGGCGTACACCGTAATCGATGCACTCACCACCTGGCCGCCCGTCGCCATGTAGAACGGGTAGGTGCCTGGCGGCGTGTTCGTCGGCACGGTGATGTTCAGCGCGGCCGAGGTCGGGCTGTTGATCGTCACCTCGTTCACAAACGGAGTCGGCACCGGCTCCGGATAGAACGCCGCCACGGTGGTGGACTGGTTCCAGATAGTGTTCGAACCGACCACATTCAGCGTTACCTGCGCACCCTGCCCGACACTGCCTGGCGACACGCTGACGATTGACGCACTCGAAGCCGTCACGGTGAACGTGAACGGGAAGATGGTCGCGTTGCCCAGCGCGTCAATACTGGTCAGCCGAGCCGTGATCGACCCGACGTTGGCCACTGCGTTCACCGTGACATTCAGCATCACGTCCGTTGGCGAGTTCACAGTGATCGAGTTCACCTTGATCAGGCCCGTCATGTCCGCAAGCATGTACGCCGGCGAGGTCGAGCTGAAGTTTGTATTCACGCCCTTGATGTCGATGTTCAGCGTCTGACCCTGTTGCCCGGAACTCGGAGCCACGGAGGTCAGATACGGCGTGGTGCTGGTGATTGTGAACGCATCGCTCAGCGTCGCAATCTCGCCGCCGGTGGAGACGGTCGCATCCGCCAGTCCAACCGTGGCATTGGCCGGTACGGCTACCTGCACCGTCGCCGTCGTCAGGCTAGTCACCGCAACGTTGCCCACAATTACGCCGTTGCCAATCGAGACCTGCGTTGCATTCTGCAGGAAGTGCGTGCCCGATGCCGTCAACGTCAACGCGCCACTGAATCCCTGCCCTTCCACATTCGGACTCAGGCTCAGGAAAGTCGCGCTATTCGGCCCAATCTGGAAGATCGGGTTCCCCAGCGTAGAAAGCACCGACGTCGCATACTCGCCGCCAGTCATCATGCTGATGGTGCGGTAGCCTACCGGCGTCGTATTGCTGATCGTGATGTTGGCCTGCGCATCGGTCGCGTCGGTAATCGTCAGCGAGTTGATCGTGATCCCGTCGCCAAAGTTTGCGTACGTGGTTCCCTGCAGGAAGTGCGTGCCCGTCGCGGTAATCGCGACATTTTCCGTCTGCCCCTGCGTCCCGAATGCCGGCGTCACGCTGGTAATGGTGTGCGCATTCGAAGGGTCCGCAATGATGAACGCGGAGTTCAACTGCGCCGTCTCCGTCCCGCCCGCCGTCAGCGGCGTCGTTACCGTGATGTTGCGCGCGCCGTACACCAAGCCGCCGCCGTTGCCCAGAACTAATGTCGCATTGATCTGGTTCGGCGAAACGACCGTGACGCCCGTAACCGTAATGTCGGACGCAATACTGCTGCTGTCCGTGTCCGTAAAGCCGATAACCGACGACGTACTGAAGTTCGTCCACCCGTTGCCTGTAATCACCACCGGCACCGACGTCCCCGCAGATCCCGCTCCCGGGGACACTACGGCCACCGCCGCCGGCGGATTCGTCGTGCTCGCCGAACCAAGCAGCGACACCACCAGCGGAGATCCCACCGCGGCCGTGTGCGCAATCGTCAACGACCCACTGAGCGGCCCCGGAGTCGCCGTAGGACTCGGCTCAAATACCACGTTCAGATTGCAGGTTGACTTCGCCGCGATCAGCCCCGTTCCGCAGTTGCTGGTCGGCGCAAAGTTGCCCACCGGCGTCATCGTAAACGTCTCCGGCTGCGACTCGTGATTCGTCAGCACTACCGTCTGCACCGGGCTCAACGTCCCCAGCTTCTGCGCGCTATAGGTCAACGCGCTGGTGGAGATCGTCAGCGGATTGGTGCCGGTGCCGGAAAGATTCACCACCTGCGGGCTGGTGATCGTATCGTCGTACACCTGCAACTGGCCGGTCCGTGTACCGCCAATCGTCGGGTCAAAACTCACCGTCACATTGCACGAAGCACCGGGCGCAAGCGCATAGGGCAGCGACGCCCCACAGGTCGTCGAGGTCTGGATAAAGTCGCCGGTGCCAGTGAACGTGAAGCTGCTGATGTGGACGGTTGTCGTTGGATTGTTGTTGGCAATCGTAACGGTCTGGTATGCGCTGGTCGTCCCCACAGGCGCCGTAAAATTGGTGATCGCACCCGGCGTCACCGAAACCGGAAGATTCCCCAGCCCGCTCAAGGCCACAGTCTGTGGCGTCCCGGGTCCATCGTCATTCACATTCAGCGTCGCCGTTCTCGTCCCCGGTCCGCTCGGCGTAAAGGTCACGGACAACGTGCAATTACCGCCCGGGGCCAGGTCTGTGCATGTATTCACCCCAAAGTCGCCGCTGTTCGCGCCCGAAATGGTGAAGCCAGAAAAATGCAGCGTCGAGCTCTGGTTGTTCGTCACCGTCACCGGCATCGATAAGCTCGGCGTTCCCTCCAACTGTGCCGGGAAACTCAACGACGTCGGGTTCAGCGTCACCGCCGTCTGCACCGACAATGTCGCCGGGGAGCTGCACACCGCCGCAAACTGGTAGCTGTTGGTCGCGCACGCACGCAGTTGTAGATTGTTAAACGCCGGCGTCGTCGCGTTAAACTGCAGCGTCGGCGTCGTACTCGTAGGGTTGCTCGTCTCAAACCGCACCCAACTGCCCGCAAAGAACACCTGCCACTGGATCGTTGGCGCAGGTATGCCTCCAACCGTCACCGCGAATGTCGCCAGCCCGCCCAGGCCCACAGATTGGTTAGCTGGATTCGTCACCGTCGGCGGCGAATCCACCGTCAGCGTCGCCGCGGCGCTGCATACGTTCGACTGCACCAAATTCGACGCACAGGCCCGCAGTTGCAGTCCGTTATAGGCCGCCACTCCTGGCGTGAATATTAGGCTGGGCTGGCAGCTTGTTGGATTGCTGCCGGCGGGGAGAGGCGAAAGCGCGCAGTTCGCCTCGAAATTTGTCCAGGTGCTCCCGCTTAAAAACTGCCACTGGATCGTCGGCGCAGGCGATCCTCCGACCGTCGTCGTAAAGATTACCTGCGAGCCAACATTCACCGTCGCGCCAACAGGATTGGTCACAGTCGGCGCCGTATTCAGCGTCAACGTTGCCGGAGCGCTGCATATGTTGCTCGCAACGCTGTTGGAGACGCACGCTTCCAACTGCAGATTGTTATACCCCGATGTAATGGAACCCGGGCACGCAGCATTCGGAAACGTCAGCGTCGCTGTCTGCGCCGTCGGGTTGCATGTCTGGAAGTGTGCGCCGCTCGGATAAACCTCCCACTGCACGGTCGGTGCCGGAGATCCGCCTGTCGACACGCTGAAAGTCGCACTGCCGCCCACCGTCGTGGATTGGTTCGCTGGATTGCTCACCGTCGGCGCCGTATTCCCCGAAGAGTTTACCGTCAGCGTTGCCGGCGCGCTGCACACGTTGGAAGCAACCGAATTCGAGACGCACGCCATCAGCTTCAGCCCGTTGTAGGCCGAGGTGATGCTCGAAGGCGGACAGGAGGCATACGGAAACACCAGCGTCGTCTGCTGTGCGGTCGTGTTGCATGTCTGGAACAGTGCCCCGCTCGGGTATACCTTCCACTGCACCATAGGCGCCGGGTTGCCACCCGTCGTCACTGCAAAGATCGCAGTGCCGCCTACATCCACCGTCAAGTTTGCGGGCGTGCTCACAGTCGGAGCAGAATTCACTATCAGTTGCGCAGGGTTGCTGCACACCGGCGCTACCTGGTAGGCGTTCGTTGCGCATGCCCGCAACAGCAATCCGTTAAAAAGAGCAATCGTAGCTGGAGAACTGCTTGCCGTAGGTCCGGGGAAAGTTAGGTTCGGCGTCTGGCTCGTAGGGTTGGTGATCTCAAAATTCGCCCAGGTGCCACCCGTTCCACCCACGGCACCCTGCAACCACTCCCACTGGACCGCAGGAGCAGGGTACCCACCCACCGTCACACTGAAGCTCGCAGTCCCGCCAATGTTAACACTCGTACTGGTCGGATTGGTGACAGTGGCAAGCGTGTTCGTTTGCGCCCGCAGGGCGAAACTCACCAGCAAAACCGAAGCAAAGCAGAAAAAACGAGACAAACGACGCAATCCCGGTACCCGCATATTCAGTTCCCCGCATTTCCGGTCCATCAACCAAGGCCTGCAAAACAGGTTGTCCTGCGGAGCATGCACCCGCGCTGCCGAGATGCCGCTACCGCCCAGTAGCCCAATGCTTCATTTCGATCGCCCTTGTCTGTGCGCGGAGAAATACGCGCATGTGCAGGTTACAGACAGTTTTGAGCGACGCATCTTCGCGGTCGCTCGTTTCATCTCCCGCTCAACGCTTGCTTCGTACGTCCGCCCCAGGACGATGCCTCGAAAGGATGATCCCAGGACCTCCGTTTCCATCGCGGAGCCTGGCGGACATCAGGATCGAAACCACACAGACCAATAGCCCCTACCGTCGGCACATCGGCATTTGGAGACTCTCGAACTCCCCATCCGATATGCAGCCGACAAGACAACGCTGTCTAGCTGAATCCCGTACCATCTCCGCTCGGTGTGCTAAACCCACTCGCTGTCAGCGTCTCCACATCCACCTTTTTCAGCTTGGGGACCATCCACTTCTTTCTGCTTTCAGGAACATTCACGACCAACTCCTTCATGGGCCTAACCTCGAAGAGGAAATTTTTAAGAAGAGGAAATTTAAACAGTGCGACCGATGTTTTCAACACGGAGCGAAATTGTCAATCCATAATTTCAACAAAATGCGCTATTTCCGTGGCCCACACCACGATTGCTATCCTGTGCGACCAACTCACTGCAAAGGTCTGCGCATTCCGCCGCGAATCACTGCAAAGGTCTGCGCAGTGTGCATTTTCTTGCAATGAAATATGCGCAGCCGGCAGGCCATCCCCCGCCGCAACGTTGCACCTTGGCTCACGCTTCACTTCCCCGCTGGCTCTCCCAGCCGGCCGCGGATCAGCCTTCGCCACGCCCACAAGAATGGACGCAGCGGAACATACGCCCAAAACAATTTGTCCGGCAGCGAAAGCACCCTGAAGTCGACCTCGCTATAACAAAGGTCGGAGAAGCGTTTACCCCACGATGTCTGCGGCCGCAACAGCCGCATGTATCGCGTCATGTGGAACTGCCTCTGCACTCGCTGCATCGGAGCCAGCAACTCCGGCTCGCGAGAAGCCTTCAGCTCGAACACCGACCGTTCGACGAGGAAGGCCGGCAATCGCTTCCCTCTCTCCGCAACCGCAGGCAACGGTAGCCCATACGCCTCCTGTAGCAGTTCCAGGCACAGCCGCACCGGTCTCTCCTGGTCCGTCACTTGCGCCTCCGCCAGGCACACCTCCCAATCCACCTGGCTGGCCGCGTGCAGTCGCGCCAGGTCCCCCAGCCACTTCGCTCGGAACCATGCATGATCGCTCCCGTGGCTGCACAGGTACAGGACCTGGTCCACCGGGCTCATCGCGCGATACGGCGCGCCCTGCCACTGCGCCTCTATGCTTCGCTCCCATCGCCGCGCGGCATGCTCCTCGCTATCCCACTGGTTCCTCCAGTGCAGTTCCAGGCTGCACCGCCGCTTCGGATGGACGTACAAGGTATGGTGGTCATGCCGCATCGCGGCCTCCCACTGTCGCGCAGTCAGCGCGAACGACTTTGCATCCGGCACCCAGCCCATCGCCTCCAGGCACGCTCGCGCCCGCGGAATATCCATCGGCGCCACCATCGCGTCCAGATCCTTGGAGTGACGCAGCCCAATATCCCCATACATCTCGTAGGAGAGTGCCGGCCCCTTCATCAGCATCACCGGAATCCCCTCGCTCTGGAAACCCTTCAGCACGTCCGCCAGCAGCAGCCCGTGGCGAACTGCCTGCATCTGGCAAGCCTGGCTTCGTTCCTGCAGCCCCTGCCGCGCTGTTTGCGCCACATCCGCGCCTGGCACCCGCTTCAGCGCAGCCCAACTCAGCGCCGGAGTCCGGTGGTAGTCCACCAGCCGCAGATACTCCGCCCAGTCGACGCGCGCGCCGAGTACCTCTCGGATCGCCGCGTCCTGCCTCTCCCGCCACCCATCCGGGGCCAGCCACGACGTAGCCATCGTCAAGCGAAACTCAGAACCGCATCGCCGCAACCAGGAACCATCATGCATAGCCGGCCGTCCGCCCTCTGCTTTCGCCTATCGCACCGCCCAAACCGAGCATACCTCAAGGCCCGCGCGCTCTACTCTTTCGCAAACACCACCACACCATTCGCCGGGATCACCACGCTCGCCGACGCCGGCATCCCTTGCGCCTGGACCCACTCGGCCGTCACCCCGCCCGCGTTGCCTGCGACCTGCGGATTCACCCAGTTGTCATACACGTCGCTATTGAACACCTCCACCCAACGCCCCGCGCTCGGAAAACCGATCCGGTATCCCCACCACGTCGACTCGGCCAGTGTCGCCACCACCACGCAATCCTGCCCCGCGCCCACCACCCAGCGTTGGAATGCGATCACCCGGTCTGCGTCGGACACAAAAAACACATTCAGCCCCTCGCCCCGCAACGCAGGCCGCTCGCAGCGCAGCCGCACCGCGTCCTGGGTAAACCGCAGATGCTCGCCCATCGCCGGGTCCAGTGTCTTTCCGTTCGCGCCGGCGGCCAACCCACCCCACCAGATCATGTGCTCCGGCGTCCGCGGGTCCGGGCACCACTGCTTGTCCTCCAGAAACTCCTGCCCCATAAAAAGCTGCGGAATGCCCGGCGCCGTCAGCAGCAGCGCAGTCGCAACCCGGCTCCGGCTGCGCGCGTACCAACTGCGATGGTTTGCCTCATCCGCGAGCGCTGAAATCCTGGGCTTCTCGCCCGCCTTCACAATGTCGTGGTTCTCCACGCATGGAGTGGTCTGCCACGCATGTGCGAAGCCCGCCGGCCACATTGCCATCGCGATGCCGCTCATCCCGACGTACGCGCCGGCTCCCGCTGCCGCCTGCCCCACCGCCGTGCGGATCGCCTCGCGCATCCCGTCGTGCTGCACCGTGTCGAACCCAAGGCCTCCGTCCGCCACCGGCGTCACCATCAGCGGAGCGGGCGCCCCAAACTCGCTCGGCCAGTACTCCGCATTCTGCAGCACCCGCGGACATGTGGCACGCGCCGCCTGCGTCAGTTCTATGCAAAACTCCCAGCCGCTCGCCGCATTCATCGCCAGCAACATGGAGATCTCGTCGTACCGGAAACCATCGACATGGAGCTCCTGCAGATGGAATCGCGCGTTGTTCAACAGAAACCCGCGAACGTCCGCATTCCACAGCGCAAACGATAGGCCGCCAACAAAACCCTGATCCGTGAAATAGAGACTCTGGTTGTTGTCATACCGGCCATTCGTTCCGCTGGTCGATGCGCGGTCCCAGAAGTAGAGGCTGTAGTCGTCCCCGTGCAGCACGCCACTCGGATCGACCGTCTTCGGCACCGTATAGGTCTGCCCCCAACCACCGGCGTGGTTGTACACCACATCGAACCCGACTGCGATCCCGTAGACGTGCAGCAGGTCCACCATCGCCTTGATCTGTGCGTAACCGGGCCGAATGTCCTCCAACGTCATCGCAGCAAAGCCCTTCGCCGTCAACAGGCGGTTGATCGTCAACAGAGACCGCGCCAGGCTGTCCTCATGGTAGACGGCGTAGTCAATCGCTGGCGAAAACAGGTCCGAGCCCTGGTACCCCAGCCCTGGGTACCCCAGCGATGGCGAGTCTTCCATCTCGTACACCGGCAGCGGCTGCACCACATTCACGCCCAGCGCAACCAGGTACTCGATCTTTTCGATGACATCCAGATAGGTGCCCGCCCAGCCCGGCGCGGCTGGCGAAAAGGTGCCGATGTGCAGTTGATAGACCACATGATCCGGGATCTCCGCCGCGCGAAAGCCCGCATCGTGCCATGGGTAGGCCTTCGCCTCACGGATCACCGCCGGGCAAACCGGGAACGGCGCCGCCAGATCGTTTGCCAGCTCGCGCGCATACGGATCGCGTTTGATTCCGCTGGAGCCCGCACCGACAACATAGAAGATGTACGGGTCGCCCTCCGCCGCCTCCGGCAGAAAGCCCGACCAGTAACCATTCGCGTCCATCGTCATCAACAGATCTGGTGCTTGCCCCGTTCGTCTCACCCCCGCGAAGAAGCCGTTCACATACACCGCGGTCGCCCGCGGCGCCCATGCCCGAAACGTCGCGCCGCTGCCCACAATTCCCTGGTCCCGGAGCAGGTTCGCTCCCATCGGCGTCGTCGCCGTGCAATGCGCTTGAGAGATCATCGCAGCGTCCCCATATCCCCATCTTCGCATTCGATGGTCAGGATTGGCTCCACGCGCAACGCGTTGCGCCCGACACAACCAAAACCAGCCATTTTCTTTGTCATCTATCTCATCCCTCGGTGGTAAGCTTCCGCTGACTCCAAGAACGGATAATCTCATGCCCCCTGCGTTTCTGCGCCTCTTCCTCGCCGCACTCCTCTCGTCCACAATTCTCAACTCTTCCGTTGCTCAGACATCTCCAAAATCCTGCCCCGCTCCGCCCGCCATCCTCGCTCCCAGCCAGCCCAACATCTTCTCTGACCAGCAGGAGCAATGGCTCGGCGACGCCATGGCCGATCAAATCGAGCGCAACTATAAGATCGTCAAAGATCCAGCGCAGAACGCCTACCTCGACCACATCGTAGCCCGCTTGCTCGCCGTTCTTCCTCCCACCAAAATTCAGTTCCGCATCGTTCTCGTCGACCTTCCCACCGTCAACGCATTCTCCATCGCCGGAGGCCGCGTCTATGTCGGCCGCAAACTTGTCCTCAATGCCAAGAACGAGGACGAGGTCGCCGCCGTCATCGGCCACGAGATGGGCCATATCCTTACCCATCAGTTCGGCATTGAAACCACCGCTGACCTCAAACGCCTGCTCAACATCACCAGCGTTGGCGACAAGGCCGACATTTACACCAAGTTCCAGATGCTTACCGACTCGCGCATGAAAGACAAGCACCCCTCACGCACTGGCAACAGCGACGAGGGCCAGGACCAGGCTGACACCGTTTCCGCTTACGCTGTCGCCGCCGCCGGCTACCGTCCCCAGGCCTTCTCCGAGTTCTGGGACCGCATGTTCTTCGTCGATGGCAAGGTCGGCGGCCCGTTGTCGGACTTCTTCGGCATCACGCGTCCACAGGAGAAGCGCCTCCGCGCCATTCTCAAGCTGGTCAACTCCCTGCCTCCAGGCTGCGGCGCAGCCCAGCCCAACGACAGTCCCGAATTCCAGGCGTGGCAGGCCCTCGTCGCCACCAATCGCCCCATACTTCTAGAACCCAGCGCCAAGCCACTCAATGAGGTCGCCCTCAACCCTCCGCTCCGCATGGAGCTCGAGGGCCTCCGCTTCAGCCGCGATGGCAAGTACATCCTCGCCCAGGACGAAAGCTCCGTCTTCGTGCTCACCCGCCAACCATTCGGGCAGGTCTTCCGCTTCGATGCGGAAGGAGCTCTCCACGCCCAGTTCAGCCCAGACTCCTCCCACATCGTCTTTCACACGCGCAGCCTGCACATCGAGGATTGGAGCATCGCGGACCAGAAACTCTCGGCCTCCCACGAACTGCTTTCCCGCCGCCACTGTGTTCAGGCCAAGCTATCGCCGGATGGCCGCACTCTCTTCTGCATCTCCTTCGCATCGATGCTGGACGTCGCACTCGATACCGATCTCGATGTCCTGGATACCGCCACCGGAAATGTCCTGTTTGAGAAGAAGAGCTTCTTCCTTCCCAGCATGGGTTTCTATATCGAGTGGCTGGTCGCCACCAGGCTCGGCATCGCCAGCGATCTGATTCCCTCCAGCCTCTCGGCGGACGGCAACGTGATGCTCATCGGGCCCTCCGCGGAAAAGATTGCCTTCGACCTGCGCTCCCGTACCGTAATACCCATCGCCAAAGACCTCAAGAACACCGTCAACGGGCCCTACGCCTTCCTCGGCAACGATCAAGTCGTCGGCGAGGCGACCGGCAACGTCAAGGACTCGGGCATCTTTGCCTTTCCCGGCGGAACGCGCATTCAATCCATCCCCTTCGGCCTCAACGACCTCGTCTCGGTCACCAATGGCAACTATGTCATCAGCCACAACATCCAGGGCTTCGCCGTCGGCCTCGTCGATGTCTCGGCAGCCAAATTCATCGCCGCATCCAAAGTGCCTTCCATCGACGTCTTCGATGGCTCCCTGCTCAACGAGAATGCCGACGGCAGCGTCGTCCTCCACAAACTCGCCGACAAGACTGTCCCGGACCAGACCGTCATGCTTCCCCTCAGTCCACTCGGCAGCATCTTCGCCGTCACCTCGCCCGACGGCAAACTCGTCGCCATCTCCACCCGTACCCGCGGCGGCGTATGGGACATGACCACCGGCGAACGGCTCCTGCAGGCCCGCCACTTCGACTCTGCCGTCTTCGCAGCAGACAACTCCGTCTTCGTCCAGTTCCCCAAACACGACAAGGAAGACGCTGCCATCGTTCATTTCAGCTTCTCGCCCTTTGCCTCCACCCCGGTGCCCTATAAGGAAGACAACAACACCCGCCTCATCCGCGACGCCGTGCAGGAGTGGAGGCACAATGAAGGCAAGAAGGCCGTAGACCTCATCGTCCACGACGTGCGTGACAATTCCATCCTCTGGCAGCGCACCTTCGACGAAGGCGAGCCCGCCCATACCTCCGCCCCTTACGTCCCCGGCATCCTTCTGTTCGCGTTCAACCTGAAATCCGACTTTGCCAAGTCCCGCATCGGCGACGACCGTGCCCTGGCCGCCGAGGCCGCGCAGGTCCAGAGCCGCGACAAAGGTGGCCTGGTCCAGGTCGTCGACAGCGTCACAGGAAAAATCCTGCACGAGGTCATCCTCGAAATTCCCCTCGACTACGAAGGCCTTCAGGGTGTCCACTCCTTCGGCGATTCGCTGTACATCGACGGCAGAGCCAACCGCACTGTCGCCTACTCCCTCGCCACCGGCAAACAAACCCGCCTGCTCCTCGGCATCCTCATTGCCGTCGATCCAGCCTCTGGCCGCGTCTGCGTCGTCAACCGACGCGATGAGGCAATGGTCTACGATTCCGACGGCCATCAGTTGGCCGACTTTGAGATGGGCAGTCCGCTCCGCTTCGCCAGGTTCCAGTCCAACGGCAATCGTCTCGTCCTTATGACTGCGGACCAGAAGGTCCGCACCATGGAGATCGCCGCCGTGGCGCAACCATAGCGGTTGCCGCACCGCCGGCTGGCTCAGTTTTCATTGCCGCTTCACAACCGTGCTATTGTTCTCCCAAACTCCCATGCGAATCCTCAGCGCCACTGAATGCATTACGCCCGCCATTGAGCGCACCAAGCTCATCCTGTTCTCGCCATTCCGCAAAGGCCGCACCTGGAAGCTGTGTGCAACCGCGTACGTCAGCACCATGGGCGTCATGTATCTGCCTTTCCCGCTCCTCTACCTGGGCTTTCTTCCGCTGGTCTCGCGTACCGGCAGCAGACCGCTAATCGTCGGGCTCGTGATTGTGGCACTGCTGCTGACCGCGCTCTGGACCTGGATCTTCCATCTCTGCTCGCGCCTGCAGTTCGCCTACTTCGACATCGTCGTCAACCGCGGCGAGTTCGTGGCACCCGCGTGGCGCAAGTACCGCGCGCAGGCACTGCCCTGGACCGGCGTCAAGATCCTCGCCGGCTCTATCCTGACTCTCGTCTGCGCAATCCCGCTGACGGCCTATTTCCGCCATCTCATCCCAGCCTTCAGAAGCATGATCATTGCGCCCGGCCAGCAGCCACCGCCGCAGTTCTTCAGGGCCATGCTCAGCGTCTATGCCGGTGAGTTCGTATTGGCGCTCGGCTTCGGCGCCGTCTATCTGATCGGATCCATCCTGACCAACTTCCTGCTGCCCTCGCTGGCGCTGGAGAATACTGGCATCCACGAGGCCTTTCGTCGCATGACCGAACTCATCCGCCGCGAGCCCGGCGAGTTCGCCATCTTTGTGCTGCTTAAGACGGGCCTGGGAGTGGCCGCGTACATCGGAGCCACCGTCGTTTGGGAGATCGTCTTTTTCCTCGTCACGTTCCTCCTCGGTGCCATCGTCCTCCTCTTCGGCTTTCTGCTCCACCTGGCAGGCGTACCCACTATCGTGCTCACGGTGCTTGGCGTCCTTCTCGCCGTTGCCTGGTACGTCTTCGCTATCTTCTACAGCCTGATGCTGGCCATCGGTCCCGCATGGACCTTCCTGGATGCCTATGCTCTCTACTTCCTGGGTGGCCGCTATCCCATGCTGGGTGCCTTGCTGGACCAGTCCACGCCGCCCGCGCCGCCGCTGCCGGCTTACCCGTATCCCGCTGCGTACATGGGCTACCCGCCGCCTCCGCCTAACCCCGCTGGAGACTCAAGCCCTGGAAAGCCGTAGAATCTCTCCAGCAAGCGACCAATGCCCATCGCAAAGCTCACCGTCGAGATCTCGATTCCGCACGCGCAGTCCATCAAGGACCGCCGCCAGGTGGTGCGCTCACTCAAGGACAAGCTTCGCAACGGCTTCAACGTCTCCGTCGCTGAACTGGACGACGCCAACCTCTGGAATTGCGCCACTCTCGGCGTGGTTGCCATCTCCGGCTCCAGCGCTTATCTGACCGGCCAGATGCAGCAGGTCGATGACGTGCTCCATCGCCTGGCGAATGGCCTGGGGTCTGAGATCATGGACTCCTGGGTCGAAATTGTCGAGCCCGAGCAAATTACTTGAAAGAGGACTGGAAATGGATTTGGGACTGAAGGACAAGCTGATTGTGGTAACCGGGGGCGGAGCAGGGATCGGCCAGGGGATCAGCCGGGCGGCTCTGGCGGAAGACGCGCGGGTGGTGGTGCTCAGCCGACCATCGCAGAATGTGACCAACTTTCTGGCCGAGATGAAGGCCGCCGGTGCGCGGTGCGAGTTGGTGGAGGCGCATCTGAACGACGCCGAGCGCTGCAGAACAGCAATCGCGGAGATTGAGCACAAATACGGCGACATCTACGGACTGGTGAACAATGCCGGGGTCAATGATGGAGTGGGGCTGGCCAGCGGCAGTGTCGACAAGTTCCTGCACAGCCTGGAGATGAACCTGACACACTACTACGCGCTGGCTCATTACGCGCTGGGATCGCTGAAGCGAACTCGAGGCTCGATTGTGAACATCAGCTCCAAGGTCGCGATAACAGGCCAGGGGAACACGTCGGGCTATGCCGCGAGCAAGGGCGCGCAACTGGCGCTGACACGGGAGTGGGCGGCGGAGCTGCTGCCGGATGGAGTGCGAGTGAATGCTGTGCTGCCGGCGGAGGTAATGACTCCGCTCTACGAGCGCTGGCTGAAGACGCTGGGCGACCCCGCAGCCAAACTGAAGGAGATCTCGGACCACATCCCGCTAGGGCGCCGGATGACCACGCAGGCGGAGATCGCGGCTACAACGGTGTTTCTACTGTCGCCTACCCAGAGCGGGCACACGACCGGACAGTGGCTCATCGTGGACGGCGGGTATGTGCATCTGGACCGGGCGTTGACGTAGACCGACTGTCTTTAGAAGCGGACAAAAAAGCCGATGGTGGGCTCTGTGGTGGTCGTCCGCCGGGTGATGGTGAGGTAGTTCTGCAGGAAGTCCGGTGCCAGGTAGATGAGCTGGCGGAAGCCGACGCGCATGCCGAAGTGGCTGTCCGGGAAGTTACCTTCCAGGCCGGCGGTGTAGTAGTAGACCGCGCGGTATTGCTCCGGCAGCCCCTGGCCGCCGCCCGCGGTGGGCTTGAAGCGGATGGTGCCGCCGCCGGCCCCAAGGTAGGGCGTAATGCCGAGGGGGTGGTATTGGATGTGGGCGACATAGCCGAGGGTCATCTCGCGCACCGCAGCCTGTGCTCCGCCGAAGAGGAGGTTTTGCGCCGGGGGTGGGACGAAGGTGTAGTCCTGCGTGCCGCGGGAGTTACTGACGTTGAGCTCGAAGCCGACGTAGGGCCTGGCGGTGTAGCGCAGGGCAAAGAGTTCGCCGACGCCGCTGCTGGGCTTGATCGTGAGCAGGGAGTGAGTGGTGGACGCGTCGCGCTGCTCGGTGCCGGAGACGGTTTTGCTGATGTTGCCCTCGGCGCTGATGGCAAAGTCGATCCGGTTGAGTTGCTTGAACAGGCCGGGATACTGCGTGGTGGCTTCCTGTCCGATCGCCTGGGATGCGGTGAGGCTGAAAAGGCATAGCAGGAGGGCTGGAACAAGCAGACGGGTTCCAGCAGAGACAGATCGGCGAAACGAAATCGGCATGTAGAACAGACTCCCTTGCGGCGAAAAATTGCGCTCCTGCAAGTCTACTCTGCGGGAGGGGTACTTGGCGCGGTGCGGATGGTTCGAACTTCGAGGAGATTCGCCGCGACGGCGTCCCCGCGGCTATCGGGTTAGCGTTTACGCTGATATCATCGTGGCGGTCATAATCCACTGATTCGATACGTGGCGGAGCTAGGGAACAGGAGTGCGGTGATGCAGGTTTCAACAGCGTCGGGAAGCGATCCCGCAGGCAGCAGCAAGGGTGTGCCGGTATTTCCGGCGGGGCAGATGGCGCTTTTTGTGCTGGTTACAGTGCTGTTCTTTCTGTGGGGCATGTCGAACAACCTGACGGACATTCTGGTGCAGCAGTTCCGAAAGTCGTTTGAGCTGTCGCGGCTGAACGCCCAACTGGTGTCGACGGCGAACTTTACGGGCTACTTCTGCATGGCGATTCCGGCGGCGCTGGTAATGCGGAAGTGGGGCTACAAGGTAGGCATGATTAGCGGCCTCTGCCTGTTCGGGGCCGGGATGGTGCTGTTCTGGCCGGCGGCGGTGAGCGGGAAGTATGTGCCGTTCCTGGTGGCTCTGTTTGCGGTGGGCTGCGGAGCGTCGATCCTGGAGACGGCAGCCAACCCCTTTATGGCCCAGTTTGGGCCGGCGCCGACAAGTGAGCGGCGGCTGAACTTTGCGCAGGCGTTCAACCCGCCAGGCACGATCCTGGGAGTGTTCGTCGGGAAGATGTTCATCTTCTCCGGCGTGGAGTTGACGGCGGTGCAAATAGCATCGATGAAGTCCGCAGGAACGTACCAGGCATATCTGCACTCGGAGATCATGCGTGTGGTGCCAACGTATATTGCGCTGGGTTCGGCGGTGCTGCTGTTCGCGTTTGTGCTGTCGCGGATGCCA
>Ga0302197_10001041_pt1 | contig 27695 bp, 27 predicted proteins | sample II_Bog_N2_1_FD_193526 | JGI IMG/M metagenome (GOLD analysis project Ga0302197, IMG submission 193526) | Peat permafrost microbial communities from Stordalen Mire near Abisko, Sweden - II_Bog_N2_1 | ecosystem: Environmental > Terrestrial > Soil > Wetlands > Peat | place: Sweden: Abisko...
GTGTGTGATAGGCGACGTAGAAGTATCAGAAACAAAGCAGCGTATGTTGTTCTTTCGTGGGTTGCTATGTACACTTCGACGCATGAAAGGTGAACAACATACACATAGAGATATCACGGAATTCATTGATCAATCGACTACGATGACATCAAACACGAAAACACAGTTGAAGCGCGTGGTAATGGATTTGGTCATCGAAATCAAGCAAGATGAACATCGTAAACGAGAAGCAGCGAGAGAACATTTGTTGTTTACACGAGAAGTAGCATGGGAACTCAGCAAGATCAAAGAACGCAATCCACATCCATCCAAACTGGTGTATCCAACTCAGTCTATACACAGGCTGATGGCACGCGGGTTTTATTTATTCGATGCGAATGTCAAACAATCAACTGTTTAATTATAAAAAAAAATATATGTTTTTTTTACTCCATGATGTTCAGTGTGTGCATGTCGAGTTCTATTTTACTCATATCAATACTAAAAGTGGTGGTGATGCTATCACCAATGAACCACTTACCTTTTTCGCATTGATCTTTGATCGTCTTGTACTCGACACCTGATTTGAACACGTATCGACCGTTTTGCTTCTCAAACAAATGACAATGCTCGATGTTTGTAGCTATCAGATGCACTAGATTTGGAGAAGTTCCACACTGAAGCTCGAGTGAGATCATCATCTTTGCATACGCATCTGCTTTTTCTTGCGTTGAAAATAAACAACGATTGGTTTGTGGTTCTATGCTCGTGTGATCACTAGGAGTCAGCGTATTGTAAAAACTGGACTTGTTTAACCATTTCATATAGCCACTTGCATCTTTGTATTTCTCTGTTGTTACTTCATACACGAACGTACGCACTGGTGGTACTGGTTGACTTGTCTCGGATGCCATTTGTCTGCTACTCCCCCTCCGCTCCTCGTCAAAAACGTTTTCGGTGGTTTCAGCGCGACAAAAACTTCAAAAACTATGGATCAAATCCAGATGTACTACCTACCACATGCGTTTCATATTTCACGAATTGTGTATGTGATGAAGCACTAAGTGGTGCACCGCTAAACAATAAATGCAAACACGAGTAGGACACGCGATGTTTTTCTCTTATGCATAGACCAGAGTGATGTCTAACACCAGTGTTTTTAACACTACCACTACACCAGATATGGACTTTGATTCGATGGACGACTATACTATGGATCAATCTTTTGTATATATGCATCAAACAGCTTTAAACTCTATCACCAGAGACAACGATGACGATGGTGATTGTGATGCAGAGGCGGAGGATGAACAAGAGACGTCTTACGTACATCAATGTATCAAGACATACATCATAGAGTCTGGCGCATTGATGTGTAGTCGAATGACACACACTGAGTTAGATGCATTGATTCGTATGTTCCAATCAGATGAATTGTCTGATCTATGTGTCGTAACGAGTGTGATCAATGCATGGGTTGCTGGCGTATTGCAAGTGTTCGGGATATCTGTCAACATAACACACCTGATGGTTCGCATTCGATATTGGAGTGCCAAACACACAGAAGGTGTGCCTGCAGACACGGTAGACTATTTTGAAAAGTGTGTACATCGATTAGAGAAACAAGTGTATGCTCGTGAGATGCAGGTGTTAGTGCCATTCTTTACCAGTGTGAGAACCACCATCTTCTTGTTACGCGAGTATCAATCGCTGTTAGATGAATACATGAAACAACACTACATTCATCTGTTGTTGTATGATTTTATCGAAACCAAGCTACTAGCGATTCAAGAAGACATGAACAGCATTGAATCAGTGTATGATTACACAACAAGCACTGCTAAAGGACCACTTGCTCGCATACTATCAGCACCAGAGTCCAACAAATACAACATATCCAAGAAAGCGTTCGAACACATGATTCGTGTAGATTTACCCATGCGTTTGGACTATTACAAGAAATTGAACACAGAAACATACGAGTATCTAACACAGATAGAAATGCGCATGAGATCGGAAGACGATGAACTAGATGCGACACACAAGCAAGAACAAGACGAGTTCCTGTCATCACCACACATGGGTGGTTCGACTGCATTGGATGCAGATTCAACCACTCCGTATGATGATGATGATGAACGATCACCATCCCCTCTGATGTTACCCCCATCAGTTCATCAACAACAACAACAACAACAAGCGCCAGATACACACACAACTATCTTGATCAATTTTTAGACTTGATCATTTTGGAGAAAAAAAATTGAACGAATAAAACAATATGGTTGTTTACTTGTTTTTTGTTTTGTTTTTTATTCTTTGATCAAAAAAGTATGAGCGTTACATTCCCAGACGATGAAGATGATGACAGCGTAGAAGGAGAGACCAACATGAACGAAGAAGAACAAGAAGACTTTTTCCCTGAAGCAGATGTGTTTCCATCTAGTGGCAATGAACGCGAGTACAAGACGAAAGTAGAAGATTGGTTGAGCGACAGTTCTTACATGGAATTAAACGCAGAATTGCAAGCTAGGCTGTTTCATCGATTCTACAACGATCCGAGTCTGAGGACAGTCACTGCTATCTATCAATCTACGTTGTTTTCTGGGGGAGTCCTGTTTACACGATCAGACAAACAACTGACAGAAGAAGCTGCTAATTTCTACAATGCAACATGGTCTCAGTATGGCTCCAGCTTAGACGCATATCAAAGTGTTCTCGGGTATGCTCCATGCACCAGTATACCACACGATGAATATGTTGAAACACCGACTTGCTTGCAGCTCAGCATGTGCACAACGTTGTACAAACAAGATGTATACGGCAAACCACATTTTGTGTTCTTGGAGAACCTGGACCCGATGAAGTGTGCTCAGATATCCAAGGTACGCAAGACGATGGGGCGCAACAATACTGGAATCAAACAGTTGTACAAATCAAAGTCGTATGGCATGTCTGCGGATCGAATGTATCGATACATACCCAATGTGGTCGTATACTGCGACATCCCACCGGACACCTATGGTAATTTCAGGTCGAAAGTAAGTGTTTTATCAGCAGATCAAGAGATGGACGACATCATGACGCAGTGTGCGAAAACAGCCATGTATGCACGAGCCCATCCTATGCTGATTACACAATCTGTGCAGCAAAAACACGACGAAGAACAAATCATATCAACGATACAACCAATGTCCATGATGCTTGGAAATGGAACCGGCCCAGCTGATCCATCCTCCTCCTCATCGTCGTCATCTGACGGAAGTACCAGTGGTAGCACAGGAACAACAATGATTGCCAGTGCTGCTGACTCGTATTACAATGCACTAACAAAGTCGGAACAGATACAACACGAGATGAAACAGTTGGACTATGCTCGATTGATCAGTAGTATTGGGCTGAATGGAATGCAAAAAGCAGATCAGATGGCTAGGGCGTACATGCAGCAAAACGTAGCGAATGGCATACGTGAATACGCGCTGCAAGAAGGTCAAAGCTTGGCAACACAACGAATAGCAGAAGGACCATTTGACTTCTTGTTGCACTTTCGACCACTGAGTGAAGAGCGTGTCTTTAACTTGCACGGTGTACCCAAAGCCATGATATCACAGACTAGTTCGACTGGTGGGCGTGTTTCGATGAATGAAAACGCGTTCGTGGTGTTTACCAATACACAGAAACAGAAGAAGATACAACTCATCGCATACATGAAAGACATGTATCATCGCATCTACTTCCGACACCACGGATTACACAAGCTGAAGTCGACACCGAGTGGTCAGATGCAGAAGCAAACAACCAAAGCAAGCACGACCAACATCGAGATCATGATGCCTGGTATGCCCAATTCAGATGTCATCACTACATTGTATACAATGGGAGCACTGAAGTGGGAAGCATTCGTACAGTATCAGTCTGCTGGGCACAACATACCAGTACATTTGTTCAACACAACGTGTGAGATACCGCTAGAAACACTCAACGGGGTCAAACCAGAGACACAAGAGAGTGTATCTTCCAAACACAAAGCATCTTCTTCTGTTTCTGCTTCTTCCTCTAAATAAACTTATATAAAAAAAATAAAAAAGAAAATAATTTTTTTTTCATGGGAGTTTCCAAGACTTAGAAATTTTTATGAAAAAAAGAAGCATGGATTTGCGTCGCAAAATCTCCAGTTTCAACTTTTTTCTCAGGATGTACCACAAACCCCATACGATTTTGGGGGCCGGTTCTTGAGTTTTTGCGACGCAAAACCCCAACTTTCCCACAAAAAATATTTTCCTAAGTCAAAAAAAACTGAAAAAAAAATAAAAAATTTCTCTAAGTCATAAACTAACACAAAAAACACGTATGAGTGATTGGACAACAGCATTAGTGTATGGAGGGTTGATGTTTGGATGTGGTTATGCATTTGGATACAGAGTAAGCACACGCACTTATAGTCATAAGAGCAGCGGCAGTGTATTTATCAACAGCGTTGGTAGCACGCCACGCAAAACCGAGATTGGTATGAACAGTGGCAATAAACACCAATCGATTACAGTTGGTGGTTGCATTTACTATGGCTCAAATGTAGTCATCCAAGACAATGTGATGTACGTGGATGGAGTTAAGCAGCATACAAACGTGAGCTCGCTTGCTTGTGATAACAAAATTCACGTGAAAGTGTCGAATCTCACTGATTCATTGATATGTAGCAACGTAGATCAGTTGATCGTCGAAGGTAATGTTGGTAAAAACGTACAGATGAAGAGCGGCACTATGCTTGTCAAAGGATCTATACACGGAGGGGTCGAATGTAAAACAGGGACCGTAACAGCTGACACGATTCGCGGCAGTGTTAGTGTCGAAAAAGGAAGCATTTCACATAACACCAAGTAGTACATCTCCAACTCACTGTTATACATATAAACTTAAAGCAAACGTTTGTTGTTATTGTTGTATAAACATCAACACACACCAAACTAAATCTAGTGTATAAGCGAGATGACTGATCAAGTGTTTGACGCATGGAAGAAACACGTTGACACAGTGGCACTCTCAAACAACAAGAAAAAGATACCAATAGGGATTTATGTCACTATGCGCAGCTATGCATATCACATAGACGGTGTCATTGGTGAATACACAGACATCGTACACGAAATACTCAGACGTTCCAAATGCAGTAACGAGCAAGAAGTCAAGATCAAATACGAAAAACTAACGACGCTGCAAAAGTTTAACCGTGAACGAGATGTATCGCGCAAACAGATGCCATTGATAGTGACGGACTTGACCAAGGAGTATCAACGAGCATATGACACCATTGATACATGCTTGTATGCGATGCAGTGCACAGAAAGCGAATATTATGCAAGGCCATCTGTACACGAATGCATTACCACAGAAGTGCTCGCGCAACTTGTCTTGCAGTATATGCAACCAGTGATACGTGTGTTAACACACAACGAGTAAAAACAAAAAAAACTCGTCATTTTTATTTATTCGTTCACGCGCATCTTCATGCGATTCGCAAGTTCGTACAACTCATAAGCGAGTGTGCTCATTGCTACGTATGTATTTTCATACTCGGATGAAATTTTAGCAAGCCATCCAGTTATTTGAGGAGTGTGAACAAGTGCATAAGCAAGTATGTTTGCTACATGTATCCCGCTGTGTTCGATGTTCTGATAGTCTTCTGCCTTGTATGTATCTTCTGGACACACAAACGAGAAGAGTTTCATGGTGTCATACAAGTCTTCTGTGATCTTAGCAGGTCCCATGTTTGTACACACTTTTAATACACCGTGTAAGAAATCATGCGGTAGTCTGATTGCAGGCTGAGTTGCATCTGACATCTTCTTCTTTGTTTTTTTTAATAGTCGTCGATGTTTACTACACGTGTGGATGAGTGTATGACAGTGGTAGATGCCTCGAGCCTGACATATTCTGATATAGTATGTGCTACATCTCGCAAAATTAACAAGTTTTGGTACTTCTGACCACGACTTTAAGACGTGTGTGTGTATAATGGCATCGAATGACGGATACAAGTTACCAGAACTAGTGTTGCAGTGGAGACACATCAACCAGAAATTTAGATGGCTTGATATGTTGACGACGTATGTCTCTGATGAAATATACGATCGATACAAACGAATGATAGGAACAGCGAGACCGATCATGAAGGAATATACACGCAATCTATGGTCTTTGATGAATGAACTCAAACACAGTGATAAAAAAGATCTGGACGTCGTATGGCAGGGCATAGCTACAACATTTACAGCTACAGAACTCACGCAATTATACTCCAATAAACTAGAAGTACGTGTCGCATGTGTACATTCGTGTATGGATATTGTGCCAGATATGCTAGACGAAATAGAATGTCTAGAACTGGAGTGTAGAGCAAGGCCGTTTATACTAGCTGTCATTGGGATACGCGATGTTAGCTGTATTGTATCTGCTTATGTATCCAAACCTGATACTAGTACTTCTTCTTCTTCTTCTTCTTCTGTGTCATCGTGACCATCGTCACGTGATGACGACTGGTACATCAGAATACCCAACCCCACATCGCCGATACAGTAAAAAACTAGTATGTTACTTCATTTTTTTATCATAGACAGAGTGTGTCACGTGATACATCCTCCAAAATTTGTCTTTTTTTCGAGACACATTGATGATATGTACGCCATTTTTTCTTTACTACCGTAGGGTGTGTGCATTACTTCATTTTCCAAAAATGTCATCGTCGTCGTCGTCTTCTTGTCACATATGTTCTCATCGATGTGGTTGCATACCAGGCGTTAAGAGTAAGCAGATAGTAATAGACGGTGAAGACGTGACTACATTCAGCAAGGAAGATGCATGCACGACACATGAAGCACTGCGTCGTGTACACGCATACTGTAATGCTGGATGTCCTGCTTATCATTTATTAAGGAAGAAGGTACAATCTGTTGTTGAAGTAGATGCTCCTGTCACTAGAAATACTAGTAGTAATGTACCTGTCACAGTTGCTCGTTTTTTACACCAGCAACAACAAGGTGTGATAGCTGTTGATTGTGATGATGAAGCAGATAAAACAGACACAGATTCTAGTCCATCTTCATCTGTGCACAAAATGCCAACACCTGTTGTATTAACCACACTCACCAATACACCAGATATGACTGTATTACATCGAGCTTCGTCTGTGCAAGATGCACCTTCATCTGATTACATCATCCAACGAATGTGCACACCATTGGACTCTTCGTCATCATCATCTTCATCATCTTCATCGTCTTCATCGTCTGTGTGTTCTCCTTCGTCTTACTTGCGTGATCCAGTGATAGACGCTAGGTTGATGGAAGAAGCTCGTGTTCAGATCAAAGACTTGACAGACATCAATACTCGATTGACTCAAGAGTGTGCTTCGCTGAATCAACGATTGAACGATGCGATCGTGGTTGAAGGTCAAATTAGGCAAACATACGACACAGCATTGGATGAAATCAAATCTCTGCGAAGCTTATTGGATAAATGTGCTCCTATAGTGTGTGGTGATGCTAATCCAATTGTGATTCAACAAGAAACACGGAAACAGATCGAAGAGGCCAAACGTCTCATAGAACAAACAGAACGCGACGAAGAACAACAAATACAAGAAGCAATCGAAGCCGCGAAGAAAAGAAAAGAAGAGAAGAGAAAAGCAATCGAACAAGATATCCAACAACTGATCTCGCAAGATGTGTCAAAATGGGCATACGCCGCCAGCACCAGTAGTAGTGCATCCAAGAAAGCGAGAGTGGATGCGTGATCTGTGTGTATGTGACATGTAGTACTTCTGTTATATTGATTAACTCATTGTAGCTCTTTTTTTTCTTTTTTTTTGTAATATTGTAAACATAGAACTTTTTTTTTCTCTTTTTAACGATACGAAAACATTTATCGTATGTCTTCATCATCACCATTTTCGGCTCTAGTGTCAAGCAAACAACTTCCTATAATTCGTGTACTTGAATGTAATGCGTCCAACGTAGAAGCATGTAAAATTGTGATAACAGAGGCTGTAAAAAAACTACCAGACACACATGTTATTATGCCAGGTATACAAGCATTCAGACAAGACGTATGTAGTTGGTCTATACAGCAATGTCGTGATGCTGATATACGCGATCCCATGCGTTACGATCATGCTATGTATACATGTGGCAACCACGTTTTAATTCGTTGTATTGCCAGTAGAACTGTGATTGCTAAATGTATCAAAGAAGGTTGTCTCGTCGACGACAGATCCGAGCTCTCTCGAAATTGTGGCAATGCACTGATGTCGTTATGCAACAAATACAACGTGGTATCACTTGTTATGTTATCACAGCCGTATGAATGGTTCGATGCAAACTACCAAATAATTCCCAAAGCATTGAAGATGCTAGCAGAAAAGAACGGTGTAGCAAACGATTACAATCTGTTGGACGCGCTGCGTCAAAAATATATCAACGGACTTCCGTCCAGTCCACCTCCTCTGTCGCCACTATCACCACTATCCTTTACATCAGCATCTTCTTCGTCTTCGTTTAACAACAACAAAAACATCAAAGTGATTGGAGACAGTACGACACAGAGTGGTGATAATACAAACAAGAAGAAGAAACGTGGACGTAAACCTGGTCAAACACGAAAAGCGAATAATTCGGGTGCGACTGATTTCCAGATAGCAAACAAATTATGCAGTCATCAATGCGGGTGTAAATCTCCAAACAATCCTGGTAAGAATCAGATAATGATGGAAGATGATGGAATACAAAAACAACACTTTTCCATCACGACTAGATTACGCGATCACGAAGTGAACGCATCCATGCACCGCAAGTGTGGAAAAGAGTGTAGAGCATACGAATACATGTCTGGGTATATATCACAACAAAACAAAAACAAAGAATACGAGCAACGACAACAGCGACAACGGTGTGGCGAGGATGACGGCAAAAACAACAACAACAACGACGACGAAACGGTGGACGATCATGATGGAGATGGCGATGATACAAGTAGTGAAACGACGGAGCACATTCACGACATCACAGCAGATGCAGACGAAGACGAAATTGAAGATGATGAAGACCCAGAACAAGATCTTAAACGACTCAAGACTGGGTTGGATGAGAAGGACCAAGAGATCGCACTACTTCGTGTTGAACTAGAGCAACTCAAATCTGCATCAAAGGACGCAAACGACAAAAACAACGAATTGATAGTTGAACTCACGAATGAGTTAGACGCTGCAGAGAAGCGGATTGCTGAGATAACAGCATCAGCACCGCCACAACCAGATGAAATCGAGGATGAAAGTGGTATACCAACTAAAGTTTTGCTAGAAAGAAAACTACAGAAGATGGCAGAATCACAGCAACAATACGAACAAATGGTAAAAGACTACAACAAACAGAGAGAAGAAGATACAGTGGTTGTTGATGTACTCACACAAGCAGTCGATGCTTCCATCGCTGCAGCAAGGCATGAAGAAATAGCCAGATCGATGATCATGATGACATCCAAGCACAAGAAAGCACCATCTATTGCCCCCAAATTGTAATACGTAAAAAAAAGAAAAAGAACGTTTTGATCATCCTTGACAACAGAATGTCATCTTCTATACGTCGGTTGTTCCGGGTTCGTTTCTTCGTAACAGAAGAGGAATTCGCAGCAGACGATGGTCTATTACAGTCAGCTATAATGCATCATGCTGTCAAACTCGCACACAAAGATCAAACAGGACATCTGAATGCATATCTGATGTCTGACACGGGATCGGTGGATGTATCCGACATAGACGTGCTGTACTTCCCAGATGTCACGCCGTCGTGTGTGCTCAACACCACGCTCGCATCAATCACAGGTTTTTATCCACAAAAGACTAGAGTGTACACATATGACATCCAGACTGGCGGTGTCGCATTCATAGGAGATACAGAGATAACAAAGAGACTGACAGATCTATCGTCTAGCAACTCGCATTGAATGTGTGTGACTATACCACTCACTGAATCCAGATTGTAACATAATAAAGTAAAAAAAAAACTTTTGATTGGAATACACGCAAGTTATGTCTTCTTCTTCTTCTTCTTCTTCTTCTTCGTCGTCGACGACTTGTTCGTCCTCTGAGATTGTGTCAGATGTACCCAAACAACAACAACAAAAACAAAGAGTATTGGCATTTGTGGATGGTGGTGTCAACCAATCAAACACAATGAAATCATATCTAACACTGAAGTATGGAGAGGATGTCATCGTATCCGTTTACTATATGACACCAGAGTGTGTAGGAATGCGAGGGGTTACAGCTGACATCATATACATGCCAACTAGACTCACAAAAGATGTTATGATCAATTTGGTTTGTCCGTTGATGTCGATATCAGGATCCACTGCGTTTGTGTACACCGTGTCAGATGATAACATAATCGAATCAAAAGAGTTGGATTTGTTTACGCCAGCTTTAGACTCATCTTTGCAGTATTTCGACATGATTCCAACAAACCCTATTGAGTAGTACATCTGATAATTTAAAACAATCGTGTATGAATGTGTGACACACCACCATAAAAACATAAAATATGTTCCAAATTCGAGTGTTTGTTGAATTGGTAGAGCACGCGACGAGAGATCAGCCGTTACAATGTGCCCTCGTGCAACATGCTCGGACACTCAAACACGAAGCACAGACAGCTCACGCTCACTGTCACATGATGCCCAGTGTCGGCATTATCGACTTAGCAGACGTAGATGTCCTCTACTTCCCAGAATTCATACGCTCGTGTGTACTTCAACCGACTGTTGCGATGGTTAGGAACTTCCAGTCGCACAAAACGCGTATTTACACGTATGACATACTTGGTGATTCAGTTGTATTCAAAAGCGACACAGACATAACCACAGAACTAAGCCATGTGACGCTGTCTACTAGCACTGGTAGTACTGATGACAATGATGATGATGATGATGTGTCGATGATAGACTTACGCGATATAAATTAAATAAAAAACAAGTAAAAACGTTTTTACGATGACAATATTTTGCTCAATCCAATACCAGATGCGTCTCTGTGTATAAGTCTTTTTTTGCTTGTGTCTCGTGTATCGTCATCGTCTCTGACTAGTAACTCTGATTGAGACGATGAAGGCGTGGATGGAGGTGTTAACATAAGCGGGTCTGTTGTTGTTGTTGTGCTTGGCTGAACAAAGATGAAAGGAACAAAGCATAAGCCTGTTGCAAGACATACATGCCACCATGGATGTTCCACGTCATAAGAACTGGTGATATACGTGGTATACTGTAAGAACGCACCAAACCCACCAATGATACATCCAAGCAGGAGCCAGATCCATCCGTATGGTCTCACTGTACTAAACCATATATCATGTAACACCTGTTTGACAGAGTGTCTGTCTTCTTTCGACGGCAAAGCCATGATGACACGAAACAACACACCAAAGAACACCACAAACGCTACGCCGATGATCGCTCCACTGTCATCTTCTGTCAACAAGTAAGGAACATAGTATGGTACAAGCATGGGTATTACCACTGTATAAACCATCATAAACTGTGATTTCATGATGTTACGACAATCTAGCAATACGCTGAAATGTGATACGAGTATGCACGACAGTATATCATCGTAGTACAACTGTGTAAAGTTCTCTGTGCATTCAACACTGTACGTATAGTTGGGGTCTTGATCCGGAGCACAGTAATGATAGATACCAGACGCGAAGGTCAGTGTGACAAGTGCGATAGTAAACATCCATTCTGTGAACTCGTTGGGTAGTCTTCCTCGTGACACACACAACAGGAATGGTGGGAGTAAGAAGGTCAAGTTGGAGTAGACTAGCCATAAGTGGCGTTGTTGTGCATTCATATCTGTCAATGCACTCATTCTCGTGGTAAACACGTATAACAAAACAACAAAGAAAGTGTTCATGTCTTTACATATACTATACGTTATTTTGTTTTTTATAATTCGCTGTCGCTGTCGTCTTATTCTTCCACTGCTACATCGCCACAATCCACGAGCGCTCCCCTGACGTTCATAATCGTTGTCATGACAGCAGCCGGATGCAAACCAGGATCTACATCATACAGTATAATCTGTATCTTCAAATCCAATGCGCCATCATATAAATGTTTGTGTGAAAACTCTCTAGCTACTGATGCAATGATGTTCTTTTCATATAAATATGGGTTGTCTTTTCTAGACGTGTGTTTGTGATCTTCAAGGCGTTCCAGTAGAATATCATATGATGGGAAACGCAACAAAGTACCACTCATGGTGACAAATGACGAATGATTTGACTTTATTGTGTATATGTTGACTCTGTGTTTACATGTTTATTTACAGATGTAGCACATATTAGGTGTCTATTTATCACAGCAAGCAACGAGCATCGACTTGATGCTCGTTGCAACTGTCTCAGCAAAAGACGAATACATCTCAGGGTCTCCGTCGAATAGTGTAAGCTGTATCTTCAAATCCAGTGCAACCCCATTAAACTGTTTGCTGCAAAACGCTTTCGCTACCGATGCGATGACCTCCTTTGTGTATAAATATGAGTCTTTTTCCAGCGATGTGTGTTTATGAGCTTCAAGGCGTGCCAATAGTATATCAAATGATGGGAAACACAACAAAGTATCACTCATGATTGTCGGTGAATGGGTTGACTTTTTTTTATTGTATGTGATATTGATCCCTGTTTACATGTTTTTTATTACTGGGATGTACCACGGTGTATCAACAGCTGATGTACATCGAAACCACTTGCGCAATGCTGCTAACTGGTAGTACACTGTGCACATCTGATATGCATAGCATCACGCGTTGTACTTGTTTATGGTATGCAGCCATTGTTTCATCCAGAGTGAATGCTCTAACCGCTTCGTGTGCTTGCTCATCTGTTTTGTCATCGGGTTGGAATATACAAACCGGCAAATAGCCTTTGGTTACAGCCATTCTCAGAACGACTGTGTTGTATATCCAGATGCTATCACGCAACAACTCTACCTTGTTGCTGTACTTTTGTCTTATGCTAACAGGGTATCTGATGTGGATGTGGTTTGTGGTTCATCCACACAAATTGATCTGATTTTTAGGTTTTTGGTGGGTGTATATATACCATCAACAACAACAAGTCTGATCTAGATATGCGTGATGCAGCGTCCAACACAATCAACATCGTCAAGACATTATTCGACGTGGAGGACAACAGTGCATCTCAATACTTATCTCAACTAAAGACGGAGGCTGCGCCTGTATTCAATCAGTTTGTGGCCACATCTGTAGACTTGATAACCCATTCTAAGAATAGCACCAAGTTTGTGTTTGTGCAAGACAAATCAACTGTGGATACATGCGACTTGGACATACTACCACTAGAAGTTAGATCTTGCTTTAATTACCCAACACAACGAAACGAGATTCATGTAATCTTGAAAGGACCAGACGGGTTTACTCTGTCTTCATTCATCTTCTTGTAGTTGTATTAGTAGCAAAAAAATAGAACTGGGATGTCAAGTGGTACATCTGTCATTATACACGTGTGATTCACACCGCATAGACTGTGTTATTCATGTAATTTTTCTTTTAAATCAAGTGTTCAAATCGTAAAAAAAACTAAATATGTCTGATTCATCTTCGTCGTCGTCGTCGTCTTCATCTGAATCGTCATTATGGGATGCAATACACCCAACATACAACTACATGAATGCGTTGGATAAATTAAAACATCCTGTGATAATAAGCAATGAATTCGCGACACAAAAGCTGGTCGAAACACTTTGGTCTCGTGTTATAACGCGAATAGACACACTTCCCGGAGCATGTACAAGTACAACTGTGCTTTGTGCCAGTATTACATACGCATCAGCTGGTATATCACACCAAACAATCAAAGAGCATATCAAAATGCTGTTTACGCTGAAAGGAAATGGATGGATGTTTCACGGAACAGACTACAGAGAAGGCATAGATGCAAAAACAGTTACTGTTTATTTTATGGCTGGATAAGTGTGCTACATTTGCATCACATCAATAAATCCATTTCTTTTGCCATCAAGTCTCGAATAAAGGCATAATCAGAGTTGGGGTGTATACTTGATCCCCACACAGTGCCATGCACATGAAAAGCGAAAGGGCCATTCCATTGTGCAGACCAATTTTCTGGTTCAAATTTGGTGTCAGTGCCATGCCACGACGGATTTAAGAAGCAAGAAGGTAGTACTTGCGGCACGAGCTTCTTCGATCTATCTGTATTCCACGACCATATCAGTCCGTACAAATCCGTACCAAATGTGGTAAATCCTCCTACTCTGTTTATATCCGCTGGTTGCGTTTCTACGATCACTCGCAGTGCATCTTCCATGTAGGATGATTTGGCATGGAAGTGCATCAGTGCGCCATTCATCTGCATACACTCCGTGCCCCATTGATATATCCATTCGTGTAGGGTCAGCGTAGCAAAGCTGCGCAGTACCACGACATCTGCATCCAAGTAAACGCCTCCATGGTTATACAACAGTAGTAATCGCATGATATCACTGTCGATCCAGTGTCTAGCATCTTCGATGTAACCAGTACCAGCTGTCAAGTTGTGCATCCATTCCTGTAGGGGTGTTCCATGTGACAACTGTAGCATATTTGCATTCTTGATCACAACATCTGGTCGTCTGAGAAGTCGTGCCCATTCTAAATTCGTGTAACGTGTTGTCTTCATCCACTGTGCGTAAGTTGGACTAGTTGGATTGGATTGATACAGCCATACTGTGACCACGGCTGGAGTGTGTGAATTGATATGTGTCACGAGAGCAGATCTGACTAGCAATAGCAACTGGGCATGAGGTGGATGATCTGTTGTCCATATAGTATGAATCAACAAAGGCTTTTTGTTATGATCACAGAGTGGATAATCGTACTCTGTGTGTTGACGCAAGTGTGGGATGCATTCGGCTAAGGACCCGTAAAAACGAGCTTCTGTGAATGCAGATTCGTTAAACGCGTACCATGCATCACGAGGTTGCGTGCACATACCCACTGATGGTTTAGCTACACGATACGACCATCCGTTGTCGATGAATGTCTGAGCAGACAAGAACTTTTGAGCATCTGTTTGTACACGCGACCAACACTCTGATGTACCCGTGCAACAGCTGTGTCGTGCTTCTGATCTAATTGCTGGTTGCATCGATAACTGTTCTGTAGCATTTGGTGTAAACTGTGGTAGCAGTACCATCGACGTCGATGAAGACAAGATGACAAACAGATCGAATACATGTGTATCGTAGAATAACACAGATAAGATGAATAAGACAACGAGAAGTCTAAAGCGTATATCACGTTTGATCATCGTGTTTTCTCTCTTTTTTTTGTGTCGCTCTAGTCAGCTGAAAAACATAAAAAACGTGTATGTACTAAGTGGTACACTCTGCTTGTTATAAAAACATCTTCGCTCAGTGCAGTATAACTAGACAAAAAATGAATACAGAATTTATGAGTGCGATGCAAGCATTGCCACGACCTTTGACATACGAAGAAAGGTGTCAGACTGCTACACAGTCACATGTCGCTGATGCATGGATTCAAATCTACAATGCTGCGCTGAAGAGTAGAGGGATGCTTCAACCAACAGAATCCATACTCATCCACATCAATGTGCCATTGGATCACATCACATTATATGAAAGGTGGAAGTCGTGTATCATGGACTTGTTTCTACAAAAGGCAAATGGGTGGCATGTACTGGAATTTGCGGTGAGTCAGTCCAACACAGACGTACACAGTGTCAACTGGAGTGTGACGTATTGCACACAAGAAGCAGCTGATAAATTATTACGTAGTTTAACAAAAGAAGTCAGAAACAAGATTGTGCAAGCTGTCACGTCAACACCGTCTTCATCCAAACGAATCACTCAGTAGGCACATCTACGAACACCATGGGGCACTTTTCAAATAAAGTCACTCTTGTTTGTATCACTTCCTTGTTTCTCTTTTTGACGCATGCGATGAATTGATCAACAACTTGTTGGTTGACTGCTTTGATAATATACCTACGATGTGTTCTGGTGTCGAGTGATGGTATCACCACTTGCATCTCTTGCTCTGTTGGTAGACGTGGTAGCGCGAGCGGACAGTTCTCTGATGTGAAAGCAGATACCAGCTGCAAGTCCGTGCTGGAGACAGAGAACACCTTATCAAATCGTATCAAGCCTTCTTGTGACTTTGTCTCGAACAAGTCAAGCGCGTTGATGCCAACCCATCCATTCTTGACATCGACTGCGTGATAGTGTGTTATCTCACCGCTCGGACCGTCTCTGGTGTAGATGGAGTGGATCATGCCATACACCTTTTCACTGACGACTCGATGTGCTGGTCCTTGCAAGTGGGTGATGTATCTCCAATGCATTGCCTCTTTTGGGTGTGCATCTTCGCCTTTGACTAGCTTGTCTGTGACACTGTCTAATTTGTCATACAAGTCATCACTGACGACATCGTTGATACTCTTCTTGAGAAAGTCGTATGCTATGTAATTGGTTGTTTCCATCACGATAGTATCTAAGAATTTGTTACCCGCCTGAGACGAGGACGACGACGATGAAGATAACCAACGTTTATCAATCAGGAGTGGGAACGCATGGCATACATACAACGGAGTCTTGCCATCAGATTGAACGCCTGTTTTGATTTGACCCAATACGCTTACTACTGCGTATTCACGCAACAACTGCTGTGCGTACTGTAAGTCTTTTGATTCAAACGCAGCATTGCGCACCAGGTTGACTAATTCTGACACCGTGATCATGCCGTCTTCACAGTCATACACGGAGTCATTCAGTTGAGATGGCGGGAAGATGAAGATGGAATTCCACATATCTTCTGAGTGATATCCACCTCCACGCTTGCGTATGCTGTCATGTGAATACCTCAATCCTTTGATGCACAGCGTCAGCATTTCTGCTATCAACTCCATCGATTGTAGCACCGTCTGACTCGTTCTAGTTTGTACGAGACTAGTGCCACGATTACTGGATGCTATTTTCAACCACCACAACAACAGTTGTTCGCACTTGACTGGGTCTGCTTTGATGTTACTCATACTAGACAACACAACTAGTATGGGCAGTTGCTCACCACGCAAGCTTACCTCCACAAATTTTGGTGGGTGTTCACCCCACAGTGGATTGTATTTGGTGGTTGCAATCGATCTGTATGCATTTTCTATCAACCGTTTGCATTGTGCAACTGATTTGTTTCGTGCAACAGATGCTAACACTGGTGTGATACTGGGTAAACGTGCACCCTCTGTGTTGGATGTATCGACTAAACTGACGCATAGCGTACCAACGATGGTGTTGACCACACTCTTGACTTGGATTGTGTAAACAGCCTCTGGTTGTATCGATTGTAGATCCATGAACGCAAAACCGAGTGGATGAACACCATTCCATGCACCTGCTTCGTTGCTCGCATATTTAGCAAACACGTGAAACACGAGTTGGTTGTATGCTTTGTCTTTGTCGTATGCAATGTCTACTTCTTGTTCTTTGTACTTGTCGATGTAAGAGCTGACTACATATGCAGGATGTGTAATTGTTGTTGCATCAGTGACAATGGTGTTATTATCGTTGACAAAAGCAGTGATGGATACAGACTCGTCAGCGTGTTGAAACTGAGGGAACTCTGCTTTTATACAGAGCGAGAAAAACCCCATCGTTCTCAGATCCACCCATGCGTGTATGCCACTCTTGCTCATAATTATTAGACTCAAAAACTAGAACGAGATACGTAAAGAGTAATGTTGTTTTACATTATGTGTGTTTACAATTTGAGTTTGGCATCAGTGGCTTCGTTTCTCAATTCTGCTACACGTGTGGCATGTTGGTCGTGATGCGCAGCACCAAACGACAAGTGTTTGTAGTTGTACACACTGTCTCTGAAATATGGCTCAAAGTCGTGTGCTTCTCCGTAGACCAACACTATCTTATGCGTGTATCCATCCGTGTTATGTCGAACCGGAGCTGTGTCGATGTAATTTTTGATTTGCCCAACAGCTCTACCCTCTCTTGTTTTAAACATTTGCATGTACAACGTTGTTCGTATTTTGGATATTTCTGTCTCGTTCTTTTTGTCGTTTACTGCAGTAGCGAGCTCGTCTTCGATGTTGTGAATAACGGTGTAAATCTTGTCGTGATCCTTTCTTGAGTTGTAAACCGGATACACTGTATTAATGAGTCCAAGTGCCAGTGCGATGTACACACCTCCATACCGAAACAGCAACGCGAGCATTCCCTTGGTGCAACGTGAGAACTTGAGTGGCAATCCACTAGAGAATGCTTCTCGCACCGGTTTGTAGTACCTAAAGCCTGTTGTGTCTTCGTGTGTTGTTATTTCTGTAGTTGGTTCAAAGAAGAAGCTGTAACTTGAGTCACATCGAGAAGCAAATCGGGCGATTCGAAATTGACAGTAGGTGATCTCGAGAATCAGTGTTTGTTCCATGGTGAGTATGTCGGTGTCTGCTTGTGTAAACAGTTTATCTGCATCTGCCATGGATGGCACATACTTTGTTTCTTTCTGTAACACTCTGTTTTCGGAAAACCCTACTTCTAGCTCTAGTTCTTCCACGTAGTGAATCTGACCAATACTCAACACGAGCACCTGTTGATCTAGTGGTGTTGATACAGACGAAGACATCTCTCTACTCGACTAAAACTGTTAACTTGTTTATACACTGTGCTATAAATACAAACGCGTTTACTTAAAAAAATGAACAGATGCCATCTTAGCTATTACTGGTGCCTGGTACTAGTACAACTGATGTTTGTCATTGGGTTCATCACACAATACACAGCTGAGAAGAATGCAAACATGGCAGAGATGGAAGCATTATCTAAGAGCGACCCGCCTATTGCATGCAAAGACACGGACGATATGAGTTGGACAGAATGGATGTATCAACCAGGAGAAGAGATACGCCACGAACAGTGTCATCAGTATCTCACTCGTTTGTACACACGCAGTGTATGGCCTAACCCGTTCATGGTCTTGATCAAGTATGTAACACTGGTGATCATACTCCCACTCAATGTCGCATTCGATTCGATGTATACACTGTACTTTCAGATGATTGTCAAACTTGGAGTCAACGCAGCATGTACACTTGTCGTCATTGTGTTGGTGTGGTTGGTGTATGTAATCAAAGGAGTGCGTCAAACAAGAAAATCTATTTATTATAACAACAACAATCACAGTGGATATACTATACATCCAACCTACGCAGTGAATGAACTCGAACGAGATCATGATTGCGAAGCTGGATCAGCCGTGCGTCTCATCGAACCACCTCAACAAAAGCACAAGCGTGTGGAATCAATCAGCACAACCACACGAAAAAGAAAGGTGGCTGTATCCATCTTACGACCCATCAATGTGGACAACGACAACAACAACGATGACGAAGAAGAAAAACGCAAGTTCGAAGAGCTTTTCTAGTGCTAGTAATAGTCACACAGACAACAGACAAGTAAAATGGTTGTTTCGTGAAGCTTTTTTGCATTTGACACAGACACCAGAACAACTACAACTGCTGACTCTGATGGACAACACACGAACAAGCATTCGTTGTGTTTCACTGCAAGACAGGCTATTGTATTGCAGATTCTGGTGTTGTATGCATATGCACTTGAAGCAAGAAGGTATCAAGATGAGCGATGTACCTCTGTGGTTCGAATGCGACGAATTTATCACCGACTGCTACTGGTTTGAACTACTGTACCACTTGTTCAAGACACTACAAGAGCTGCTCAAGCGTCTGATCCAGAACGAAGACATGGACGCCACACTACAACTAGTGAGTCAGGCCATCGGGTGTTACGCGTTCTTGCAACGAGACGGTATCAATTTCGTGGATACCGATGTTGAAACGATCTACACCAGTCTGCACAAGTTGGTCTACGATGTACGCCAGCATGCATTGTACCGCATGTGTTACCAGGAATTGGATGAGGGTAGATGGAGAACAGCTGTCGCGTATGGCAACGCGTTCTTAGAAGGATGCAAGAAACAGTCTTTCCACAATGCGGCACTTATAGCATGCGACGAGTTGAGTAACGTGGTGCACAGCGAGTCAGTCGATGCACTGAAACTAGACGTATTGCGAGCGTGGAGCAAATGCTTCTGGTGCACATCCAATAGTGTAGATGCGATACGAGTCTTGTTGCTCGATTCACGCTTAGAAGCAGATGCGAACAAGTTAGCCAAATTGTTATCTAACATCACACCAGACGTGCTCCAGAAAGCGAAAGAGCGCAAGACGCGACTAGAACCCATCAACTTCAGCAAGCAGTTGTTCCAACAAGGGGAACATCCATTGGATGCACATGAACTGCATGCCTTGTTTCCAACTGTTGTTGCTGCTCCTCCGCCACCGCCTCCTGTTACACCCCACCTTGTCACTGTGCGTAAACCAGTGAAACACAAATCAGTAACAACAACAAGAAACACAAGAGGTGTAAGAAGAAACACAAAGAAACAAGAAGTACCAGTGGTACAACTCGATAGCAAGTCTGAGTCGAGTCGCCGAGAGGATGATCAACACAGTGAGGTTGAAAACGAAGAAACAGAAGCGCAAAATCTTGAAAATGTATCACAGAATCAGGATGTAGAAAGTGGTACATCCGAGACAAGTCAGTCAAAAAGTGAAAACATCGCAGCATCAGACGAGGTTTCCAGCATCCACGAGAAAGTAGTCGAAGAACCACCACCAAGAACCATGTTATTTTCTTGAGATGTACCACCAACCACATACGATTTTTTTGGTCTTATTTTACGAAATTTGCGACGCAAAAAAGCCAATCTTTCTCTCTCTCACAAAAAAAATATATATATTTTTTTTCTAAGTCTGAGACTGAAAAAAATGAAAAAATTTACAGTCAATCCAACCATGTTTTGGGAGTGTTTCGTGTGCAGGAAATCGATTGATATCAAGTCAGAAACACCTCAGACGTTCGAACTCATTACCTTGGAACACGGAGACTATCTTACAAATGTGTCTGGGTCCGTCGTGCCATCTCAAGTCATTTCTGCGAGTGAGACACATGCGACACCGGTGTCTGTTGTGAGTGTGCATACTGGGTCGTGTATGACGGAAGCAGCCAAGATGCTCGTGAATCTGCGTGAACAAGACGAACATCGACGACTGAACGCAGTGACGTACGACATGCTTGGGTTTCATACTCAATCCAAGCGTGTGGACCACATTGTGGCACACAAATCAACGTTTGAACTGATGAAAGCGATGATACGCGGGTATGAACAAAATCACACGATGCCAACTGGTGTAAAAATGGCAATAGCTTCTTCGTGTGACATCAGCAGAGGCATTGGTTATCAACTAACCATACCACGGAGTATGCTCGACAACACACCGGTGTTTCCAAACAGCGAGTTTGCATCCATGTACGAGTCAGTGTTATGGAATCCTGTATGGGTGGTCACTGCTTGCTGTGTTCAACCTATTACAGTGGAGATTCTATCACGAGACATACACAAGAAGAAGAACACATCATTCGTCACCCTCAACAGCACGACAATCATCAACCAACTGCGATCTATGTTGAAAGGGTTGAAGAAGATCATAAAGACAACCACAACACGCGTGTATCTCACTTCGTCTGATGGATGCATCTTGGCTGACAATACTGAGTTTACATTGCCGACAACGCTTCGCCTGTATCTGGTGGTGTTGTCACTAGATGACTCGAGTATCAATAAATGGTCACATGAGTCCAAGTGGAGTGATGTGCAAACCTATGCAACCACCACCAAAAATGACTTGCATGCGATGATGCGTACAGTCGCTGTGTCGTTGATCAATCACACGCAGATGTTTGAGAATGATTCATGGACAATGAAATGCACTGCTGGTGAAAATCCAACAGTTAGTATGATCGTGGATGCTGTCAATTCGTCGGATGACACAAGCACGTATATCAATTGTAACTGTGTCGATACAGGAACACACTATGCAGTGTTTGCCGACAGAGAATCTCTCATGCGTTTGTACCGACAAAAGGGTATTTCTATTGTGTATCTACAATCTTCCATGATATCATCATCGTCATCATCCTCTTCTTCTTCTTCTTCTTCTTCGTCATCGTCGTCGTCTTCGATGTATCACTCCGACACAGATGTATTAAATGATTTAGCCGTGGCTGTGATTCCAGTTACAGGAGAAACGAAAGGAAGACTAGTGACACAGTTCTTAGGTGAGTCAGAGCAAGCATTGACTGTATTCCATCAGTATCACAGCGATGCTGTATTTATGAGTATTAAAATGTAAAAAAAACTACACGGATGTGTTTTTTTAATGCTTGGTTAATTTTAAATAGCGACACGCGTAGACGTACTGAAGCAAGATGTGATGAGCATCGTTGCATGGATCATGATCATGCTGCACAATCGCTTTGATTTCGGCATTGTATGCTGATTTGTGCGGTTCTGGAATCATGTCAAACATATCATCTGCCCCTATGACAGAGCGATACTTGTTATCGGTGGAATAACGCATTGGATATCTACCGCAATACTTCTCTAGCCCGTAGTCGATAGCAGCGATGTCAAAACTAGCGTTGTCAGTCAAGAACTTGACCTTGCGATCAGGGAAACGCTCTTCTAACCCATCTACAAACAATCTCACTTCTTGCCATCCTAAGTATGGATGAAGTGGGTCTGGATTGCGCTTGCATGCATCGACTATTTCTTGTGGTTGTTTGGACCAAAACTCATCACAGCAGCGCTTTTCAAAGTCCCCATACACAAGGACACTGGTACCATCGTTGCTGTTGTACTCACGCGTGAACCACTCGATCTGGAAGTTGATCTTCTTCTTTTCGATCAGTGTACCATCTTCATGAGCAACAACAAACCCGATGGATACTACTTTATGTGCAATCAAGTTACTGCCACATTTCTCGATGTCGACTGCGACGAGAATCGAACCTTGCTTGTTGTCAGGCGAAGAAGAAGAAGAAGAAGCCATACCGTCTAATATGGATGCATTGATGTACAAAATATATAATTTGTTTTTATAAGACTATTCGTTTGTTGCACACCAACATATACATTTATTAATCAGCAAGATCGGCTAAGGCATCTTCGTCAGCATCTGCTTGCAACTCTGTTGATTCGAGTTCCTTTGTTGGTTGTGTGCAAGGTATATTATCCAGTGCATCTAACTCGTTCATTTTAGCCTCATCTGCTGCAACCATGGCCTCTGCTTCCATCGCAAGTTGTCGTTCTTCTTCTTCTTCTTCTACATCTACTTCTGCTTTATCTGAGGACGATGACGACGACGAGGTCTGTTGTTGTTGCTGAGTTTCAGGTTCCAACAAAGGTTGAGATGCAGCTGTTGCTTGTTCTAGGTTGATGTGTGGTAACACCTTCTTCATAAATCCAAGTTCATCAGGAGTCGGAGGAACATTGAACTTACGCTCTTCTTCTTCTTCTTCTTCTTTCTCGTCATCATTCTCTTCTTCTATCACAATTTTATCAACAGATACAGGTTTATGACCAGCTTGAAGTGAAGACATTGCTCCAGCTAATATAGAAGAAGAAGAAGAAGAAGAAGAAGGCGGAGAACTAAGTGTTGTGATGTGGTCTCTGATTGCATCAATCGATTTGTCAAACGACGTGACCATGTTGTTCACAGATGTAGCCAATACGGCGTTAGAACGAATAACAGTGTCATGACTGTTGATAAACATCTCGAGTGTTTTAGAATAGTTAGCCATAATAACACTCATTTTTTCGATATGACGTTCATGCATTGCATTGTTGTGATCGTTCATATTCGTAATCAGCTGATGCAACGAAGCGTCACGCGCTGTTTGTTTTGTATCTGCTTCCGATATGTGATTTTTCATCATTTCAAGGATGGTGGTGTTTGTGTTAGATGACGCATCTCTGCTTGCATTGATGTGAGTGTGCATCATATCGTCTCGCTGCTTGATACCGGTAAAGATAGTATTGATGATAGAAGCAACGCCTTCTTTGGATAAGGCTTCACCAACTGGTATAGACTGAGATTTTGCTGGCAGCGGAGACGAAGGAGCAGGAATAGGCTTGTGTTCAACATTCATCTTATCAGAGGTCTGCTTCACAACCACCGGTGATGGAGGTGTTAAACGAGCAGTCTTTTTCGGTGGTTCCAATACGTCGTTGGACACAGAAGAAGAAGACGCTGGATCAGGTGTGGTACAGGTACTAGCAGCTGGTGTCACTGCTGCTTCTTCCTCTGTTCTGCTTCGCTTCGCACCAGTTTGCTGAATCAAACGAGCACCCGCTTCAATTTCCATGGATGCATACATCTTGAGTTTGGTGTCTAGGTCTTTGGTTCGAATATAACGAGACACGTCTTGCATGAACTTGGCATCCATGGTGTATTTGTGCATGGTTGGGTGTGTATCGAGGAACGAGTCTACTTCAGATACACCAGCTTCTTCTGTCGTGCAAATCAAGTACTCGACACCAGCAGGCGTTTTGCGCGTTCTTGACTTACCGGAAGCAGCTGTAGCTATGCTTCGTTGTTCCGCAGCAGCAACAGCTTTTAGGTATGCAGCACGCTTCTCGTCTTTGTCGGGTATATCAGACACGACTAACAACTCATCCATTAGTGTTTGATCAAAGTGTGCTGCAAACTTGGTAGCAACAGTCAGTGTATTCTTGAACTTGGTCTTGGTTTTCTCTGAGGCTGAATCATACAGAGCAGGTTTGGGGTATTTACGACCAGCAATCATGATATCAAGTGCTTCCTCTTTGCTAGCAGTACTACTTGTGCCGTTGGTGTGTGCTTCAGTAGTAGTAGTAGTAGTAGTAGTAGTAGCAACAGCAGATTCAGCAGGTGGTGCACTGGATTTAGACTCTACTTCGTGTGTGACTGGCGCTGTAGCACGTTTAGCAGCACGTAACAACATGAGCCTGAGATTTGTCATCTGAGATGCTTTCGGCATAAATACATGATCTTTGGCGTCTGTGATGAACGCAATGTCGAGTAGATAAGACTTAGCGTTACTAGTGCTGTCGATAAAATCAAGCAGTTTTGACCTAGTTTCTTCTGACATCTCAGCATAGCCCTCAGGCACAATAAACTTTGCTCCTTTTGGTGTTGTGTCATAAGCCGATGGTTCTTGAATAGCAGCAGTAATAGTAGGGACATTAACAGGCGAAAAGGCAGACGACTTAACAGACGGAATGGAAGAAGTAGCAACAGTGGATGTCTGAGGAGGTGGCGTTGTTGTTTCTAGTGCTAGTTGTGACTGAGACTGTGATGAAACAGACGGAAACTTGGTAGTACGAGTAGGAGCAGTACGAGGAGGCATCTAATAAAAAAGATAAAAAAATGAAGTGATCACGTGATGTGTGTATGGATGTTCGTGTGGTATGTATGACTGTGTACCTTGAATGCTTGATGTGTGTGTGTGTGTGTGTATAGAAGAAGTAGTCGGATGTGAGTAAGACGAGAATGAAGTATGAGAGAGAAAGAAGCAATGACAAACGACGCTATTTTACTTATGAACTGAGTGGTACACAGTGAGTTGTGGCATTATTCGCATCAAAAGAGCGAAATAAGAAGTAATATGAACGGAGTAGTGGGTGGTCGACCCTGAAATAAGTGCGCAGGTCGATTACTCCTTTTCAATTCAGGTCTCACACATTTCATCTGATCTACTGCTTATCTCATACACATCTTGGACGCTGTCTTTGTTGATTACTCCATTTATGCATTCGCTCTACATGTTGCGTGTATTGCGTGTATCGTTTTGTTCCATTTTTTTTGCATATTTCAAAATAATTCAATACACGCGTCTTGTTTTTTTTGTTGTGACCAGATTTGAAAAACTTACAAAATGGATGCTTACAGTGTATATCAGCGATTGGCAGCATTGACTGGTATCGAAACGCGTGATTGCTCTGCTGGTTTCACCGACACGTCGTTATCAAATATTCACATCAGCGCTACTTTTACCCGCGTCTTGGCGTTTCTGTCCAGACCCCTTGTGCTGGACGGTGATCGAGACACTCCTCGTGGTACGTTTGGTCGTGCTGCTGTTGACTTCCTTAACACACACGTGTATGTGGATGGAGACAGACGTAGAAAGTTTGGACAGCATCATCGCACCAAAGAACGCTGTGTATGTCTGATCACATGTTCTTCTTGTTGCTGGTCGTCGCACAATCAGCTTATGCTGAGTCCTATTGGTCGACACACTTGTCCGTCTACATCTTCATCTTCAACTCGTACTGACCCAAACGTGTACTGGATGTCTTACCACCACTTGTTTCGGTTGATCGTGTATCTTTGCTGGGAAACAACCAAGACTGTTGCTGGTGCAGGCGATGTCGTTCCTGCTGTGTTATATCAATATGTGACGCTGTTCTTCGAAAAAGCAGCTTATTTTAAACTCAAAGCACCATCCTCTGCGTTCGTGCACAACGAAGAATTGTTATGTGATTTCTTTTCACACACACGAAAAAGTGTCAACAATGCACCAGTTGATTATCGCGAAGTAGACACCCGCTTAACACTCGTGACAACGGTATCCGTCTTATGCGACCATCTATTGCATCGATACGTGTTGAACAGTGTCGAGTTCTCGCCTTCTCACCAACAAGAACTCAAGAAACGACGGATCGGTATGCTGATGTATTTGATTGATGCGGTCTTGAATGACACCTCTGCATCCAAAGAAGAGTGTATCACTCAACGTTATACGGCATTCACTCGCAGTAGCACACTTGTGCCCATCGAGTGGAAATCTGGTCGTCTTAATGACATCGTACAGCAAGTCAAGACCATCTTGCACTCGGATGGATTTGATATGCAAGTAGATGGATTAACCGTGATGACACTGCTTGATTTGTTCAAACTGGTGACACAGCTCCCACGCCCACGCAGCAGAGACGAAGTCGTTAACAGACAGATGGATACCAGTATGAAAGCCATCAAGCAGTTGCATGCGTCCTATTACACGATGACGCCAGTGGATGAAGATGTGTTCAAGAAACACCTACTGTTCAACATGTTTCACTTGGTGCTGATTGCTCATTACTCCAAACTGCGTCAATCTCGTGCTGCGTTCTCGTCTATCCCGTTCACAGAAGTGTTTGGCAGCGAACTGCGCACTATTCATGTCGACACGTTTGATGTCAAGGGTATATCCAGCTGGGCACTGCAAGAGATATTACACGATCACTACACCTGGATTCACGACAGTTTGTTTACCACTCCAGATCAAACAAAAAACATACATGCTCGTATTATGCGACAAGGGGCTGCGGGGTTTATGAAAGGTGTGATGTACAATCGCGTAGAACGTACGCGTCAACGCCTCAAGAACCCTCGTGATCTGAGATGTGGTGATCAGTTCTTGGTTACGTACATCGATTCAACATCGTGCTATCTGTCCTGGGATCGAGACGCTCATGAACTGTTCAATATCATCGGGGCTGCGCTTGCTTGTCGTACATCTAGTGAATTCGGAGGTCCTTCTCCGGTAGAACGAGACAGCTTCATCGCGTCGATATGTGGTGACATCGATTTCAACAAGAAACTTGGCAACTTGTTGGTGTGGGCTGGTTGTGTGTGCAACGAAGTTGCTCCGCCTGATGCATTCGGTGTCATCGCTAATCGTATCATCGA
>Ga0302197_10001051_pt1 | contig 27550 bp, 19 predicted proteins | sample II_Bog_N2_1_FD_193526 | JGI IMG/M metagenome (GOLD analysis project Ga0302197, IMG submission 193526) | Peat permafrost microbial communities from Stordalen Mire near Abisko, Sweden - II_Bog_N2_1 | ecosystem: Environmental > Terrestrial > Soil > Wetlands > Peat | place: Sweden: Abisko...
AACGAGGACGGCCGGGAACAGGCGGGCATGGGTGTCGGCATCGGCGATTTCGATACAGACGGCACTCTGGATATTTTCAAGACGCATTTCAGCGGCGATACCAACGTTCTCTATCGCAACAATGGCAACGGCATTTTTCGGGATGTGACGGCACGGGCCGGACTCGCAGTGGAGACCCGTTTTGTGGGCTGGGGCGCCGCAATGGAGGATCTTGATAACGATGGTCTTCCTGAGATCTTCTTCGCAACCGGCATGGTCTATCCCGAGGTGGAGCCGAGAGCCCCCGACGGTCCGTACAGGACACCATGCGTTCTGTTTCGCAACCTGGGCGGCGGCAAGTTTGAAGAGGTCATGGATCTGGCGGGGCCTGCCCTGAAAGAGCTTCATTCGAGCCGCGGCCTTGCCATCGGCGACTTCGACAACGATGGCGACGTCGACATTCTCATCATGAATATGAATGAGCCGCCGTCGCTGCTTCGCAACGATGTGACGGGCGACAACCACTGGTTAAAAGTCTTGCTGGTCGGCGTGAGTTCGAACCGAAGCGCCATCGGTGCTCAGGTGGCGGCTATTTACGGTAACCACAGGCAGGCACGGGTCGTATTGGCTCAGTCGTCCTATCTATCGGCCAACGACCGCCGGCTGCATTTCGGGCTCGGCGCGGAGACGGTGGCCAATCTGGAGATTCGCTGGCCGAACGGACAGCAGGAGAACATCGCGGATGTGGCGGCGGACCAACTTGTGGTAATACGGGAAGGCTCAGGAGTGGTCAGAACGGAGAAGTTCGCGCGGCGAGCCGTGACAAATTAGTGGAACTGGCGGCTGGCCGTGAGTTCCGGATATCGCTGCCGGAATTCGCGTTATCGTCATTCTTGCGCAGCAAGATCAGTGACATAGCTATCCGGGCCGGATAGACTGTGTTCTACTTTGATCGAGGGTTATGCCGAAGCCGGCAGTATTTCAGTCAGGCGATCAAAGCGGCGTCAAGACCTCAGGATAAGGTGCTGGCCTTGCGCGCGATGACCGTCGCCTGGGATTTGCGGGAGACTGCAGGAGCGCCGGAAAATACGACACCGACGCGTACGAACTCTATCTGAGTGCCTCGGATTTTTACAGCGCCGGAGAAGTAGCGGACGAGATGGGGCGGTTGTGTATCGACAGGGGCGATCTGAACCGCGCCTGGGACTGGTATGAAAAGGGCCACAGCACAGGGCTCCGGCAACCGGAAATCCCCCATGCACGAAAGGATCTCTGGAATTTCCGATGGGCACACGCCCGAGCCAGAATTGCAGTGCGACGTGGCAAGACTTTCGACGCCCGAAAACTGCTGGCAGAGGCCAAAGCGATTCTCGATAAGGGCAGGATTCCGGACCAGAGAGAATACTTTCCGTACCTTGCCGGCCAGGTGGAATTCTATGCGGGCGATTATGCGGCGGCGCTGGCGGATCTGAACCAGGCCAATGAGGACGACCCGTTCATCCGTTGTCTGCTGGCGCAGACGTACGAAAAATCGGGGAACGTCGAAAGGGCGCTTGGATTTTACCATAAAGCCGCCGGCTCCACGGCTCGCAGCGTGCCGGCGGTCTTCGCGCAGCCATTCGCCCGAAAGAAGACGCAGCAGTATTCGACGGCTTACTGGCAATAAAGCCCGACATTTCTCTCTGACATGTCATTGACACCGGGAATTCCCTGTGATATTGTTTCCGAAGCCGATTCTGCGGCTATCGCTTTAACGATAAAGGTGGGGAACCTAATGAGAGTGACGAAACTCCAAACAGCTGCGATTATAGTTGCGACAGTGGCCCTGTCATGTGCATGCCTGTATGGCCAGACAGTTTCCAGCCAGTTAATCGGTACGGTAGAAGATCCGGCGAATGCCGCAATAGTGGGGGCGGACGTCCAGATAACGGACCAGAACAGTACCGCCACGCGTAATATGAAGAGCAGATCGGATGGCTCTTTCATTTTCGCCGATATTCAGGCAGGAAGATACACGCTGACAATCAAGGCCTCCGGGTTCAAGACGCGGGTCCAGACAAACATCGAAGTTCAAACCAGCGATAATCGCAACGTCGGCAACATCTCCATGGAACTGGGCAATGTTTCCGAACAGATCACGGTGACCGCCGAGGCCGCGGCAATTCAGTTATCGAGCAGCGAGAAATCCCGCGAAGTGGACAACACAGAAATTGAAAACATGCCGGAGAGAGGCCGCGACATCTTCGGATACATCGGCACCCTGCCGGGTATCATCGACGGTTCGTCCACCAGTCGCAACTATAGCAATTCTTACTCCGCGGGCGGCCTGACGATGAATGGAAATCTTTCCATGATGAATGTGACCGTCGATGGCCTCTCGGGTATGGATGTCGGTTGCGGTAACTGCCTGCTCGAAGGCAACGCCAACATGGATGCCATCTCGGAAGTGAAGGTCCTCACGTCCAACTATGAAGCTGAATACGGCCGGAATTCCGGTGGCACCATCACGCTGGTTACCAAGAGCGGCACCCAGCAATTTCACGGCACCGGCTGGTGGACGCACCGGCACGAAGATCTGAACGCCAACTCTTACTTCAATAATCTGTCGGACGTTCAAAAGCCCAAGTATCGTTACAATGTGGCTGGCTGGAGTTTTGGCGGTCCCGTTTATATTCCCAAACACTGGAATACCGACAAGAAGAGGCTGTTCCTGTTCGGATCGGAAGAGTTTACCAATCAGTTTGCCGGCGCTTCTCTTGAGCAGCAGTATATGCCGACGGCGCTCGAACGCACCGGCGATTTCTCGCAAAGCTTCGCTTCGAATGGGAGTCTGAATGTAGTAAAGGATCCTACAACAGGCATTGCATATCCGGGAAATGTAATTCCCAAAAGCACATTCGATCCGACCGGCATCGGCCCGACGATCCTGAACTTTTTCCCGCTGCCCAATTATTTTCCTGGACCTGGCAACCCGAACTTCGACAAATACAACTTCGAGATCATCAACGTCGCACGACACCCGATACGCAACTATGTGGGCCGCGCCGATGTGAATATCACGTCGAAGATCACCGGTTATTTCCGGGGGGTGGTAACAACGGATAACACCTATGACCCGTTTGCCGGTTTCCCCTTCATCTATTCGCCGCAGGTTTTTGCCGAGCCGGCATTCAATTACTCGGGGGCAATCACCTACGCGATCAAGCCGAACCTGGTGAACGAATTCAACGCCGGGAAGTCTGGAAGCGACTGGAACTACGCCTACGTCGATCCATCGAACCTCGCCCGGTCCGTTTTCGACAATCCGCCAAAGCTGTTTCCGGTGACTTATGGAAATCCGGTGAATGTCCAGAGCCTGTCCGATCCTTCCCATATGTACGATTTCATTCCCAATGTGAGCTTCGGCAGTATTCCGGCGAGTTCGACCAGCATATCCACGCAACGCGAGACTCCAAACCCCGTTCACAGCTGGGCATTCGTGGATAACGTCAGCTGGGTAAAAGGCAAACACACCATCAAGTTTGGTCTTTACTCGGAATACGACTACAAATATCAGCCGAACGGTCAGGGCTATCTGGGCAGCTATAGCTTTGGCAACGACGGCAACAACACGACGTTTGGCTCGCAGAACGGCTACGCCAACGCGCTGCTCGGCTACTTCTCCAGTTACACGGAGCAGAGCCAGCGTATGACCAACATCGTGGACTACTGGAACGTCGAGTGGTTCGTGCAGGACAGTTGGCGTGTCTCTAAGAGGCTGACTGTCGATATGGGTGTGCGTTTCTACCACCAAACACCGCAGGTGGATGAAAACGGAACCTGGGCAATATTTAACCCCGCCACCTACAGTGCGGCAAGCCTGCCCCGGCTCTATGTTCCGTTTATCTCTGGTGGCAAACGGGTCGCGGAAGATCCTGGCACCGGTGCACTGGCTCCGGCTGCAGCCATCGGCGCTTACGTTCCCGGAACCGGAAACTATGCCGACGGTATGGTGGCCCTGGGCAAGGGCGTGGACTCCTACAAGCAGACGCCAGGCGTGGTGGCTGCACCACGCATTGGTTTTGCCTACGACTTGTTCGGTGATGGCAAGACCGCACTCCGCGGCGGATTCGGCATTTTCTACAATCGCGTGAACGGGAATTCCGTGTATGGAATGACTGGCAACCCGCCCAACTCTTTTACCGCGTCCGTCTATGACGGCACCATCAGCAGCCTGCAGCAACTGGGTCCAGGCGGCGGGTACATTGCGCCGTCCAGCGTGAGTTGGTACAGCAACGGGCAGTGGGACTCGGAGCGCAACGCCAGCCTTGGCATCCAACGCAACGTGGGCTGGAATACGGTGGTGGACGCTTCCTGGGTCGCAGATTGGGGCGTCAACCAGCCCTGGACGTACAACATCAATTCCATCCCTCTCGGCGCCGACTTCGCTGCAAGTAATGCCGACCCCACCAAGCCGGGATCGGTCCTGCCTACGATATTCGAACGCACGGTCTATCCGGGCTGGGGCAATCTCACGCAACAGGCATGGGGCGGGTCCACCAACTACAACTCGCTGCAGACCGCTGTCAGAAAACGTCTGGAGCACGGCGTGGAAATCAGCGCAAACTTCACCTGGTCTCGATCCATGGGTCTGACGAGCTTCCAGCCACTGGTGGCGAATAACGCGGAGTACAACTACGGGCCGACAGGTCAGGATCGCCGGCGGATTCTGAACTTCGACTATACTTACGAACTCCCGCAACCCGGCAAATTAATGCATGCCCCGATCCTGGGAATTATCACGGATCACTGGGTCCTCTCGGGGATCACGACTGCGCAGACGGGGGCGCCGTTTACACCGGGGTTCTCAACCAACCCTTCGGTAGACATCACCGGGTCTTCCAGTCTTGGTGCGCGCATTCAGGTCGTCGGGGCCGGCCAGGGCGCCGGTCCCGGAGGAAACTATGCGGCCAACAATATTGGCCAGACCACGTATTTCAATACGAACGCATTTGCTGAGCCGGCCGTCGGCACCATCGGCAACGCGGGTGTCAATATCCTTCGCAACCCTGGGTACGTCAATTTCGATGCCAGCATAGCCCGGCGGATTCCAGTGGGACACAACGAAAAACGTGTGTTCGTGTTGCGCTTTGAAAGCTACAACATTTTCAACCACTCCGAGTTCAACGGTCTGGGTACCTCGGCGATCTTTAACGCGTCAAATGTGAATACCCAGAACACCTTTGGCACGGTCACTGGCACGCGTCCCGCGCGCATCTGTTCCGGCGTGCTTCGCTTCGAGTTCTGATCCGGCGGAAAATCCTGTGGCGGCGGAGAGGCTTTCGGGTTTCTCCGCCGCCACAGGTCCGTTTAACGGAGGGCAACAGACTGTTGCAGGCGCAGGTGATAGGATTTATGCGTCTGCCATGCCGTCGAATAATTGAGTTCCGAAGGAGATGAGATTATGCGTCGTAGAGATTTCCTGCCGGCTGTTGCCGCAGCCCCTGTTTTGCTGGCTCAGGCACAGACGCCACCCGCTGCGGGTGGTTCTGGCCGTGGCGCCTTTGGTGGCTCGGGCCGCGGGGGCGGACGCGGTGGCCCGCCTCAACCGCTTCCTCCGTCGTCCGTTGTAGCCGCCCCTCGCAAAGGTCGCATTAAGCAAGGCGTGACGGGGGGCGTGTTTGGCCGGCTCGGCACACTGGATGAGCAATGCCGTGAGGCGGCTCGCCTCGGCATCAAAGGTTACGACCTGATCAACACTCCGGAACAGTGGGCCATTCTGAAGAAGTACGGCCTCACTCCCACGATGTATCAGCCCCCCGCCGGTGCCGGCATCGGTAACGGGCTCAATCTCAAGTCGAACCATGACCGGCTCGAGGCCGTCATGAACACCACGCTCGACGAAGCCGCGGCAAACGGGATTCCCAGCATCATCACTTTTTCCGGAACTCGCAAAGGCATGGCCGACACTGAAGGCGCAGACAACTGTGTGGCGTTCCTGAACAAGGTGAAGGCCCACGCCGAAGACAAGGGCGTCAACATCTGCATGGAGTACCTCAACAGCAAGGTGAACCATCCGGATTATATGTTCGACCACATCGCCTGGGGCGTCGACGTGATGAAACGCGTGAATTCGCCACGCGTGAAGATCCTCTACGACATCTACCACGCACAGATCATGGATGGCGACATCGTACGCAACATCCGTGACAATTTCCAGTGGATCGGCCATTTCCACACCGGCGGCAATCCCGGTCGCCACGATATCGATGAGACCCAGGAACTGAACTATCACTTCATCGCGCAGGCCATCGCGGATCTGAATTATACGGGTTACATCTCTCACGAATACAGTCCGGCCGCGGGCCACGAACCGATCGCGGTTCTCGAAAAAGCCATCGAAATCTGCGACGCATAACAGCCGCGGCAGGAGAATATTCATGAAAACCCCAATAAAGTGGCTAACCGCGAGCGCCCTGCTGGCTGCGACGGTGGCGCTATGGGCGCAACCACCGGGCGGTCGCGGAGGTTCAGGAGGATTTGGCGGCTCCGGCCGCGGCCGCGGGGGAGGAGGAGGTGGCGCGGGGTTCGTGCCCAATCCCACGTACGATAAGGAGCCGCCGGTGCTGCCCGCCGACTTGAAATCCGGCGGAGTACTGATCTATTCGAAAACCAACGGATTCCGCGAAGAGGCCGCGCTTCAGGCGTCGGATACCGCGCTTGCGGCCATAGCTCACGAACGGGGGTGGCCCTGCTTCGTAACGGAAAATGGCGCCGTCATGAACAAGGAACAACTGGCGAAGTTTAAGGTGGTTGTCTGGAACAACAATAGCGGCGACACCCTGACTCCCGACCAGCGGGAGGCCTTCAGGACCTGGGTGGAGAACGGCGGATCCTACGTCGGAACTCACGGCGCGGGCGGCGATCCCAAATACGACACCCCGAACGGCCACACTTCGCTCGCCGACTGGCCATGGTATATCGAGACCCTGCTCGGAGCTCAATTTACCAGCCATTCGCCGCAACAGTTCGGCGACGCTCACGTGGAAGATCCGAAGAGCCCTCTGACGAAGGGTTTACCGGCAGTCATTCATCGCTATGATGAATGGTACGCTTTCGCCACGAACCCACGCAGCCTGCCGGGCTTCCACATTCTGATAACGGCAGACGAGAAAAGTTATAATCCAGGCCGGTCTACGATGGGCGCGGACCATCCTCTGGCCTGGTGGCATTGCGTCGGAAAAGGCCACGTATTTTATTCCGCGCTCGGACATGGCGGAATGATGTACGCTGAACCGGTTATTCTTCAGCTTTATGGGAATGCCATGGCGTGGGCGCTCGCTGAGAGCGGACAGAACTGCGCCGCCGGTAAGTAGCGAGGGCGTGTGTGATCCGCCTCTTTCTATGTGCGCTGGCAACATACGCTGCCTTTGCGGCGGGATCTCTTTTCACCGAAGGTCTCGATGCGCTGAAGCGCGGTGACTTCCCCACCGCCGAACGCAGGCTCAAGGCGGAAGTACAGTCGCATCCCGACGAAGTTGAGGCACTCAGCTTCCTGGGTGTGGCGCTCGATAGTCAGAAGAAGTTCGCGGAGGCCGACGCGTTCCACCGCCGGGCGCTCGCACTCGGGCCGCGATCCAGCAGCATACTCGACAAGTACGCCAGCCATCTGCTGGTCACTGGGGATGAATCCGGCGCGCGCACGACCTTCCTCAAATCGCTCGCGCTGGATCCGGCGGACGGCTACGCCAACTTCCAGTTGGCGCAACTGGCCCTGAAGGCCAAAGACGGACCCGGGGCCCTGACGTACCTGAACCGTCTCTCGCCCGAGCAGGCGGGTAAGCCGGATGTTGTATCGCGACGTGTCGTCGCACTGGAACTGAGCGGCCGTAACGTCGACGCCAGGGCGCTCGCTGCTGTATTCCGAAATGATGCGGAGTGGAACGCTTTCACCGGCCGCGCCCTCGCCGATGCAGGTGAGCTGAACGTAGCCGAGACTCTTCTCGAGAGCGCTCTGGCCGCGAGCCCCGACAGCTTTCCGTTGCTGTTCGGCCTGGGTGTCGTTGCGTCTCACACGGGTCACTATACGCGGTCACGCGAGGTATTGGAAGCTGCTCTCCGGCAGCAACCGCGTAACGTGGATGTGCTCTACAGTCTCGCCTGGGCGTGTGACGCGGCCAAACAGAACGAGGATGCCTTCCGCCTTCTGGCGCAGGCTGCCCAGGTGGCTACCGGGCGTGTGGACATACAAAGGTCGCTCGCGATCGCCGCCGGAAACCTGGGGGAATACAAGGCTTCCGCCGATGCCTGGGACGCTTACGTGCAACTCGATCCGGCTGACGATGCCGGCCGGCGTGAACGCGGCTTTGCCCACGCTCATATCGGGCAACTGGACGCTGGCCTGGCGGATCTGCGCTGGTATGTCGCGCGGCACCCCGACGACGCGGAAGCCTGGTATGAACTGGGCATTGCCGAGAGTGCGAAGGACCCGGACATCGGGATGTCAAGCCTGGATAGAGCCATTGCGCTCAAGCCCGATTTCGCAACAGCGCGGTCGGTTCGGGGCGTTCTCTACTATAGGGAGGGCAAGCCCGAAGCTGCTTTGCCGGACCTTGAACTCGCCGCTGCCGCCGAACCGGGCAGTGCCATGATTCAGTACCGGCTGGGACAGGTTTATCTGGCGCTCGACCGCCTCAGCGATGCCTTGCGTTACTTCCGTCGCGCCGCGGAACTCGCACCCAACGATTACCCGGCGCAGGTTCATCTCGCGAACGCGCTCGCGGAGGCCGGCCAGACCGTCGAATCGGACGCGATCATGGAAAGAATCCGGAATTGGCCGGTACGCAAAGATGCGTCTGTCGAACTTCTGGACGGCGCGAGTCCTCCAGCGAGATAGCGCGGTCATTCGCCCGGTGCGTTCGCTAACTGCGCCCGGTTTTCCCCGCCGCCCGCCACGCATCTCCCATGCTGGACTGCCGCACCACGAGTTTCGCTTCGAGCAGAATTGTCTTCGGCGGCAACGGTTTGGTGGACTCTACCTGGCTGAGCGCCAGTTTCGCCGCGTTCTCTCCCATCGAGACCGCGTTTTGATCGAAAGTGGTGAGAGGGACCCTAAGGAAGTCGGAGTGCCGGATGTTACCGCAGCCTACGAAGGCCACGTCTTCGGGAATTCGTAAGCCCGCGTCGAGTACAGCCTTCATGCCATTGATGGCGCTCTGATCGTTAAAGCAGAAAACACCGTCGGGCGGTTCTGAGAGGGCCAGTAGTTCCTTCATGGCCGCATAAGGCGCGTTATCGCTCGCGTCGCCAGCCTCGCCGAGAGTACGCTCGTATGCCGGGCGCACCCGTATCGAATGCTTCTTCAGTGCCCGGCGATATCCCTCAAGGCGTTGCCGCCCGGGGCTCAGTCCTGAGCGATACAGGCACGCGATCCTCTTGCAGCCGGACTGAATAAGGTGCTCGGTACCCATCACACCGACGGCGTGGTCGTCCACCCCGACAAAGTTCGAGTTCAGTTGATCGATGCGACGGTCGATCAGCACGTAGGGGACTTTCTGCTCCTCGATACTCCTGCAGATCTCGAATGTCGGTTGGCTGCTGGCTATGATCAGCGCGTCGACGCGCCGCGCGAGCAGCTGAATAATCTCCTGCCGCTCGAGTTCCGGATCTTCTTCCGAGGTGGCGATGACCAGTCCATATCCTCTTGCCCGGAAGACATGGCTCAAACCCTTGGCGACTTCTCCAAAAAACGAGTGGAGAAGGCCGGGAACAACAAAGCCCACAATCAGGGATCTACCCGTCACCAGCGCGCGAGCGGCCAGATTCGGCACGTAGTTGAGCTCGCGCATTCGTTTCAGCACGCGGGCACGCGTTTCCTCGCCTATGTCGCTGTGATTGCGAAGGACCTTGGATACGGTGACGACGGACACACCCAGTTCCTTTGCAATGTCTTTCATCCTGACGTTTGCCATTTCGCTAAATTGTAGCCCTCCGTATTCGTGCCCAGCCCGGAGAATCGAAGATCCTCAGGAACGGTTGTTGCCCCATCGACCATTGACATTACGCCGCAGCGTCAATATCGTTTACTTTACCGTAAACTATGCGAAACGGACATCTTCAATGAAAATCACCAGAAGCCACGCGATTACCGCCCTGGCCGGAGCCCCGGCATTACTTCTTCTGCGGAAGTCCGCCGCCGAAGTCCGCCGCGGAAGATACACTTCCGGCAATCGACAAGGGACCATTCGAGGGTTCCGCGGAAGCCCTCAGAACCTGCGAGATCCCACCGTGGTTTCAGGACGCAAAGTTTGGCATGTGGGCGCATGGGTGGCCCCAATCGGCGGCTGAAGACGGCGACTGGTATGCCCGCAACATTTACATTCAGGTTCCGGCCATTATAAGTATCCCGTCGCGACTTGCGGCCATCCGTCGAGGTTTGGCCACAAGGCTATTTGCCAGACATGGAAAGGCGACAAGTTCGATCCCGATCGTCTGATGTCGCTTTACAAGAGGGCCGGAGCGAAATACTTCATGACCATGGGCGTCCACCATGACAATTTTGATTTGTGGAATTCCAAACACCAGCCGCGATGGATCGCAGTAGCGACCGTCCCGAGGAAGGATGGAGTGGGTCTGTGGAAGAAGGCGGCGGATAAGTGCGGGCTGAAATTCGCGGTCAGCGAGCACCTCTCCAACAGTTTCAAGTGGCTGGCGGTTTCCCGCCTCAGCGACACCGTGGGGCCGCTCGCCGGGGTCTCTTACGACGGCGCCGACCCACAATACGGAGACTTGTATCACAGGATCACAAAAAGAGTATCTGAATCCACCGAGTGGCACCGGACGAGGCCAGTTCGGCGGTTCAGGTCGCGCGGCGCGAGGACCCTTTGAGCCCGGGCCTCCGTCGATGAGCCGCAATGCGCCGCCGGAATGGAAGTTAGAGTACTTTCAGCGCATCAAGGACCTGATTGACAATTACCATCCGGACCTGCTGTATACCGATGGCGGAATTCCGTTCGGCGACCTCGGTTACAAACTCGTTTCTCACTTTTACAATGTCAACGCGAAACTCCACGGCGGTAAAGTGCAGGGCGTCTATACAAGCAAGACCCGCAGAGATTGCGATACAGGCACGTGCGCGCTCGATATCGAGTGCGGAGTCGCCAATCACGAAATGGATGGCAGTGAACAGCGAAGTGATTTACGCCGCCCGGCCATGGAAGATTCTCGGGGATGGGCCAGGGTTTGACTCAGCCCGGCCCGGGCTTTAACGAGAACAATCGGAAAGACCTTACGGCGGGCAATGTGCGCCTCACGACAGAGGGCAGCACTCTCTATGCCTCTGTAATGGGATGTCCGGAGAAGGAAGCGTCGATTCCGGCGCTCGCTCTGGGGGGAAGAATAGCGTTCCGAAGATACGGAATGTGGAGTTGCTGGGGCATTTCGGCAAGGTGAAGTTCACGCAGGACCAGACGGGCTTCCAGGCACAGATGCCGGAGCAGAAGCCGTCCGACCAGGCGATTACGCTGAAGATCGCACTGGTTTGATGTGCGCCAGTGCGGAACAGCCGGGTTATCGTTACTTTGCGGGCGTGAACGCGTATAAAGTGTCGCCGGCACCGACCAAAACATATTGGCTGCCATCCAGTTCCCACGTGGATGGCGGGACGCGGACGGCCGCCTGTAATTTCGTGTGCCAGAGAGCTTCGCCCGTTGTGGCGTTGAGAGCCTCGAGGAACCCACCCGGTGCGCCCGTGAAGATCAGATTACCGGCCGTGGAGAGCAGCCCGGAGTTGTTGCCGCCTTCCCACGGATGGCTCCATTTGATTTTGCCGGTCTGGTAATCGATCGCTTCCAGCATGGACTCCGACCAGCCGCCGCGGTCGTTGCCGCCCCAGCCCTGTGGATTGTCGCTATCGTCGTAGATATAGTAAACGCTGAACGCGTGATTGGCGCTCACGTAAAACAGTCCTGTTTGCGGGCTGAAAGTGGGTGGATACCAGTTCGTTGCACCGCCCTGATTGGGGCTCACCAGAGCACCCGAAATCGACGGAAACATGTCCGGATTGGGAATCGGCTGGCCCTTCGCGTCATAGCCCAGCGACCAGTTGGTCTTCACATATTCGGTATGCACGTAAGCTTTGCCGGTCACGCGGTCAAGCACAAAAAAGTGACCATTACGCGCGGCGATCGCCAGAAGCTTGCGTGGCTGGCCCGCGATCGTGCCGTCAAACAACACCGGGGCCTGCGTCGCGTCCCAGTCATGAGTATCGTGGGGCGAAGTCTGGAACCACCACGCCAGCTTACCGGTATCGGCGTGCACGGCCACCACCGAAGCGGTGAAGAGATTGTCTCCCTTGCGGTTCACGTTGGCGATAACGGGCTGCGGGTTGCCCGTGGTGACGTAAATCAGCTCGGTATCGGGATCGTAAGTGATCGGCTGCCAGGTCATGCCGCCGCCGTGCGACGCCATGTCCACGTTGGGCCAGGTCTCCATACCGGTGTCGCCCTTCTTCTGCGGCACGGTAAAGAAGCGCCATTGAAGTGCGCCGGTTTCAGGGTCGTGCGCTTCAATATAGCCGGCGATGTCAAGATCGTCGCCGCTTACGCCGGAGATCACGTGGTTACCCACCACGACGGGGGCCACCGAACAGTAATACATCTGGTCGATGTCGGCGATGACTTTCGCCCAGCGGAGCTTGCCATCGGTTTTGTTCAGCGCGACCAGGTTGCAATCCGGAGTTTCGAAGTAGACGAAATTGCCGAACATGCCCATACCGCGATTGGAGAAGTGGCGCGCGCCCTTGCTTTGCCAGGTGTAGTGCCAGATCTGTTTACCAGTGTGAGCGTCGATGGCGAAAGCATGGTCCTGCGTCGAGATGTATAACACACCGTCCACCATCAGCGGCGTTCCAGTGGGATTGTTGCCGCCCGGATCGCCCGACTCTATCCTGAAGGTCCAGGCTTGGGTCAGCGAGCCGACGTTCTTGTCGTTGATCTTGGTCAGTGTACTGAAGCGGCGTCCGGAGTAGTCGCCGTTGTAGGTCGGCCAGGATTCGGCGAGCGGGCCTTTCTGCGCGTGCAGCGCTGGCCCGGCTACGGTGAGAGCCGCCACGAAAGCGAGGGCGGGGGTGAGAATGGCGCTGACTCTGATCATTTCACTGTCTCCAGATAGACCACCAGGTTGTGAACGTCGCTGCTTTTCAGGCGGTCGAGCATTTCATGATGAGCGGCAAGTGGATCGTGCTTCACGACCCGCAGCGCCGGAGTTCGGGTCCAATGGGTTACCTTTCCGTCGGCATCGCGCACCTGCACATCAAAATCGTCGAGTTGAACAATGTCGCCGGTGACGGCCGGTCCGTCGGGCGGTGTCACTGTAATGGTGACGGCGGTTGGCGAAGGCGCTCCGCCGGCGCCTCGGCCACCCCCGCCGCGACCTCCCCGCCCGCCGCCGCCGGGGAACAGCAAGGCCTGCTGCAGATTGACGGAGTCGGGATATTTGGTGCCGATCGCGAACAGGGTATGGGGCGCACCCTCAGTCAGCGCGTGGCAGGTTGCACATTTGCCATCGCCGTTGAAGTAAGCCTTGCCCGCGACGAGATCGCCGATCACCTTGTTAATCCCCGTTGGCGAGCGCTTAAGTGCGTCGTCAACCCTCTGTTTGAGGAAGTGCGAGAGATCGGCCACCTGGCCGGAGGTGAGATCGGCGCTGTTCTTCTTGCTCTGCAGCGGATGGCCCTTTTTGAGAAAGGGACCGAGTTCGGAACCGAAGCGGTCTTTCAGGACTATGTTGGACCGGACCAGGTTGGCACCGGTTTCGCTGCCGTGTGCCGTTGGACCGTGACAGTCCACACACTCGGCGGCGTACAGGGAACGTCCGCGGTCGGCGGCGGCGGCGTCCACGACTTGCTTGTCATAGGGACCGACACCGCCGTTGCCGCCGCGGCCGCGCGCCGGGCCGGAAGCGCCCTGGGGACCTTGCGCCAGAAGGGTTGCGACGGCGAGCAAGGCCACCGCGAATAGACGAGTCATCCTCATTGTTCCTTTCGGTGCATCCATTGTATATCGCACAGGGCGGATGTCGCTCCGGTTCAATTCCCATGCGTGGCGCTTTGATGGCCAGGTGAAGTCCTGCGTGATGTAACCGGCGGCGCTGTGCAATCGCACCGTGCGCAATGGGTTTGGATTGCCACGTTCCCTGAAAATCAGACGCCTATCCATGGCGAATTACCAAATTCGCCTGAATACGGTGGCTTGGGAGGTATTGTTACCATTGCCGGGACGCGCGACTTGATCATCCTGTTCGTTCATGTGATCGTCACCGTGGTCCGACTTGCCGGGCCGGGGGGACTCCGTTCTGTGGTTGCGGAATCCGCGCTGATCCGGTATCAGCTGCTAATTCTCAATCGCGGGCGCAAGCGTGCGCCTAACCTGCGCGCCACGGATCACATTGCCGCCGGTTTGTTCACCCCTTTTCCTCAACCCGGCACGTATCCTTCGTTCCGCCATCGTTCTGAAGCCCTCCATCTTGCTCCATCTTCACGCCTGTTAAGGAAACGCAAGTACCGCCTGCTGTTTTCGCCCCAGCTCAGACTCCGACCCGGCCCGAAAGGACCGAACCAGGAACTCATCGACGCCGTCGTGGCCATGAAGCGGCGTAATTCCGGGTGGGGCTGTCCTCGCATTGCCGAGCAGATCGCGGTGGCTTTCGGCGTCGAGATCGATAAGGATTTGGTGCGCCGTATCCTGAGCGCGCGCTATCGACCGGAATTGGATTCAGCAGGCCCATCCTGGCTGACGTTTCTCGGCCACATGAAAGGACAGTCTGTGGAGTTGTGATTTGTTCCGATGCGAATCCGCCACTTTGAGAACTCACTGGGTTCTCGTGGTGATGGACCAATTCACGCGCCGCATTATCGGGTTTGGCGTCCACTGCGGCAGCATGGACGGAATGGCGCTGTGCTGCATGTTCCATCGCGCCATTCGCGGGCAAAGTCCGCCCAAATACCTCAGCTCGGATCATGATCCGCTGTATCGGTTCCACCAGTGGAAAGCCAATCTTCGAGTACTCGAGGTGACGGAGATCAAGACTGTCCCATACGTGCCACCTATCGCATCCGTTCGTAGAGAGGCGATCGGGACGGTTCGGCGCGAGTACCTCGACCGGATCCTATTCTGGACGACCGTCGATCTGGAGGCAAAACTAACCGAGTTCCAACGTTACTATAACGGCCATCGAACGCATGGCGGGTTGGAGGGACGCCTGCCAGAACAGGTATCTGACGGATCGAACCCACCGATCTATTTCGATTCCTACCGCTGGCGCAGACATTGTCGAGGGCTGTATCAGACTCCAATCGCCGCATGATTTAGGAATTCGCCATGGACACGCTGTTCGCCGTCTGTGAGGGTGGAGTTCTGCGCTCGTCCGAGCCGCTCGCGCCGAACACGAACGGGTAAGTGTGACCATCTGCGACGAGTTGCCAGACCCGGCAGAACCGTGGCTCGACCACAGTATATGGCGGCTATAGACGTAATGGATGAGTCCGCACCCACCCTGGAAGAAGTGAGATGTATGCTTTCCGGGATTTCGGGGAATCTGTCTGACTCCATTGGTGAAGAGCGCGACGCCGGGGATAATATTGGGAATCTATCTCGACACCAGCGCACTGGCAAAGCCGAATCACACCAGAAATCGGGACATTAAAGTTCCAGCCTCGGAGGAAAAAACACGGCGGGCAATTCATCTCCGCAGATTTCCGCCGATCAGCGCTCGGTCGGCTGGTTAACCGGATCCCTCAACCGCTGCGCGTCCTATCCGCTGGCGGTGAAGCTGGCAGTCCATAGGCCAGGAATGTCCCTGCGCCGTTTCAACCGAGACGGGAGGGCAATTTTCGACTGATATTTTGTCGCGGGCGGGCGAGCGGAAGGTCGCCTTTGCCGGATTTTCCGGCGGCACACCGGCGCAATATTACGACTGAAGATACATCTCTGCGGGTCGTCTGGTTGACGGGGCGGCGATTTGACTGCCAGTGCTCCTGTGTGGACGAGATTGCTTGCAGCGCCAGGTCAGGAGTGAGCGATGCACCGCTGATGACGAATATCGGTACCGCTCAGGGCATGATCCGCGAGCGGGCCGGCCCTTGATTATTTGTCGCAGGCTGGTCTGCCTCATCCCGTGCCATCCGTTGTTCGTCCACCGAATCTGGCGCGACTTTTGCCCAACAAATCGCATCGTGCAGACGTCTAATCTGGGAACGGAGGAATCGTCCCAATGAGTCCAACGAAACCAGCCCTGCCATCTCAACGGATTCTCGCCCGGCTCAGTTTAACCGCCGCGCTTTCCATCGCCGCTCTTTACGCCCAGACGTCAGACCCCGCCGCGAAGTTCGAACTCGCCAGCGTCTACCCCAGCCCGCGCCCCATCAACGCCAACGCCGCTGGATTTAGCGGCGGTCTGCTGCCCGGCGGGCGCTATCAACTCCGTTGGGCCACCATGCTCGATCTCGTCCGCACGGCCTGGGACATAGATCCCGCCAAAGTCCTGGGTGGCCCCAGCTGGCTGGATCTCGACCACTTCGAGATACGGGCCAAAGTCCCTCCTGGCACTACGGCCGTTACCGTTAAGCCGATGCTGCGGGCGCTGCTCAAAGAGCGCTTTGCTCTGGCGGTGCGCGACGACACCAGGCCGGTCAACGCCTGGGTCCTGACGGCAAGCAAGCATCCCCAGCTGAAGCAGTCCGACGGTGGCGAAAAGTCTGAGTGTCGCAATGCGCAGCAGTCGCAGGGCGACGGCAACGGACGCGGGCCCGGCAACCAGCCCGTGCGGACCATCGAACTCACGTGCCATAACATGACCATGGAAGACTTCGCCGCTCACATGAGCGACATGCCCGGATCATGGAACTACACCAGCGGCGCGCTCGCGACCGATCAGACCGAGCTCAAAGGCGCCTGGGATTTCGACCTCAGGTATTCCCAGCGCAACGGGCAGATCCGCGAACACGTGGAAATCCTCAGCCTCTTCGACGCCATCGATAGACTCGGCCTGAAGCTCGATCCCGGCATGGCGCCGATGCCCGTCGTGGTCGTCGATTCCGTGAACCGCCTCCCAACGCCCGATTCTCCGGAAGCCACCAAGGCCTTCCCGTCGCCGCCTACCGAGTTCGAAGTCGCAACGGTGAAGATGAGCGATCCGGATCAGAAAGGTATCAACTTTCAGTTGCAGCCCGGCGGCAGGCTGAACGTGCGGGGCGCAACGCTCCAGTTCATGATCGAGCAGGTGATGGGCGTGACCGACGAAATGCTGATTGGCGCGCCGAAGTTCCTTGACGTGCAGCGCTGGGATATTGTCGCCAAAGCGCCGGACATCCTCGTGGAAGACGGTAACGCCGATTTCGACACGCTGCTGGTCATGGTGAAGTCTCTGCTGGCAGAGCGCTTCGGGTTCAGGTTCCACTTCGAAGAAAAGCCAGTCCAGGCATATACGCTGACCGCGCCCAAGCCGAAAATGAAGAAGGCCGATCCGAACTCCCGCACCGGCTGCAAGGAGGGTCCTCCCACGCTTGTTCGCATCGACCCCCGCAATACCGATCCGGTGCTGGGCCGTCTGCTTTCCTGCACCAACGCGTCGATGGCGTACCTGGCCGATCAACTCCAGTATCTGGCAAACGGCTACGTGCATTCCGCCGTTCTCGACTCCACCGGCCTTGACGGCGGCTACGATTTCACGCTGAGTTTCAGCACCATCGGACAGTTCCAGGGTGGCGTCCTGCCGGACCCTGGGTCCGCAGCTTCCGACCCCAACGGCGCCATTTCCCTCCCCACCGCCATGGAAAAACAACTCGGTCTGAAAATGGAACTCGTTAAGCGACCGATTCCGGTGCTCGTCATCGATCACATCGAGGAAAAGCCAAACGACAACTAATGCTGCCTGATATTTGAAAAGCGACGCCGCGGGTTCGTGCGAACAGAAGCCTCCATGATCCGGCAGCAGATGTCGTGCCGGTCACACGGATTTCATCCCGTACCCGGTTACACCGGCGCGAAGCAAGAGGGTGCAGCGAGTGAACTCCCGATCCTTGCACAGTTTGACAGGCGAATGGAATCATCTTACGATAGTTCAGTCCTTGTACTTCCCGTCGTTCGTTGGTTCCTCCGCTGGCAACCATCCCTGAAATTTCGTGGCAGGAGATGTTCATGATGACCGCCGCAGTACCGACCGATATATTGAGCCGATTCCTGTCGCAGTTCCCCAGTGAGCAACAGGCGATGCGGTTTTGTAGTTACTCGCTCGCGTTGCTCATGGCGTCCGCGACCTTCTCAGGAGCCGCGCTCGCTCAAACCGACGTATCGCAGCGCGGCTACGACCGCTTTCGCACGGGAGCTAATACTTCCGAAACAATTCTGAATCCCGACATTGTCAAATCGGCCGCAAATCAGTTTCACAAAAGGTTTGTGATGAAGGTGGATGGCAAGATCGAAAGCTCGCCACTATTCGCTGCCGGAGTGACGATCGCAGGTGGTCTTCATAACGTGATCTACGTCGCCACTATGCACAACACCGTTTTCGCGTTTGACGCTGACACGGGCGCTCAGCTTGCGACCCGCTCGGTGGATGCGCCCGTTACGGGCCAGGACGTCGGCACGCTCAAGCCCGCTACGATTCACAAGGAGTTCGGGATCGTCAGTACTCCCGTAATCGATCGGTCCACGGGCACTATCTACCTCGTGCGGTGGGGATACGAGAGCGATACCAGCGGACCCACATTCCGGCTTTTTGGGCTGGATATGACAGATCTTAGTCAGGAGAAATTCGCTTCCAGGGTTATCGATTCGTACAACGCAGGCGGCCGCGGATTCGATCGGTACCGCCAGATTCAGCGCGCAGCGCTCACCCTAACGGTGAAACCCGACGGCAGCAAGGGTATTGTGATCGCTTTTGCCGGTGGTGAAGGAGAGGGAAGCGTCCCGGGATGGGTCGTCGTGTTCGATGCGGCTAAACTGACAGCCTCTGAAGGACCCGCAGTATGGTGCAGCAATCCCAACAACAGTTCGGGCGCGGGAGGAGGAGGCGGCGTCTGGATGGCCAACGCGGCCCCTGCCGTCGACGAAAACGGGGATATTTTCGTTGTGACGGGAAACGGCCCCTATCGGCCATCATTTGGTCTGGACCAACTGGGCGAGAGTGTTGTGCACCTCATCTGGACGCCAGGCAGTCCGGCCACGCTCACCGCCGCCGATTGGTTCACGCCATTCGTCGATACCGACCGGGATCCCGATCACCGCGATCAGGACCTCGCCGCCGGCGGCGTTCTGGAATTGCCCGACGAAACCGGACTGATCGTTGGCGGCAAAGACGGTGTCTACTATCACGTCAACCGTTCCGACATGGGGCAGCGCGACTTCACCAAGCTGCTTGAACCGCCGTTCGTGGCCGCCTTCGATTATCAGCCGGCCAACGGCCACACGTCTTTATTCGACGATCTGAACCAGGTGACCTCGGCCGACCCGTTCAAGATCGGAGCCGTCGATCAGGGCAGAACTCCTCACACCCATGGAACGGCCGTGTATTTCAATGGCTTGCTGTTCGTTCAGGGCGAGAATAATCAGGTGCGCGTGTTCTCGAAAACCGGCGGGAAATTTGGAGCGAACCCGACAGCGCGTGGAACATTGATGGCGTCGCAGGGCACTGCGCCGCCTGGCGGAATGGCCGGAGGCATTTTGTCCATCTCTGCGAACAACACCTCCAACGGAATTCTGTGGGTGAACGAAGCCTTCGGCAATCTCGCAAGCGATCCGTACGCGCTCGCGGCACCCACTCCGAACATACTGCGCGCTTACGATATTGCAGATGTAACGAGCGGCACGCTGCAACCGATCTGGGACAGTGAAATGGAGCCGAACGATCATCTGGGCGCCGCGACGAAATTCGCGCCTCCGCTGGTGGCGAATGGCCGCGTCTACCAGGCGACCTACGATAACCAGGTAGTGGTCTACGGCCTTGGCACTCCCTCATCCATACCGGTCCGCGACATTCAGCGGACGGTGGTTTTTATCTATGGTCAGACCCAACCCGGGCAGGATTTGTTTATTCGCGGCGGAACCAAAGGCGGCGCGCCCATCCGCATTAGCCATCGTAACTGGCTGAACCCGGCAACCAATGCGTATCGCTGGGGCGATGCGAATCTGGACTGGGGTCCCGGCGAAGTCGGCCAGCTCCAGCCGAATGGCATCGGAGGAGGATCCCCGGCGGAGTGGACGACCAGCCTCGCGCAGGGAGCCGGGCAACCCTACGTTTCGATGGCGGGCTACGGAATCGCCGACGAGAACAATTTCGGTCCACACTACTGGATGCTGGACGTCAACATGGATTGCGAGCAGGCTTTCGACGACGGTCACGGGCAGAAGTGGTTCGAGTTGAAGGCGGTGATCGCGCCTCTGCCGGGATGGGAGGGCGATATCACTCAAACCAGCACGCCGGCGCCGCCATACGCGAGCAGCAACCATATGGGTATTTGCGGGCGGGTGAACGTGTTTGTGGCGAACTATCCGAACCTGCCGGCGGGTCTCGATCCGAACTCAGCGCAATTCTTTGCGCCGAGCTACACGTACGGAACTCCGGTCGATGAGCGCACCGCTTCCACCGATGCGCTCAACAACACGCCATGCAGCGATCCGGGAAAAGAAATGCGTTGCCTGGGCAGCGTTCTACAGATGTGCACAAGCCTGCCAGCTGGTAACTTCTTCCAAACCGTTCGCAATTGCGGAAAGGTTTCGGCGGGGGGAAACTTCGTACAGATGTGCAGGAATTCCACGGGAACGTGTTGCTCTCCGCTGAATGGGGACCGTTGCCAATAGCCATGGGCCTGCAAATCACGATGTGAATTAACGTCAGCCTCGTTTCGCGGCTCCGCCAAATCGGGCTCGAAGTAGCGCCGCTCATGCGGACATTTCGACTGCCCGTCAGATAATCGAACAACTTCCGTGCGGGTTCCGTTATTCTCGAACAGTAGACCATGTCCATTCCTGAGCCCGGCCAGACAAAGCGAAAAAGCCGATGAACGACTCGCCCATGCCCGGTGCCCGATTCAGTTGCGTACACCATGATGCTTGAGGTCAAAGATCTCCGGAAGAAGTACGGAAACACCGTAGCGGTTGACGGCGTGAGCCTGCGTATCGCCAGGGGTGAGACTCTCGGCCTGCTCGGGCCCAACGGGGCAGGCAAGACCACCACGGTTTCGATGATCGCGGGTCTTCTCCGCCCCGACTCGGGCGAGGTGCTGATCGACGGCCGCCCGCTTGGCGGAGATTCCGACCCGATTAAGCACAAAATCGGGCTGGTCCCGCAGGATTTGGCGCTCTTCGACGAATTGCCCGCTGTCGACAATCTCGCCTTCTTCGGGGCTTTGTACGAAATGGAGGGAGCGAGGCTGAAACGCGCGGCTGCCGAGGCGCTCGACCTGGTTGGCCTTACCGAGAGAGCCAAAGACAGGGTCAGAACTTTCAGCGGCGGCATGAAGCGGCGTTTGAATCTGGCCGCGGCGCTGCTGCACGATCCGGAGTTGCTGCTTCTGGACGAACCCACCGTCGGCGTCGACCCGCAGAGCCGCAACGCCATTTTCGATAATCTGGAGACGCTGAAGCGGCGAGGCAAGACGCTTCTCTACACGACCCACTACATGGAAGAAGCGGAGCGTCTTTGTGATCGCCTGGTTGTGATCGACCATGGGAAGGTTATTGCCGATGACACCCTGCACGGTCTCTATCGCCTGCTGCCCGTCACCAACGTCTTGTCCATTGAACTGGAAAACCCGAACAACGGGCCGCAACTGGAAGAGATTCGTGGCTTTTCCGAAGTCCGGTCCGCGGAAATAAAGGAAGGCGTTTTAAGAGTGGGCGTACACAATCTGTCCACCGACGCACCCGGCATCCTGCAATGGCTGGTCGATCACGGCCATCCCTACAGTCATGTGGTCAGCGACCGGCCCGATCTCGAAACCGTATTCCTTAGCCTCACGGGAAGGAGCCTCCGCGACTCATGACGATCCCTCTGCGCGCCCTGATCCTCAAGGATCTGCGTCTGTTTTTTTCCGACCGCCGTGCCGTGACGATGAGCTTTGTGGCGCCCCTCGTGATCGGTGCGTTCTTCGGCTATATCTTCGGTGGCAACGGTGGCAAGACGGAAGCCAGCCGTATTTCCGTGCTGGTGGCGGACCAGGACGGAAGTGCGATTTCCCGCGCGATTTTCGCCGATTTGAAAGCGAGTCAGTCGCTGGAGGTGAAGGCATCGGCTGCGGACGCAGCTCGCGAAGCTGTGCGCAAGGGTACGGCGACTGTGGCGGTGGTGGTGCCGAAGGACTTCGGTCTCGACGCAGGGCGCGCTTTCTTCACGCCGGCAACGAAGCCGGAAATCGCTGTACTCTACGATCCGTCGCACGTCGCCGAGCAAGGCATGGTGCAAGGCATTCTGACGGGCTCCGTTATGCAGGTTGTGAGCCGGGAAATGTTTGGTGGCGCAACGGGCCAAACCGTGGTGAAGGAGTCTCTTCGTCAAATTGGCGGCGGCGACGCCCAGCGGCCACTGCGCGATCTGCTCCAAAGCGTCGAACGGTGGAACGAGCGATCCCAAACCGCAGGCGCGAGCGAACACACCGGATTATCCGCGGGCATTACGATACCGTATCAGATTCGCGAGGAAGCGGTTACGGCCCGCACGGGCGTCCAGTACAACGGCTACGCCCATTCGTTTGGCGGCATGAGCGTGCAGTTTATTCTGTTCATGGGAATCGACGTTGGCGTTGGCATGTTGCTGATGCGTCAACGCGGTCTGTGGAAGCGTTTGCGCGCGGCGCCAATTTCCCGTGGTTTGCTGCTGGGCAGCCGTGCCATCAGCGCCGCAATAACTTCGATGCTGATCCTGCTGGTGGTGTTCGGTATAGCCCGGATTGTATTTGGCGTGCGAATTGAAGGCAGCATGGCCGGTTTCCTCGGCATCTGCCTTTCGTTTTCACTGATGACGGCTGCCTTCGGGTTGTTGATCGCGGCCCTGGGAAAGACGCCGGAAGCGACGCGCGGGCTATCCATTTTCGTCACCCTGATCATGGTGATGCTGGGCGGCGCGTGGGTGCCCGCATTCATTTTCCCGCAATGGCTGCGCACTGTCACAATGTTCGTGCCGACGCGCTGGGCCATGGACGGTTTCGACGACATGACGTGGCGCGGCCTTGGCCTTTCCGCGGCGATCGGACCGATTGCGGCCTTGCTGGGCGCCGCGATTGTTTTCGCCGGGCTGGCTGTGAGCAGGTTCCGCTGGGAAGCATCTGACTGAGCGCGTCCGGATTCGCCGCGAAGGCAATTGTTCTAAGTAGACGGCTTACTCAGCAGCCCATTCAGCTTCAGCCATTCTTCGAGTCGATCCAGATAGTGATCCGCTCCGCCGCCCTTCTTGCCAAATCCGTGCTGGCCAGTCTGGAATACATGCAGCTCCGCCGGCACACCCGCTTTGATCCACGCGCCGAAAAGATCGATCGAACCCTGGTAACCTACAGACTTATCGTCGGCGGCCACGGCGATGAATAGCGGAGGCGCTCCGGCGGGAGGAGCATTGGAACTGGCGCCGGCGGCATAGACCGGCACCGCGAAGTCCGGTCTGCCATCGGCGGGTCCGTACACCGCCGACAACAAGACTCCGCCGCCGGCCGAGAAACCAATCATGCCGATGCGATCCGGCAGCACTCCGTATTCGGCCGCGTGCTGACGCAGAAGGCGCACCGCTTGCTGTCCATCCGCATCCGACATCGCCCGAACGTTCTGGCCGGCCTGCGGATCGGGCGTTGCAGCACCCGCGGGAGCCACATATGTCGTGCGGTACTTCAGCACAAACGCATCGACGCCCATCTGGTTCAGACGTTTAGCAACGTCCACGCCTTCATACGACATCATCAGGGTCCGAAAGCCCCCGCCAGGCGCGACAATCGTCGCCGTTCCGACAGCGCGCGAACTTTCGGCGGGATAGTACAACAGGACTGGCCGGACAATGTTCTGCGCCTGTGGTTTGTCCGCCGTACCCGCCGAACGCTCGTCATAGTGCCAGTTCTCCGAGCCGGGAGCCACGCCCGCGTAGAGTGGAATTTCACGCGCTGGAGACGGAACCTGCGCGAAAGCGCGCGCAGCCAACGCAACGGGAAGAACGATCCGAATCGAGATCATGCGTTCCATCATAAGACAAATCTTTAGACAAGTCTTTGCCACATGCACGCCGCCGGACATTCCTGCAAACAAATCAGGGCGCGAAGCCCCGGCAGGCGATGCCGTGAGTCGCTACCGCTATATGCCGTTAAACGCGACACGGAGTTGGCGCATTGTTATCCTTGCCGCGACTCTGTTGTTGACGACAATCTTTGCCCGGGCGCAGGAAGATACGATTCCCAAGAAGCGGTTGCAAACTCCCGCAACCGTTGCTGGCTTTGTGGGCGGCGAGTCCCACGACAGCTACGCAATCCATGTGACGCAGGGTCCATCGTTGTCGATCCAAATCTCATGGCAAAGCACTGATGGCAAGCGGGCCGAGTTCACGGTGAGCGAATCCCCCGGCTTCTTCGCAGGCGCGCCGGTCGCATTCGGAAGCGCGTCCGATCAGGGCAGGCCCTGGAGAGGCAAAGTTCCGAGGACGGGAGATTGCTACGTTTATGTAGTCGCCCATCCCACGGCGCACTACACTCTTCGCATGACGGACGGCCAGGCAAAAAATGTATGGTGACGAAGGACACGTTGCCATGCTTACAATCAGCCATATGGATCACAGACACAGCAAGTGGGAAGACGTGCCGCTCGAAACGATGAGCGATGTTATTTCCAGACGGGTTTTCACCGGCGAAAAGGCCATGGTGGCTCAGGTATTTCTTAGCAGGGACGCGGTCGTTCCGCTGCACCATCACGAAAGCGAACAGATTACCTATATTCTCAAGGGCGCGCTGAAATTCGAATTGCAGGGACGTGAAGTCACGGTGCGTGCCGGGGAGGTGCTGTTCATCCCGTCGAACGTCCCGCACAGGGCCGTCGCGCTCGAAGACACGCTCGATCTGGATGTTTTTTCGCCTGTCCGCACCGACTGGCTGACGAAAGACGACGGCTACCTCCGGCGCGGCGAACGCGAATCCGCCGCCTGATCGCATGGACTGAGAGGCGCCAAAAAAACAAAGCGCTGAGTCGGCCCGGGTCGATCCGGGGTGCTCCCTGCATGGTTCACCCGCAAAGCGCTAAGCTGTGAAAAATGACCTGAGCGACGATATGGCGGCCGCCGGGTTCGCGTTTCGTATCGACGCCGCAGGCATGGGTTGCTGTAACGGCGAATCGGAATTGCCGGGGAGCGGGCTGTTCGGTTCGGTGGTTATCGTGCGCCTGCTTACTTCTCCAACTGCGAGTTGATCTCTTTGATCGCCTTCTTGCAGGCATCCGGAACGTCGTCGAAAGCTTCGGCCTTCTTACCGCCCGAGACGATGAGGCCATTGGCGCGCTTGATGGCGTCTTCCAGTCCGCTGGCGGTCTCCGGATCGATTCGTTCCAGGATGTAATCCAGGCAGATCGCGATGTTGACCCATTTTCTATACGCTTTCCCCTGATCCTCTTCTTCCCTTGCCGCTTTTATATACTCGTTGATGGGCCCTTCCGCTTGCTCCCAAAGTGCGGCGGGCTCCATCTGGCTCAGGTCTTCGCCACCCCAGACCGGAATGCCTGCCATCGTGTCGACCAGATTATGTTTGGTTCCGATGGTCATAGTATCGCCCTTCATTCCTCGTGTCTTCATCGGCACAGGAATCACGGCCTCCTTCTCTTTCGCGCGATCCAGGATCACATCCATGTCTCCCGGCGCGTGAGTCTGGCTGCCGAACAGGAAGCTGCCATGGGCGATCGCCGATCTTTCCTCCATATTCTCGCCCAAATCTTCCCTGCCATGAGCCGAGACGTGGGTCCCGATCGAGAGCATGGCATGCAGAAGGCGCTCGGCGACAACTTGTTTTTCCTTGTCTTCCATGATCCGCCAGCGGACTCCGAACTCGCTATTTTCCAGACTCTGCAAGACCTCGGTCATTCGCGTGACGTAGTGATCCGCCTGGCTCGCGACGGATCCTTTCTCCACGTGCGCCTCTGTCAGCAACCGGGTGATTTCCTTGCGCAGATTCTCCTCGCCGTCAAAACATAACTGAAGTGCTGCGTCCTCATCGCTTTCGGACGTTTCCGGTGCGACCAATTTCTCGACAAACTCCTGAAAATCGTCGCGCGTATTGAATTCTCCTTCATGTTCGCTTTCCTTGATCAACTCCGTCAGCGTCTCGAGTTGCTCATCCTCGGCGAATCCTTCGGCGACCGCGTAAGAAGCAGCCTCACCTGGAGTGCCAAACTCCAGCCGCGCACCTTTCTTTGCGTGTTTAATGACCACTTTCTCCACACGCTGCAAGGGTCCTCTGTGCGACACGTCCCGATCGTTTCGTCCGCGTTTGCCGCCTTTAGACGCGAAACGATTACGCAGCGCCCGTGCGGTTTTGGTCACCCACTTTTTCCCTTCCAGGCGCTCGCTCGGCTGGCGCGATTCGTCCCAGTCCGCGTGAGTCTTCACATCGGCCTCCCACCAGTTGATGTAGGTCAGCCTGGCTTTGACGTCCGTCATCTGCTCCAGCGCGGCGACGGTCGATTCGAGGAGATTCTCTCGTCTCGCCGGATCGAACATGGCGAAGTGTTCGTCGTCGGCATCCTCAAGGTCGGTGTTGTAATTGGCGAGTACTTCATGGCTGCCGTGATAGACCAGTTCGTGATTGAAAAGCGCCGTCATCTGGCCCAGCCGGACTGAGCGATTGGTCCGGGAGAACGTCGGGTTCTCCGGATAGTACTTAACTTCAAGAATCTCGTTGTTCTTGCCGCGAATTCGGGTAATGGCGTCCTGATCGTCATCCTCACCATCGTCGATCTTTACGGGTTTCTGGTTTGCCGGGCGATGGTTCAGCGTGGCGGCAATGGCCGCATCCCAGGCCTTCTGGTCGATCTGTGCGACTTCCTTATCCGAAAGGTCCTTGAACTGAGCCAAATGCGAAGACGACAGTTCCGGCATTGTCTGGCTGAGTTGCCCTGCAGCGCCTGGCGACGCTCCCGCGAGTGCTTTGGCGCCCATCGAGTCCGCTTCGTGTTCCAGACGCTCGTCGTCATTAACCGGAACTCCATCCACGTTGATAGTCGGGGCCACTTTGCCCTGAGCCTGCTGGACGACGTGCCAGGCTTCGTGTGGCAGATGCCGTTCCTGTCCCGGTGCGACATGGATCTCGGCGCCCTGTGCATAAGCCAGTGCATTCAGTTGAGCCGGTTGCGCGGAGCCGTAGTGGACTTTGACGTTGTCCAGAGAGATGCCGGAAAGGGATTCGACGCCGGACTTGAGACCGTCGGGCAGACCCGTTTTGTTGCTGCGGGGAACGGATACTCGCTCCAAGTCAGCACGGGTGTCCTCCGGCCCTCCCCTGAATTGTGCGGCGTCGCCGAACACGCCTCGGAGCTGTAGCCGCTGCGCCACCATGCCGGGGCTATCGCGTAACGCATCAGCCAGTTTG
>Ga0302197_10001071_pt1 | contig 27336 bp, 18 predicted proteins | sample II_Bog_N2_1_FD_193526 | JGI IMG/M metagenome (GOLD analysis project Ga0302197, IMG submission 193526) | Peat permafrost microbial communities from Stordalen Mire near Abisko, Sweden - II_Bog_N2_1 | ecosystem: Environmental > Terrestrial > Soil > Wetlands > Peat | place: Sweden: Abisko...
TTGGTGAATGATGGGCCGGTAACCATTTTGATGGATACAAAGAATAGGGAGTAGCTGTTCCAATAGTGAAACAGTTTATCGCTTAATTGGAGCAAAAGACATGAAGAATCATGTTAAAAACATCGATTTTTGAACAAAAACAGGATGAAAATAGGTTAAAACAGCTCATTTTAGACCGTTTTTCTGCTAGAAAATGACGTTTTTCACGTCAGAATTGATTATAAAAACCGCCTTTTTGAGTGTTTTTCGGGCGTTTTTGGGGCTAAAAATGCACCAAATGTTCCACGTGTTTCATATAAATAATGGAACACACACCCAATATTCAAAACAATTAGTGACATTAGTATTGATATATGGAAATCAAAGAAGCGCAGCAACTGGTAGATAACTGGATAAAAACAACGGGCATCAGGTATTTTAACGAGTTGACCAACACCGCCATTTTAATGGAAGAAGTAGGCGAGGTAGCCCGTATTATGGCTCGCCAGTATGGCGAACAATCATACAAAAAATCTGATACCGAAGTAAATTTGGCTGATGAAATGGCTGATGTGCTTTTTGTGCTGATATGCCTGGCCAACCAAACCGGTATCGACTTGACAGATGCACTAGAAAAGAATATGGAGAAGAAAAGCATCCGCGATGCTGACCGGCACAAGAATAATGAGAAGCTGAAATAGCTATTTACGAGGGGTATAAATGATAATACAAGCGCCTATTAAAGCTATTGTTGCGCCAATAATATCGTACTTGTCAGGCTTGAAATTATCAACCTTCCATGCCCAGATGAGCGCCATAATGATGAAATTATGGCCATGTGCTATTATTAGTTTATTTTGTCATTCTGAGTGCAACGAAGAATGACAAAAAGTACAGAAGAATTAGAATAGATTTACCAACCGCTCCAATGCCATTCCTCTCGAGCCCTTAATTAGTATTGTTGAATTTTTAATAGGATGCTCTTTTAATCCTTCAATTGCCTCTTCAGCAGTAGTATAAAACTTTACGCCTGATTGATTCTTGATTCCTGATCTTTGCTTAACAAACTCTTTTCCTACAAATATTCGCTCCGCAACATCAGTATCTAATGCTTTTTTAATTATCGCGGCATGTTCAGCTGCCGATTCATCGCCTAGCTCAAACATATCACCCAGAATAAGCACTTTCCTGTCGGCTTGTAATTTGCCAATGTTTTCAATGGCGACCTGCATACTGCTTGGGTTGGCATTGTAATAATCGCAAATAAGGGTATTAGTTTCGGTTTGTTTTATTTGGGAGCGGTTGTTTTGTGGTTGATATCCTGTAATGCCTGCATTAATCTCATTGGCTTCCAGTTCAAAATAGACACCGATACAAATGGCCGCCAGAATATTATTCAGGTTATAGGCTCCCGTGAGCTGTGTTTTAACCGGGTAGCTTTCGCCGGATAGTTTATTCGTCCATTGCAAAGATAGTAGCGGAGAATTTTCAGTCAACTCGCCGGTTACGCAATTATCTTTATTAGCGGTGCCATATAAAACCACCTTACTTAGTGAACGCGCTTTTTGCATGTCCATTAATACTACATCATCGCCATTTACAAACACAATACCGTCATCGGCCTTCAAAAAGTCATACAACTCACCTTTGCCTATTTTGATACCTTCAACTCCGCCAAAACCTTCCAAATGAGCTTTGCCAATATTTGTGATCAGGCCATGAGATGGTTGGGCTATGCCGCTTAATAATGCTATTTCTTTTTGATGATTGGCGCCCATCTCAATAACCGCGATCTCGTGTGTTCTGTCGATGCTTAAAATGGTAAGGGGTACGCCAATGTGGTTATTCAGGTTTCCCTGCGTAGCTAAAGTTTTAAATTTTTGAGATAGGACAGCATTTATCAACTCCTTAGTAGTGGTTTTGCCGTTAGTACCGGTAAGCCCGATAACCGGGATGGTTAATTGTTTGCGGTGATAACGTGCCAATTCCTGCAAAGCAGTCAACACATCATCAACTAAAATATACTTTTCGCCGAGTTGATAAGCGGGATTATCAATAATAGCATAGGCCGCGCCTGCTGCAATGGCTTGTTCAGCAAAGGTATTGGCATCAAACTTATCGCCCTTTAAAGCAAAAAATAAGCTATCGGCAGCAATTTTACGGGTATCGGTGCTGATAACCGGGTGTTGTATGTATAATTGATATATGTCTTTGGTAGTCATAGTATATTATATAAAACTTGTCATTGCGAGGAACGAAGCAATCGCACACATGCAAGTTCGCGATTGCTTCGTTCCTCGCAATGAGATTAAGAAGATTGCATTTGCCCCTTCATCCAGCTTATGGTTGCCTTAATTTCGGTATAACTGTAATCATCGCCTAATATTTCTTTCAGTGGCGATAGCTTTTCATCACCATAGCCCTCAACGGCATCCTGTATTACCAATAACTTTTCGCGGCTCACAAAGTTTGATACATCAATCTCGCCCGACTGTACAAAATAAGTTAAATGTCCTTCAATAGTCATGGGTGAAAGCTTACGCAACTGCGCGATTTCTACAATACTTTTGCCGGTTTGATATAAATTTAAGGTCTCTTTACGTGTTTCGTTGGGTTTTTCACCTCGGGGTTTGCGTTCCCGTTTTTGTTTCTTTTGGGCAATTTTAGAGTTTAGCCCTTTTCGCTCACAAAAGCTCTTTACCGGCGCTAAAAATTCGCGACCATACCTTGCCAGTTTAATATCACCAAAGCCAGAGATCATCCGTAACTCATCTAAACTTTGCGGCAGATAGGTCGCTATCTCCATTAAGGTAGCATCAGATTGTATCACATAGGCTGGTACATTCTCGCTGATAGCAATATCTCTGCGAACAGCTTTTAACTCATTTAATAGTTCTGCCTCAAATGGCAATTCAGCAAACGAGCGTTTCTCCTCAATAATTTCCGATTCTATAAACTCAACCGTTTGGCTGCCTTTTAAAACAGCCTCGCTTTGTGTGGTTAATTTAAGTACCGGATATTCGCCGCCATCAACTTGCAAATAACCCATAGTGGTTAGTTCACGCAGATAATGTTGCCAATCGGGCTTGCTAATATCAGCGCCGACGCCGTAGGTTTTAAGTTGTTTATGTTCTTCTCTGATCTTTTCGCTTTTTGATCCACGCAGAAAATCAATTACATAAGTACTGCCAAATCTTTCATTTAACCTATAAACTGCCGACAGCGCCTTTTGGGCGATCAGTGTACCATCAAAACGTTTAAATTCGGTTAAGCATACATCGCAGTTTCCGCAGGTTTCGGGCGATTCCTCATCAAAATACTTTAATAGAAACTGGCGTCGGCAGGTTTGCAATTGGCAATATCTAACCATATCGTCCAGCTTTTTCAGCATAATCTTGCTTTGCTCGGGGTTGTCATCTACCATGGCGAAGCCTTTCAACTTCATGGCATCACCCGGCGAATAAAATAATATCGCATCCGACGATAAACCATCACGCCCTGCGCGACCAGTTTCCTGGTAATAGCCTTCAATATTCTTGGGCATATCCATGTGCACAACATAACGCACATTGGATTTGTTGATGCCCATTCCGAATGCAATGGTGGCTACGATGATTTTTACATCATCCCGCAAAAAAGCTTCCTGGTTACGGGCTTTGGTAGCATTATCTAAGCCTGCATGGTAAGCTTCAGCAGAAAAACCTTCTTGCTTTAAGTTTGCAGCTAATGATTCGGTCGATTTACGCGACAGGCAATATATAATGCCTGATTCCTCTTTTCGTTCCTCTAAAAAATCGAGTAGCTGGTTAAAGCTATCTCTTTTGGGCGAAACGGTATAAGTGATGTTTTCCCTGTTAAAGGAGGATATGAATATAGCGGGATTCTTAAGATTTAATTTCTCAAGAATGTCTTTTTGTGTGAGTTTATCGGCAGTAGCAGTTAAAGCAATTACCGGGATGTTCGGGAAATAATCCTTTAATCCGGCCAGCATCAAATACTCAGGGCGGAAATCATGCCCCCAATGCGAGATGCAATGCGCCTCGTCGATAGCGATAAGTGTTACGGGAAGCGACTTTAAAAATTCAACCAGTTTGTTTTCTGAGCCGAATAAACGTTCAGGTGCCAAATAAAGCAGCTTGATCTCATTGTTTTTAAGCCTACCCATCAGTCTGGATTGCTCATCCGTATTTTGTGCCGAGTTTAGGAAAGCCGCCGGGATGCCATTCACATTCAACGCATCAACCTGATCTTTCATTAAGGCGATTAAAGGAGAAATGACTATAGTCAATCCGTCCAACAACACCGCCGGCAATTGATAACATAACGACTTTCCCCCGCCGGTGGGCATCAGCGCCAGTACATCTTTTTTGTCTAATACGTGCTGAATAATGGCCGCCTGCTGGTGCCTGAACTCGCTGTAACCAAAATATTTTTGCAGGGCCTGTATGGGTGTCATCCTTACAAAAATGCGAATTTTTTCTGAACCTTGATTTATAGGATTTAAGGATTAGCCTGATAAATTTAATATCATGGCAATCTTCAAATCCTATAAATCATGGTTAAGGGTTAATGTCCGCCTGCACGTTGGCTTTCGTCGTCAATAGCGGTTTTGTGCTCGCGTTTTTTGATAGAGCTGTTGCCGAAGTTATATGTAAGTGATAATCGTGCTATGCGGCTTTCCTGTTTTTGCCTGATTTGTAGATCGTCGCTTTGGTAATTTATATCAAGGTTATTGCGTTCTGTGTTAAATACATCGCTTACTGAAAACTTGATGTTTAGTTTTTTATTGTCAAACGAATGACTGATACCGGCATCTACATTATAACGTGCGTATATATTATAAAGGCCATAAGTTAACGGGGATTGGTAGTTAGCAAATAACTCGGCTTTAAAGCCTGCAAATGTAAATGTTTGGTTAGCTTTAGCTACATAGGCTAGTTTGCCGCGGTCAAGCATCCCGCCAGATAGTGTATCTGATTTAAATTTCAAGTAAAAAGCTGTCGCATCAAATTGGATAGACCACCATTTGGTTACGGTTACAGGTATACTTATGCTTGCATTGTAAGAGTCTTCCGAACTTAGGTTAAGATTGGTTTGGTAAGATGCTTTTGTTGTATCATTGGTAAGGATGATCTGTTGCATCAAATCTGTAGTATGGCTGTAACTCAAGCTTAAATTATAGCTTTTATTATAAGTATAATCCAACTCAAAGTTATTGGTATACTGTGGCTTTAAAAAAGGATTACCTTCTGAATAAGTATATTGATCCAAATAATAAACAAATGGGTTCAGGTCGGAGTAATCGGGCCTGTCTATGCGGCGGCTGTATGATAAGTTAACTTCGTTTTTATCGTTAAAAGTATGGTGTAAAAATGCGCTTGGGAACAGGTTGAAATATTTACGCTCATTTATGATGTTGGTAGTAGTAAGGTCACCTTTTGATTGTGTGTTTTCACCACGTAGGCCAACTTCTATTGATGTGTTTTTGTAAGTCTTGGTAAGGTTTAAATAACCCGCGCTTATTTTCTCATCATAAATAAATTGATTGGATAGTGCGATGTCGTTATTATACACACCATGTATGTCTTGTGTTGATGCCTCCAGGTTATTATCCGTTTTTACATCACTGTATTTTCCACCCGCCTCCAATTTTAATGATTTGGTTAAGTTTTTAGTATAATCAATTTTACCAACCCGTATATCAATAGCTGATGGTGTTATTTGTCGTAAATGAACAGTAGTGTCTTTCGGGTTCGAGAAAAAGGTGTTATAGTTTGCGTTGCTGTTGTTGGTAAACTTTGAATAGTCCACATCAAAAGCTAATTCCTGGCCCAGCGTATCAATTTTATAGGTGTCGTTTAAATCAATCGTGTAGTTTTTATAAGAATTATTTACTTGCGAAAGTGTTTGCTGAGTTGAATCAGGTGCACCATTTGGTGTTGACGCGATTTTGGTATTATTGGTATTCCCCTGGTCGTAATTATTAAAATACCCATTTACCGCAAAGCCAAAAGTGTTTTTGGGCGATGAATCATAATCGGCACCAAAACTATAATTGTTATAATGGTTTATTGATGGCATAAATGACGACTGCTTAAAATATGTCGATTTCCCTGGTGTATCTACATTTACCACCACACGATTTATATCTATAATTCGTGCTTGTGGTATATCGCCACGGCTAAAGTTTCCAAACACATTCAGGTTGCCATCTTTGTGGTTTATGCTGAACTCTTCGCTGCTCTTTACATAAGTACCAAGGCCGCCGGTTACAGAAACGGTTCCATTGGTGCCGCTCATTTTATTCTTTTTTAGCTTGATATTGATGATACCTGAATTCCCTGCCGCGTCATATTTTGCTGAGGGATTGGTGATCAGCTCAATTGATTGGATAGTACCGCCATCGGTTGAGCGCAACAGGGTAGCTAATTGTGAAGCCGACAGGTAAGTCAGCTTATCATTTATCATAACAGTTACACCTTGTTTCCCTTTCAGGCTAATGTTATCGTCTTTATCAACGGTTACGCCAGGCGCTCGTTCTAATATATCCATTGCTGTGTTACCGGTTGCTAATACACTGCCCGCTACATTTATTACTGTTTTATCGGCAAGGTGCTCAATTGTTGGCTTTGTGGCGGTAATAACAACCGTATTCAAATTACGGTTGCTGGTCTTCATTTTTAAAACAGGCACCAGGATAGTTTTCGAAGAATCGCTTATCGTGAAAGATTGGCTTGATCCGTTTTCATAACCAACTACAGTAGCTTTAACTATATAGGTGCCATTTTTAATGTTATCAAAGTGGTACTCACCGGCCTCGGTACTTAAGGTGCCCATTACGGTGGTTGAATCTTTCGCGTTTAGCAAACTTACTGATGCATAATCCACAGGCTTACTTTGCGCGTCATTTAGCACACCTATTACTTTAGCTTGGTTGGTGTTTTGCGCCCGGGCTGTATTTAAATACCCGGCACATAGTATTATAGTTAATATTTTTAGTAGATGTATTTTCATTTTAAGTAAAATTTGGCAATACCATTCCCATTAAGATTTTTTATCATCTTTTTTGATTGTCCAATAAATCCGGGAGCGGGTATTTACCCAGTGATTATGTTATTATTTCTGTATATAAGATGCAGGAAATAAAATAACGTTACAGTTATTTTGTAAAAATTTTAATAGCCTAATGAGTTTTCTACTATATAGGTAAAAAAAGAGCAGTTGGCTGCATTTTGGGTATGTGGCATTACACTTTTAAATGAATGCCTTGCTTTAATGCTTTTAACATATATTGTATCGGCAACCACTAATAAACATATAAGCCCGATCTTCAATAATGGGCTTATATGTGTTAATTCGTTTTTCATTACTTCTTTTTTTGTATGCTGTCAGCAGTACGGGCAGAGTCGACCTGGGCTTGTAGCCTTGCAATGGTTTTTGCATTCTCCATTCTTCGTGCCGAATCAATTTGAGCTTTAGTTTTTACTATTACTACGGTATCAACTTTACATTGCAGGCCGTTATCCATCATTATAAATGTTGCCGATGGGGCGTTATACCGTTTGTTGGTGTTATTACAATCACCCACGTTTATTCCATCCATATTAATACGGTTGTTCAATTCTTGGTCTATAACAACTTTTGCGTTTAATGGCATTTGCAATGTTATATCCATATGCTCATAGCGCCATGGGGCATTGGCATTTCTGGTAAGCTTTTCATCAAACTTAATAACCGAATCCTGTTGTAAAAACACGTAGTTGATGTTACGGGCGTTTATTAACGCATCAGTTTCATCATAACCGTGCGCTATGGTGGTTTCTATTAACACCGGGTGGTTTACATCGGCCTTTACAATATTAATGCTTACACTGTTCGATTCATCGTCATCCTCGTCATCATTCTTAATGGTCACGTTTTTAAAATGGCCATCGGCATTAAGCCGTAAGCTGTCTTCATGCGATAAATGCATAATATCATTCAACTTTAAGTAATAAACATTACCGGGTGTAGCTTTTAGGTCGATGGTCTGGCTGATTGTACCCGATGACCTGAAATTACGAGAAATATGTATTGCCGAATAAACTAGCACAGCAATTGAACACACCCATACAACAATCAAAGTGGAAATAACAGACCTGCCTATAGGCCGGGTATTAAATAACGCAGAAATTATGGCTAATATGATGGTAACGACAGGTAAAAAAGCAGTAATAAAGGCAGCTATATAAATAGCATCATTACGCTCATTGCCTATTATATTCCACATAGGTTCACCATGAGGCGTTACATGGAAGCCCATAACCATTATTAACAAAACAACTAAAAAGATAGCCAACCCGAAACAGGCAAGCAAAACAGCAAAACCAATAATTTTAATAATGATCCTGCCGGCGCCCATAAAAAACAAATTCAAATGAATAAGCAGGTCGCCAATAAAATCACGCATTTTATATATTGCCGGGCGGGCTTCCTGGTGCAGGTTATTTAAATGGTTGCGTACCGAACTTAATTCTTCTTCCAAATTATCTTTAAACCCTTGTAGGTTTAACTTTTGGCCTTTCATTGCCATACGGTCAGCACGGGTAGTTGCCTGGGGTATTACTATCCATAGTATTATATATAATAGTAAGCCTGATCCGGCAAAGAAAAATGATAGTGCAAAAGCCAATCGTATCCAAAGCGGCTGTATGTCAAAATAATTGGCTATGCCGGCGCATACCCCGCTAACCAAATGATCATCCGGATCTCTGAATAACCTGCGTGTGCCGGTATCATAAGTATATTGCGTATTTGCAGATGCTGCTTCATCATCCAGGTTTTCAAAATCCTCTACCCGGCCCATTTGTTCAATAACGGTATGTACATCGTGTTCAACAATAACCTGTTTGTTTTCATTAGCTAAAAGCTCGTTAAACATTTCGGCTACGCGGTTTTCAATATCCGTAGTTATTTCAAGGCTATCTGCCGAATTGGAGAAATGACGTTTTACATCCGTCATGTAATTCTTCAATATTTCGTAGGCATCTTCTTCAATATGAAAAACAATGCCGTTTATATTTATGATAATAGTTTTGTTCATGATATTTAATTTAAGCGGTTTAGTATATTTAATTTAAGCGGTAGGCTGTTCAGTTGCTGGTGGTATCCTGTCGCCTATCGCTATATGAACAGCAAACTCAAGCTCTTTCCAGGTTTTATCCAGTTGCTCAAGCACTACACGGCCTTCATTAGCAAGTACATAATACTTACGCGGGGGCCCCGATGTGGACTCGACCCAGTTATAAGTAAGCAGGCCATTATTTTTTAAACGGGTAAGCAAAGGGTACAGAGTGCCCTCAACTACAAGCAGTTGGGCTTTTTTTAGCTCAGCAATTATGTCTGATGCATATGTTTCTCCCTTAGCTATGATGGAAAGAATGCAATATTCAAGTATGCCTTTCCGCATTTGGGTTTGTGTGTTTTCAACAATCATAAAACAAAGATATATGTTTTACTATGTATTATGCAATACATAGTACTAATATATTAACTAATTTTTTAAAAAGTGCATTTGTTTTAAAAAAAATGACATTTTACTTGACTATTTGAAAATCTAACATTACTTTTATAATTAATTAACTATTAACTGATCTTATTATTAACAAAATGAAAAAACTTCTACTAGTAAGTTTGTGTTTCCTGATGTTAAGCATTACACAGGTATTCGCACAAAACCGTACAGTTACTGGTACGGTTACGGCCAAAGATGACGGCCTACCCATCCCGGGAGTAACAGTAAAGGTAAAAGGCACAGCCATTGGTACGCAAACCAACAGTGCCGGTAAATACACCTTAAGCGTGCCAGCAGGTGCAACATTGGTATTTACATTTGTAGGTTACTCCACTGAGCAATTGCCAGTTGGTAATGGCCTATTAAACGTGGTGCTGCATGAGGCAAGTAATTCACTTGGTGAGGTTGTTGTTACGGGAGCTTTGGGTATTAAAAAAGCTGAAAGAGAGGTTGGTTATGCAACAACTCGTGTTAGCAATGCATCACTTACTCAAACCGCTCCTATTGATGTGGTAAATGGCTTAACGGGTAAGGCGCCGGGTTTGGTTATTGAGCAAACAAGTGATGGTGTTAATCCTTCAGTTAGGATCAATCTTCGTGGCAACCGTTCAATAAGTGGTTATAACCAGGCTTTGATCGTTATTGATGGATCTCCGGTATCTGCCGCTATTTTCGAAAATTTAAATCCTGATGATATTGAAGATATCAACATTTTGAATGGCTCAGGTGCTGCCGCTCTTTATGGTAGCCAGGCGTCAAACGGCGCATTGGTTATTACTACTAAAAGAGGTAGTAATAATGGTCAGCCGACAATTACTTACAATAACTCATTTCAGTTAGAGCAAGTGGTTAACTTTCCTAAATTTCAAACACAATTTGGTCAGTATGGTGGCGAGGGTAGTCCATTCATTAATCCTTTAACAGGTTTCCCTGAGAATGTGAACTTTGAAAATCAACAATATGGCCCGCAGTTTGATGGTTCTACTGTTGATGTTGGCGTTCCAGTTGGTAGTCCGAATGGACCACAATTAACTGCAAAATATTCTCCACTTTCTAAAAGCCCGATCGAATCATTTTTTCAATTAGGTTCAATAGAGCAGAATAATGTTTCTTTCAGAGAGGGTAATGCTGACAACGGCTTCAGCCTTACTGCCAGGGATGTATATAATAAAGGTTATGTGCCGATGGATAACAGCCGTTTAGATAACGTACGAGTTAGCGGTGACAGAACATACGGTATATTTAAAATAGATTACTCTGCAAGCTATACCAAATCCTTGATAAACCAAGAAGGTAATCAGGGATACGACGGTAGTAACCTTATGGGTAATTTATATCAATTTCCGCAATTCTTAAACATTAATAATTTTAAGGATGCCACTAATGGACAATTCGCAAATCCAAGTGATTATTTCTCGGCATATTCTATTAACCCTTGGTGGATAATTGAAAATTCAAGAAACGTAATACAAAAAGATCAATTCCAAGGTTCATTTGATTTAAGCTTAAAGCCTACCAAATGGTTAGATCTTGACTATCGCGTTGATGATAGCTTTGGTACTTATCGCAATACCTATACTCAAAATAACGTAACTTGGTCTGCTTATGCACTTACCTACCCTCAAGAGGCGCTAAATGGTGTTAACGAGGCTTATTTATTAGGTGCGGCAGGCGTTAAAGGTCAAGTTAGAAATTACATTGGCTATGGCGATGGTTCGGGAACTATCATTAATACAGCAGGTAATAATCCACTTTACGCTGGTGACCAAGGCCTTGCTAGGTTAGAAGGTACATTTACCTTAAACCTTCACAAAACATTCTTTAATGATTGGAAAACTAACTTATTGTTAGGTAACTCTATATGGTCTGAAACTGGTAACTATACTTATGATGCCAGCTCTAATTTGGCTACCCCTGGTTACTATAATGTTAATGATATCATCGGTATCCCGGTATTACACCAGGCTAGTGAAATCATTAGGCAGGTAAGTAACTTCGCAGATGCGAACATTGGTTACAAAACTTATGCATTTTTAGAAGGAACATTAAGAAATGATAATGACAGCCGTTTAACGCCAGGCCAACAATCACTTTGGTATCCATCAGGAAAAATCTCAATCGTTCCTACAGAGTTTATCTCTGGTTTAAAAGATAACAGCATTTTAAACTATGCTAAGTTTTACTTAAACGTAAGTAAGGTAGGTTTGATTGACCTTGCCCCATATCCAGGTGCGCCAAGCTACAATGTAACAAGTGGTTTCCCCTATAACATTAGTGCTTTAAGCCAAAACACTACTTATTACCCTAATAATTTAAAACCTCAAAGCAATTACGAAACAGAAGTTGGTGCTGATTTAGGCTTCTTTAAAGATAGGTTGCATTTAACAGCTACTTACTTTGATCAAAAAGCTAAAAATCAAACTTTACAAATTTCAACCTCGGCAGCCACAGGTTACCTTTATCAAGACGTGAATGCTGGTGAAATTGATTCATATGGTGAAGAGTTCAGTGCTCAGGGAATAATATTCCCAACTGCACCCCATAGTGTAGGATGGACAGTTGGTGGTAACTTTTCTATTTATCAATCAAAAGTTGTTTCATTATTACCAGGTCAAAATCAACTTGATTTAGGTGATGTTGATAACGTTAATGGCCAGGTAGTTGGTGGTACTTATGCAATTGTTGGTAAATCTTATCCTCAATTATTAGTTACTGATTATGCTAGAGATTCTCAGGGTCGTGTTATTGTTAACTCTTCTGGTTATCCTACAACAGCTCCAAACCTTAGGGATGAAGGCACTGTGTCACCTAAATTCGATTTAGGTTTAAATACTGATGTTAGTTATTCATTTGTATCATTACACCTTGACGCAGAATACCGCGGTGGTAACGTAATGTACAACGAAACAGGTTCAGCTATGGATTTTGGCGGTACATCTGCCATATCAGCTGAAGCTGGTCGTCAAATATTTATCTATCCAAACTCTGTAATTAATACAGGTACTGCCACTAGCCCTGTTTATACACCTAATACAACAGTCCCTGTTGCAAGAGGTGGTTGGGAGTTTTGGTCAACTTACCCGGTTAACACAGGTAGCCCATATGTATATAGTGGAGCTTTCTGGAGATTGCGCGAAGCTGATATTAGATTTAACTTAAACAGGTTTGTTAAAAACAGCAAAGCTATTAAAGGGTTAACAGTTTCTTTAACAGGTAGGAACTTATTCCTTTGGGTACCAAAAAGCAACATGTATGGAGATCCTGAGTTGAGTGATGCTGGCTCTACTGGCAACAACATTGGTACTTCAAGTACAAATGGAATTCCTACTCCACGTATATATGGAGCTGATTTACAAGTGACATTTTAATTAATAGAACGATGAAAAAAAATATATTTATTATAGCGGCAATAGCTGCGATTGGTATATCGGGGTGCAAAAAATATCTTGACCAGTCAATTAACCCCAATTCACCCGCGGTAACTACTCCCGCTCTTACCTTATCTGGTGCGGAGAAGGTAATGGCTGATATTCCTAATGGTTTCGGCCCGGTATCTGCAGGTTCGGCTGTATACCAAAATTATGGTATGTGGATTGGTTTTTGGGCGCCAAGTGCGGGGTTCATTGTACAGCCTGATTTGCAGGAATACAATTTTACAACTACAGAGTTCCAGGTATGGAATGACCTTTATTTGAACCTTGCAAACATTAATAATTTGCAGGTATCTGCTACTGCAGCTGGCGCTTCACAAGCCAACTACGAAGCTATAGCGATGATCATGAAAGCTTATGATTTCCAGCAGCTTGTTGATAACTACAATGACGTACCTTATAGTGAAGTATTTAACAGTGCGATTCTTACTCCTAAGTATGATAAAGGTGCTGCTATTTATGCTGATTTATTAGTACAGTTAGATAAAGCTATTGCCTTAATTAATGCAAATCCACATGCTGTAAGTCCTGCAAATGCTGATATTATTTTCGGCGGTAATATGACAGGCTGGAAAAAGTTTGCCAATTCACTTAAATTACGCCTTGTAATGCGCCAATCTAACCTGCCAATTTTCACTTCGTTAAAAGCTGAATTAGCTTCTACTGCAAGTGAAGGATACCTTGATGGTACTACTCAGGCGCTTGCACAACCAGGTTATACTTCAAACGACGCTTACGGAGGCCAGGAAAGTCCTTTCTACCACTCTTATGGTTTTACGCAAACAGGTAACCCTACTGGGAGCAATACTTTCACTAAAGCAAATACTTACAGCGTAAATTTATTAGAAAGCTTAGGTGACCCAAGCATAGGAGGCGATCCTCGCTTACCTTACATTTATCAACCTTTAGCAAATGGTAATGTAGTTGGTGTATATGTTGGCGACCCTAATATTAACAATATATCAGGTTCAGCTATTAGTGCTATTGGTCCTGGCTTACTTAAATCGGCTACACAGCCTGCAGTTGTGTTTTCTGGTGCAGAATCTTTATTCTTACAGGCAGAAGCCGTTGAGGATGGTATGATCACCGGCGACGCAAATGCGCTTTACGACGCAGGTATTACTGCTTCGTTTGAGGCATTGAATGTAGGTGGTACCGCATCTACTGCAGATGCAGCAGCAGCTGCATATTATGCACAACCAAGCGTAGCGTTGGCTACAGCTTACGGTGGAAATACTGAAGAAGCAATCATTATGCAAAAATATATTTCACTTAACGGTTATGGTCCGTTAGAGGCATATAATGAGTGGAGAAGAACCGGATATCCATCTGCAACAGATGTTCGTTCTCAGGATCAAACCGCTTTGGGAGCTCCAAATCAGATTCCATCCAGGATATTTTATCCACAAACGGAATATGATACTAACTCTACAAACGTAGCTGCTGAAGGAACTATTAATGCGTTTACATCCCTGATATTCTGGGCGAAATACTAACTTAATAATAAAACAAACATGAAAAAGACGACATTTTACATAAAAAGCGCTTTATTATGCTTCACCGCAATGGCATTATTAAGTTCATGCCTTAAAGATGCAGCGCACTATACCGATTTCTCAAATGTGGGGAATCTGGTAGAACTACCACTTGCCGAGGCTAACGGTGCAGGCACCGGAGGTATTATACATACTTTTGCGGCAACATCAACACATACAAGTGATACATTAACGGTTGCTGTAAATCTGGCATCGCCTAAAGTATTGTCTACGCCTACAACTGTAACAATCAGTACTACGGATGTGACAATAATGAACGCGAATCAACCAATTAATGGCGATGACGCAAATGGTGACCCGTTACCAAACTCAGTATTATTACCAAGCTCTGATTATACTATATTAACACCAACTATAACTATACCAGCAGGCCAACGTTTAGCTTACTTTAAAGTTACTATTAATGGTTCTGCAATAGGTATTGCAAACTCGCTTAACTATGCTTTGCCAATCACTATTGAAAGTGCAAGCCAGCCTGTTGCTTTACCTTACAAAGGTTTAGTTTATGCTATCGCCATCAAAAATATATATGATGGAACTTATAGTGTTAACGGTACTGCAGTTCGCCTTCCGGTAGTTGCCGGTGATCCTTTAGCTGGTAATTTCTCTGGTTTAGGTTATACTCAAGAACTATCTACTGTAAGTACGTATTCTAATGCATTTGCGCCAATTTGGGCTAATGGGTCAAATGCTGGCGGTGTTTCAGGTACAACGCTTACAATAAATCCTGCTAATAATGCGGTAACAGTAAGTTCAACCGGTAACCCTACTTTAGCAAATACTCCAGGTTATAATAATCGTTATGATCCGACTACAAAAACATACTACATTTCATATACATGGAGTAATGGTAATAGGGCAGAAACTGATACATTAACCTATTTACACCCGTAACTAGAGTTAATTCAATAAAAACGCCGCCTCAAAATAGAGGTGGCGTTTTTTATTTAAAAAAACTGGCGTAAAATTGAATTATCGATATGAGATAGTAACGTTTTTATTTGACACAGAAAGTTGGATCTTTTTACCTAACACCAATGCCCTGTTATCAGGCACATGCCCTGCCGGAAAATCAAAGCAAACAGGGTAAGTATATTTGCCAACCACCTCCATAATTATTTGCTCAATAGTTTGACCGAATGGGATGTCATTATCTTTTATTTCGGTAAAACCACCAACAATTAAACCGTTAAGCTTTTTAAGCTTGCTGGCACGGTCAAGCATGCGAATCATGCGGTCAACGGCATATAAATACTCGCCAACATCTTCAATAAAAAGTATTTTATTATCATAGTCGAGGTCGGAAACAGATCCCGCTACCGCTGCCAATAAAGATAGGTTCCCGCCAATCAATATCCCTTCAGCTTCACCGCCGCGGTTTAATGCATTTGAGTTAAATTTATAGGAAATTTCTTCGCCAAATAATGCTTTACGTAATGATTCCAATGATTTTGAAGAAGCATCTGCAATGTTAACCGGCATTTGGCCATGAATGCTTTGTATATTGAAATTATTAAATAAGTGGGTATGAAGTACGGTGATATCGCTAAATCCAACTAACCATTTAGGGTTTTGGGTTAATCTGCTGAAAACAACCTTATCTATCATTCTGATAGTGCCATATCCTCCGCGCGCGGCAATTATAGCTTTAATGCTATCATCATCAATAAAACGTTGCAGATCCTGCGCACGCTGATCATCGTCACCGGCAAATTGATGGAATGATAAACCCAATGTTTCGCCCAAAACTACCTCCAATCCCCATGATTGCAGGAGCTCAATAGCATCCGTCATCGGTTTGGGTAATTTTTTAGCAGGACAAGTTATGGCAACCTTATCGCCCTTTTTTAAGTATGGGGGAGCAATTGCCTGAATAATTGAATGTTCGCCGTTATCCATCATCAAAATAAAATTCTTTCGGAAGTAACGGCAGTACGCAGCCCGACTTCCTCGCTAAAATAAATTATCTTTGCCAAATTATTAATAAGGATGCAGATTAATGTCACAACTTAATAAATTTAAAAGATACACCGTTACATCGGCCCTGCCATATGCTAATGGGCCATTACATATTGGACACTTAGCCGGTGCGTATTTACCTGCCGATATTTTTGTGCGCTATTTACGCCTAAAAAAGAAGGATGTAGTTTACATCTGCGGCTCAGACGAACATGGCGCCGCCATCACTATAAAAGCTAAAAAAGAAGGCACTACCCCTCAGGCTATCATTGATAAATATCACAACCAGATAAAAAATAGCTTTGAAGAATTCGGGATTGCATTTGATATTTATCACCGTACCTCATCTCCCATACATCATGATCTTTCGCAAGAGTTCTTTTTGAATTTGTATGAGAAAGATGAATTTATAGAGAAATACTCTGAACAATATTTTGATGAAGATTATGGACAGTTCCTGGCCGACCGATACATTACCGGCACTTGCCCTAATTGTGGCTACGAGCACGCCTATGGCGATCAATGTGAAAACTGCGGCACTTCATTAAACCCAACAGATTTGATCAATCCTACGTCAACCTTGAGTGGTAAAGCACCCATTTTAAGGCCGACTAAGCATTGGTACTTACCATTAGATAAATATCAGCCATGGTTAGAGAGCTGGATAGATAAGAAAGAAGGTGAATGGAAAGTGAATGTATTTGGTCAATGCAGGTCGTGGTTAAAATCAGGCCTGCAACCGCGCTCAATGACACGCGACCTTGACTGGGGTATTGATGTACCATTGGATGAAGCCAAAGGTAAGAAGCTTTATGTTTGGATGGATGCTCCGATAGGATATATATCTGCAACAAAACAATGGGCTATTGATAAGGGAAAAGATTGGAAAGCCTATTGGAAGAAACAAGAAAATGAAGAAGATAATTCATGCCTGATCCATTTTATTGGCAAGGATAATATTGTTTTCCACTGTATTATTTTCCCATCCATATTACATGCACATGGTGAATATATTCTGCCACAAAATGTACCCGCTAATGAGTTTTTGAATTTAGAAGGCGAGAAGCTGTCTACATCACGTAACCACGCGGTTTGGCTTCATGAATATTTGGAAGAATTCCCGGGTAAGCAGGATGAATTGCGTTATGTATTAACATCCATATTGCCTGAAACCAGCGACAGTGAATTTACATGGAAGGATTACCAGGCCCGTGTAAATAACGAACTGGTAGCCATATTAGGCAACTACGTTAACCGAGTAATGATACTGATGCATAAGTTTTATGATGGAAAAGTTGAAACAGAAAGCGGTGAAATGGAGCTTACCGACAACTTGCTTAATGCACAATTAGGTGAATTTTATGCTGAGCTTGATCAGAATTTAGAAAATTACAAATTCAGGCAAGCGCTGCAAAATGTGATGGACATTGCCCGTTTGGGCAATAAGTATCTGACAGAGAAAGAGCCTTGGAAAACGATTAAAACTAACCCGGCTGATGCTAAGGAAGCACTGCATAACTGCCTGTTTTTAATAGCGCATTTAGCCACCTGCCTGCAACCATTTTTACCGGGAACAGCCAGCAAAATTTTCGGTATGCTGAATTATGATCTATCAGGAGTTTCTTTTGGTGATGCGATAAAATTTGAGAACGGGCATCAATTAAATCCCGCTGCTTTATTATTTGAAAAAGTAGAGGATGAAGTTATTGAAAAGCAAGTACAAAAATTGCGGGATAAAAAACAAACCGCTGCCGTTACCAAAGAAACACCAATAGTAGCAGCAAAGGAAAATATCAGTTTTGAATCATTCGCGGCAATGGATATTCGGACCGGTACAATTTTAGCAGCTGAAAAAGTTGCTAAAACCAAGAAGCTGTTAAAGCTTACAATTGATACCGGTATTGATGAGCGTACTGTTGTATCAGGAATTGCAGAGTATTATGAGCCGGAGACAATAATAGGCAAGCAAGTAAGCATTTTAGTAAACCTGGAGCCACGAGAAATAAAAGGAATATTATCGCAGGGTATGATACTGATGGCAGAGGATTCGGAAGGAAAACTATGCTTCGTATCACCAGTTGATGCTTTACATAACGGTTCCGTTGTGCGATAAGTCAATTTACAATTTAAGTGAATAATTTCAGCTATAATTTGCACCTTTGCAAACTGGTCCCGTAGTTCAACGGATAGAATAGGAGTTTCCTAAACTCTAGATATGAGTTCGATTCTCGTCGGGACCACTAAAAAGCCAATAGTTTATTATAATTATTGGCTTTTTTAAGTTATGGGGGTCTAAAAAGGGGAAATTTGGATGGTGAAGTTTGATCCGGAATGAATCGTTTTTGAAAAAAACTAATACTGTATTTAACTATCCCTCAAACATTACTTCCGAAAACCCATCGAATTCATTATCAGGATTAGAAATGTAATTTTGTACTAATGGCTTAATCAAATTCCATTTGCCCATTCTTCCCAAGTTGTAAATTGCGAATGGCCTGTGACGTTTTGGTATACGATTATAGCAATCTAAAGCCATTTCATCGCTAATTGCCTCATTGCTAAACTTTGCAATAAATAAAAAAGTATTTGGATCAAATTCGTTTATAAAACTAATATTTTCCAAGCTTGCTCCTTTAAGCCTGTTTGCAAACTGGCGTTTGATATAGTTGGGTAAATCACTTGTCCACGTTGATTTTGCGAATTCGAATACGTATTGTGAATCAAATTTTCGAATTAAGACGGAAAGAATATCTAAATTAGATGTGTTATAATAATCATATAATAACATAGTTTGAATAGATTTATCCCAAATAGAATCAACTATCTTGAGCGCACTTCTAATTTCATAAAGATATTTCGAATTATAAAAGTATAGAAAATATTCATGCTTATAATTATTGTCCAAATGCGTAAATATTATGTCAAGCATTTTTCTTAAGCGAAGCCTATTAATATATGTGCTCTGTTTTAGTTCGTTAAATAATATTCATATAATTCTAACCGATTTTCATAATCGGGAAGCCGTTTTATTATATTTCTTTCGAGAAGTTTGTTCCCTGAATACTGGTGGATATAAATTTTTACTAATTCTGACAATCCAATTGTATTAACTATACTATGCCTTAGAAGTGCTATTGGTTCCCATACTTGGCGATCTGAATAAAGAGCCGTCAATTCGTCTATTAACTCAAACTTTTCTTTATTTAAATCTTGCATTTAGGTTGATTTTAGGTATTTGCTAAAATAGTTAAATGAATTTATTTTCCCCTATTGCATCCCCTTATAGTTTGATAATTAAGAAAATTGTGATAAAAACAAAAATTCGCTACTCTTCTATTAGTCCGGATAGGACATATATCCGGATCCGTTACTAATTTGCAAGCAAATGTTTGAGATTTCAAAATAGAGTGTTGCGTTAATTATCTTTCCATACAAATTTTCATACAAAATCCTTTTTATGCATTTTTATCTTGGTTTGTTAACTGATAAATAATAATCTAAAGGTGTGTAGTAACTTGTAAGACTTTGTACAGCGTTTTACAAACCTTGCTCAGCTGATTAAGTTAACGGGGGTATCGTCGGGACCACTTAGGTTGATTATCAATCATTTCAAATTAAATCCAATTCTTTTAAAGAGTTGAATTTTTAATTTTAGTCAACTTTTGGGCATTTTTTATAAAAAACAAAGCCCCCTTACACTTGCTGTTCGGAGGCTTAAACCTAAACCTTATCACAATTGCAGACAAAGAATGCCCACATTTCGATAATTGTAAATTAATGAAAATATTTTAACTTATATTATAGTTGTCTTTTTATAAAACCCCGAACACCCGCACAAAAAATTTGCGGGTATAATCAGGTTGGAAAAAGAATAGTCCGCAATCTATGCCGGAGAAGCAATTTACCTGTAAAAGAAAAGAAATCGGTATGCAAATAGTTTAATAAATCTTATACAATACAGCCTTCAAAAAGTTATCTATTTCTTAAGGTCTTCATAAGTTTTTTTGATAAAAAGCTTGTGAAATTATTTTTATACAAGTCACCCACGGTTATCGTTAGGTTATTAACCATTTTAATGGTATTTCCCTCAATAAAACTTACATATTGCGTTGCGATCACAAAAGCCCTGTGAAACTGTTTGAATTCTTGCCTGGGGCCCAATATTTCCAGCACATCTTTAATTGTTAAATACGCTACGATTATCGTGTCGTTTATCAAATGTATTTTAATATAATTCTGAAAACTTTCAAAGGCTACCACATCATCATAATTCACCTTTTTTATCCTTAAATTCTCATCTTTATTTTTTACAAGAAAATAAGTATCATTTATATTTGTATTCAGGTGACCTTCGCTATGTTCTGCATTTGGAAACAGGCGATTTATAGTAAGCGAAAACTTATTAAAACTGTAAGGTTTTAATAAGAAAGCATCGCCTTCCGCTTCAAAAGCATCAAATGCGTACCTGGAGTGGGCCGTTGTAAATATCAGTTTATTTGTTCTGTATCGTAATCCTCTAGCAAGTTCAATTCCCGATAACTGCGGCATATCTATATCCATGAAAAGCAAATCTATGTTGCCGCCTTCAGTAACCTCCTCTAGAGCTTGAGTGGGGTCGGTGTAGATATTGACAACATTTAATGTTGGCATAAGCTCGATATATTTTGTTAGCGCGTTAATTGAGAATTTTTCATCATCAACTATAATACAATTTATCATTTCAAGAAAATATTTACCAAAAAATCAGATAATAATTTAAGATATGTAATAGTAGCATTTTTGTCAAATACGTAACTATAAATTTACTTACAAGGATATGCTTTCTACATATAACGTTAAATTTTCTGCTGCTGATTGGTTTTTTATTACATGAGTTTCAGCATCACATAATACTTGACTCATAAAAAAGAGGACGACCATTAGCGTCTTAATATAACCGAATACAAGATAGCCTAAAAAATAACTATGGAAAAATACAAATGCATTATTATCGATGATGAGCTTTTCGCAATTCAAAAACTCGAGAATTATATCAGTTTGATCCCCAATCTTTCACTGTTGAAATATTATACCGACCCGTTGGAAGCGCTGACTGAATTACTTAAGATAGAACCTGTAGATTTGATATTGATGGATATTAACATGCCCCATATCTCGGGTATTGAATTGTCAAAAGAGGTCAGGCAAAAAACAAAGAAACTTGTGATAACAACCGCGCATACACAATACGGTTACGATGCTTTTGAAGTGAATGCAGATGCCTATTTACTAAAGCCTTTCAGCTTGAGCAAATTTGCATCCACTATCATGCGTTTATTTCCAAATCATTATGATGTACATACGGCCGATCCGTCAGAAGACTTCTTTTTTGTTAAAAATAAAGATGAGGGCTTGAAAATTGTTAAAGTGAGGTTTACTGAGATTGTTTCGGTTGAAAGTAAATTGAATTATATCATGATACATACTACCAAAAAAAAAATTCTCACCTATATGTCGCTGACGGAGATATCAAAAATATTGATGCAATTCAATTATTTTGTTCAGTTTCAACGGAGCTTCATTATTAGCAAAAATTTTATTGAGCACATTGAGGGTAACATGATCAAAATGAGCACCGGGCTGGTGATTTCTGTAGGTGATTATTATAGAAAAGACTTTTCAGCTTTTTTAACTGAAAGATTAATTAAGACAGGGCGCAAAAAATAGCGCCCTGTCCTGGTACTTAGTTTAAACTTTCATTGTTAAATAGAGCAGTCGTATTTGTAAAAGTAATAACGGTCGTTGTCGGGTCGGTGTTTGTCGTATCCCCAGACCTCCTTTTTACTGATTTGGCAGACTCATAGATAAACAATGTTTCATGTTGGATTTTAATACGTTTGTGTTTCATGTTTTTTTTAGGGAATTTCCCAATAAAATACAGACCTTACAAACCGGTTATGCCAAATAGGAATTATCCTATATACAAAGCATTATTTGCATGAATACAAAACTTAGAAACTGGCTAAATACATATAGATTACATATCGTTTTATGGGCACTATTTATCTTTTATGAATGTATTATAGTTGGCCTGGTGACAGGAGAATTTGGGCATCCACTTACTTATGCCGGGCATTATTTCATCATTGTGTCTCTATTTTATGTTCATGCAAAGCTTTCCTTGCCGTGGGCGGTAAAAAAGAAGAAAGGTGCATTTATAAAGATTTTCGGTGTGGTGGTAATCGAAATACTGACGTTTATACTGGTGTCATTTGCACTGGACAAACTGTTGGTCTTTGTTAACGTACTACCAGGCACGACTCGTCTCAGCTTAAACTATTTATACGTACTGAGAACCCTTTACAGGAGCATATACTTTATGGGGTTTTCAACAGGCTACTATTACTTAATGACGTATAATAATGAAAAACGCAAAACAGCTGAGTTGGAAAAGCAAAAGCTTAATGCAATTATTCTGGCTGAAAAAGCCGAAAAAGAATTAATGAAGGCCCAGAATGCTTATTTAAAAGCGCAGATTAATCCGCATTTCCTATTTAATACACTGGATTTTATCTATCATCATGTGATGTCTTCTTCTCCGCCTGCCGCCGAAGCAATAATTGTATTATCAGAAATGATGCGATATGCTATCGATTCCGATAAGATGGATGACTTTATACTGGTTAGAGATGAAATAGAACAAATTGAAAACTTAAGATATTTAAACCAACTGAGAAAGGAAAAACCGTTGTGCATCAGGCTTAATTTTGATGAAAATATTAAGGAAATACAGATGGTTCCGCTGGTGCTTTTAACATTGGCTGAAAATATCTTCAAACACGGAAACCTGGTTGATGAAGAAGACTACGCCGAACTTAAGGTACTTCTGGAAAATAATAACTTAAAAATTTACAGCGACAACTTGATATCTCTCCAAAAAACAATCAGCCATCAGACTGGATTGCAGAACATTGAAAAAAGATTGAAATATGCATACGGCAATAATATCATGTTTAACCATTATGTTGATAGTTCAAACCATTTTAGAATGAGAATAGCTATTCCGATTGAAAAGCTGCAACGGCACGCTTTGAAAGCAGGAGTTTAGTTAAATATTGATAAAGCACCATTTCATGGAATCGCTGTCTTGAATAAAAAACGCGATTAATATGCATATGGAGGATGTCCGCCAAAATTGGGGTTTTTGTACTTCCGGCGCCATTAAGTTTAATACGCTGGAGTAAACGGCCATACTCTTTTATAGGCGTTTTAAATGGCAAACCTGGTTTTATACCGGCAGGCATCTTAAGTTTCTTATAATTGGCATTGATTTCTTTAAGAATATGTGAATCCATGGCGAATTCTGCACTGAAATTGCTCGCCATTTTTTTTGTAAAAACTATTTGATCATCGATTTCAGGCATCCAGCTATTCAAAACCATTTGCATAAAACATAGTGTCATGTTATACATTTCAGGAATATCATAAACATCGTCTAATAATAAAATCACATACTTACTGTCAACAAAAAATAGTTGCTCCATGATTTCAAGTCCGGCTTCTCCGTAACGCTCCGTCTCTCTGAAATAAGTCTTGATCTGTATGTCCGTAACAAAACCATCAACGCACAGCGGTTTAAGCACATTCCTAAGCGATTGGATGAGCTCATTCTGTACAGCGTTTTTCGTATTCAAACGCAGGCGGATATGAGATTTAGGGTGTTCACATCTTAAGAAAAACCATTTATCCAAGATTTTTTTATGATGTGAAATGAATTCATTTCTTATCCGATTAAGAATCAGATTACTACAATTCTGGTGACAATATATTTCAAAATAAAGCCATTCATCGCCCGGGAAAAAGACCTCCTGTATGGGCTGTCTTTGTTTATTAAATAACGCAGTATAAGCATGATAAATAAGTTTTTTATGAAAGTAACTAACGATAAATTGCCCTGAATATACTCCACCGTTTTCGCTTTTAATTTCATCACCAGCCGATATCAGGGCCTCAGTAATGTAAATAGGTTTTCCTTTGTTTTGATCAAGGAAACTTAAGAACGCATCCATGTCAGCATCTAGACCCGGATTAAAAAATAGCTGTTGATCTGATATTCCGGCCTTGAAGATAAAATCTATATGCTGCTCGCGGAGCCAGGTATTCAATCGGTTTTTTTTTGTCTCAATCAGTTCAGCACACTTTTCCATTAGAACTGTCGGAACCTGCCACATTGCGGGAGACACAATAACCTGTTTGTATTTTATTCGGGGATATTTTAACAAACCCGGGAAAATTCCTGCAACATTCAAGTTAAGATTAGTGTTTAATCCCTGATGCTGTAGGTCACATAAGAACCGGTAAACAGACAGATCAGATCTTGAATAATTATAGGCGGAAGCAATTCTGGGGATTATCCGCTTATTTTCTTTTTGAGACCATAGTACAATTTCCCTGCCGGATAAAGCGACTAAAATATCATTGATTTCAAGCGGGGAGGAGTTACAGGACCAGGTCAGGAGAGGTAATTCATTGGGGTAAATGTGTTTTCTCCGATTTACATTATCAATTTTTGTTTCTGCCTGGTAACAAATGTCAAAAAACATAATGTCAGGGTTAGCTTCAGCTTCAATTTTTACAATATCCTTGGCGAGTTTTTCAAGCTCCGTACTGGAAAGTGTAAATCGTCCCAATAATGCATTTGCGGTACAGCCACCTGTAAGTTCCAAAACCGGATGATTTTTGTAAAGATGATATATTGCACTGAGGCTATTGGGTAAAACCATTGAAGTGCCCTTGGTCACCTCGCGATCATAATTGATTAAATCAATCACGTCACCGTTTAAAATATTGTTTAATAAAAACTTGTGAAAATCAGTATAATGGATAACTGGAAAATTGATTTCGCGGCGTGTATTTAGAAAATTTATGTGTGAATTGTCCTCCGCGATATTTTCTAAATTTCCATATCCAATACCTAATTCCGGATCCATAACTAAACAGAGAGGCACAATTTTGCCATCATATTTTTCAACAAATTTGTTTCGAAAATCCTCGAGTTCATTGTTTTTAGGATTTTGTCTAACATTATTTAAAAACTCTATTGCTTCGATAATATTTTCTGCAGGAGAGCGATCTGTGTACCCTGAAATAAGTTTACGTTCACAAATGTTATATTTTTGTTTAAAAGCTTGCTTAGTAACATTGAGTCTCTGGAAAAAATCCGGTCCGGTTATATTCGGGCTCCTGTCAGAAAATACTAATTGAAGACTTGCTAAATCAGCTATAAACTCCTTAGCTTCTGTTTTCGTTAAATTAAAGCGTGATTTTAACAACTGGCAAATCTCTTGAAATGATGTTGTTGTTTTACATAACTCCAATACGAAGTTTAATTCGGGAGAGCCAGACACAGATGCTATTTCGAACTGGTTGTTTAAATTCCTTATATATCGAAAACCAGATGTTAGTGGATATAAGGTAGAATTTGTTTTGAAAAGTGTACATGGAAATACCTGGTGCTGTGTTTTTTTAATGTTTTCTTTTTCGGACCAATCAATGAAATCGTGTTTAATTATCTCATCACTTATAGTAATTAAGGTCGCCCGTTCAAACTTTTCAGGATCGAAATTTATAAGGATTAAAGCCGCAAATCCGTTAAAAGGGGTTTGCCGATATTTTGCCCTGTTAAAATATTTCCATATTGTAAAACGGGTCTTTTTGTCTAATCTCTCAAGTTCAGGAAACGAAACATCTTCTATCAGACTGTAAAAGCCCGGCGATGAATCATTTATTAATACTTTCAATTTATCCCAGTTAGTATCTAACTGATCGTTTACACTGAACACTGGAACTCTGCAGATAACTTGATTTAACAGACTTAACATATGAGTTATAAAAGTAGTTTAGCAATAGTATAGAGGCTAAATTATGTGGGGACGGGGCTACCCAACATCATTTATTGCATATCCTGGGATTTACAGGATGGAAGACCTCTTACAGCGGAAATAGATTCAACGGAGGAGTTCTTAGGATAAAAAATTAGGGTGTGAAGAACGGTCAATTAATATGTGATTTTTCTATTTGAAAGGGTAATGATTAACCTATAGTAAAACCCTTGATAATGCCTTTCAATTGATTTGCGAAAAATGGAATTAGCTTAAACCCATATCTCATTAAGTAATAAATGCTCCAGATCTGATAAAAAGTCTGTTTTAGATTTGTATTATGAATGGTTTTTTTAAAATTGTTGATTTGCGGGTCAAAACGGTTGTTTTTCGGGATATAAGGAATTTCAAAATCACGATTATTATCTGCCTTTATGCTACTTTTAAATTATAATTAGAGGCTTAAACCTAAACCGCATTTAAATCTATCTCTATATATGAAATTGGCATGTATAGATTACTTTGCAGAAATAATTCACGCGGAATGTTTCTGCAAAGTTTAACCTTCTTCAGTTATTATGTTACTCGCACTATTCATGGAAGACTTGTCGAAGATTTTTCTCTATTAATTTGGAAGGAAAAGTTGTAATCTAAATTTAGAGCGCTCTCCCAGGAATTTATTGATTGACTTCAGTTTTATCCTGCCAGTTGAAATTTCCTATCCTCTTAGCGATAAACCAACGGGGATAGATGCGAATGGATCCATCTTTATAAATCACTCCGATGGTTGTTTTCATTTTTTTTTCATCCTCGTTACCGATCAATGTTCGCCATCTATGGTCACCACCTGTTGACCATTAAAGTGGTAGACAGTGTCAAAGTTTTTAAGAAAATTTACAAACGCCTCTGCCATTTCTTTTCGCCCTGTTAGTTTTAGAATGGATTTGCGCCCGGCAAAAATTTCTGATACTCCGTTTCAGAAAACAGCTGCACCTGAG
>Ga0302197_10001074_pt1 | contig 27326 bp, 22 predicted proteins | sample II_Bog_N2_1_FD_193526 | JGI IMG/M metagenome (GOLD analysis project Ga0302197, IMG submission 193526) | Peat permafrost microbial communities from Stordalen Mire near Abisko, Sweden - II_Bog_N2_1 | ecosystem: Environmental > Terrestrial > Soil > Wetlands > Peat | place: Sweden: Abisko...
TAAGTGGGGATGTTGAGGATATAAACTCTATGCAATCATTAACATGCAGTTGATATGAAGGGACGTTCAATCATCTGATTGGTGGCAAAAAAGCCCTCAAAAACATGCCTTTTTCGTCGATTTAGTTCCAAGAAACGGCACTTTCCGTTTCAAAGCAGGCAATTTTCCGGGGGTGTTTCAGGGAATCAAACCTGCATCACTTCAATTTCCTTCTTTGCCGACAGTTCCTCCATCCGCAGGATCTCCTGATCGGTCATCTTCTGCACTTCGTCAAGCGCCCGCTTCTCGTCGTCTTCGCTGATCTTCTTGTCCTTCGCCAGCTTCTTCAAAGCATCGTTCCCATCGCGACGCACGTTGCGAACCGCGGTCCGATGCTCTTCCAATACGCGCTTCAGGTGCTTCACCACATCGCGCCGCCGCTCCTCTGTCATAGGAGGCACAGGCACGCGGATCACCTTGCCATCCGACTGCGGGTTCAGGCCAAGATCCGCGCCTTGCAGCGCTTTCTCAATCTCCTTCACCACCGTCGGGTCGTAGGGAGAAATCAGAATCAGCTGCGCCTCAGGCGTCGAAACCTGCGCCAGCTGATGAATCGGCATGTGCGTGCCGTAGTAGTCCACCTTCACCTGGTCGAGCATGTGTACGCTCGCGCGGCCAGTCCGCGTGGAAGCCAGGTTGGCTTGAAACGTGGCTACAGTGCCGTCCATGCGCCGTTTCAGGTCGCCGTAAAGTCCCTTGGTTGCTGGATTGCCTTCAATGAACGATGCCATCGGGTTGTCCCTCGTAAATGCTGCAACTGCCAACGGTTATTCTACAACCCGCGAGGAACCAGGTCAGCATCCACTGCGCCTTACGCCACAGAAAGCCCCGTCGAAGCCGCCTGCTCATGCGCATGATAGCTCGACCGCACCAGAGGACCCGACTCCACATGCCGGAAGCCCATCTTCAGCGCCTCGGTCTTCAACTCCGCAAACTCGCGCGGAGTGTAAAGCCGGGCCATCGGCAAATGGTCCCGCGAAGGCCGCAAATACTGCCCAATCGTCAGAATGTCGCAATGCACCTTCGCCAGGTCGCGGAATACACCGAGCAACTCGCTAGTCTCCTCGCCCAGCCCAACCATCACGCCAGACTTCGTGATCCCAAGCGGATTAAGCTCCTTCGCATACCGCAGCAGTTCAAGCGTCCGCTCGTAGCGTGCACCCGACCGTACCACCCGATACAGCCGCGGCACCGACTCCGTGTTGTGATTCAGCACCTCAGGCCGTGCCTCAACCACAATCCGAATCGCCTCCGCATTGCCCTGAAAATCAGGAATCAGTACCTCGACCCGGCACCCCGCAGCCTGACGTCGTATCTCCTCAATTACCAGCGCAAACGCGCGTGCCCCACCCACCAGGTCGTCGTCCCGATTCACACTCGTAATCACCGCATGTTGCAGTCCCAGCATGGCAACCGCCTCAGCCACCCGCCGCGGCTCATCAAAATCGATCGGCTCAGGCCGTCCCTTGGGCACAGCGCAGAATCCGCAACGCCGCGTGCAGAGATTACCCAGCATCATGAAGGTCGCAGTCTTGTGGTGCCAGCACTCGCCGATATTCGGGCACTGCGCGCTCTCGCACACCGTGTGCAACCCCAGCGAACGCGCCAGCCGCTTCAGGTCGTGGTAGTTCTCGCCCACCGGCGCACGCGCCTTCAACCATTCGGGCTTGGGCGCCGGGGCCGTCCGTGCCGGCATTATCTGCACAAGTTCCATCGCACTTTCATTGTACCGGCACTCGGCCTACACCATCGCGCCGGCCTGACCCATCAGATGACCGGCGCCAAGAGTCTGTGTCAAACTGAGAACGCACCCGGCGCGCCAACCGGGCCTGTAGCTCAACGGTTAGAGCAGGGGACTCATAATCCCTTGGTTGGGGGTTCGAATCCCTCCGGGCCCACCACTAAGTATTTGTTATTCAATGATTTGCTGTTTCCGACTGACGCGCCGTCTGAACCGTTTTGGCCAATGTGACCAAGAATGTGACCAAACTGGGGTGTAGACGGTGCCGGGTTCTGGTTACGTTGGTTGATTGCTGCTCTCAGAGATGCGAGATCATGGCGTTGGTAGGACTCCATGGATTTGAGGTCCACATGGCCCATGGACCCGGCTACTTCGAAGAGATTTCCCGTCGATGCAAGCGCATAGCTGCCGTAGGTATGCCGAGCCGAATAGAGGACGAGCTTCTTGCTCAACCCGGCTCTCTTCCGCAACGTCTGGAACCCCTTTGTATTGCTGGTGATGTGCCCAGACTTCGAACGCAATGATGGAAAGACCCAACCTTCATGTTGGCAGACGCAACGCGCCGTCAACACTGAAGCCATCCTCTCCGACATGGGAACGAAGCGCCTGGACTTTAAGGTCTTGCCGTACGGATTCCAAATCTGTCTGTTGTCAAAATCCAGGTTTTCGATCCGCATGCGGTAAATCTCCGACGGTCTCATTCCCGCGTCCTGGGCGATGATGAGCACGTCATGGACGTCCTTCCTCGCCCTGGCATTCCGCTTGTTCTTGATCGGCTCCGAAAGCTTGGTCAGCAGAAGTTTTCCGCTGTCGTGCTGATCTTTGTGTCACGCCCGTACGCCTTGGTAAGTTTGAATTTTGCTTGCTCGCGCACGACGCGCCACTCGATAGCCTTTGAGAACATTCGTTTCAATGTTCTCAAGGCTCTGTTCGTGTAGTGGGCGCTGTACTCCTCGGAAGCAGATTCCTATCCTTTCTTGACTTTGTGCCTGATCGGTGTCGCCTCAACATCGTCACCGGTGATGTGCGACATGGGCTTCGATGAGGAGCAGAATGAATGATTTGATCGACGGAGCTCCGCAGGTGGCGCGAAGATTGCAATCCGCCGCCCACGGCCGCAAGAATTGCCGCGACCTCGTGAGTGATGGAATTCGGGAGAATTTCGCCCAGTTTAGTCTGTGCCTGCACACCTAAATGGTAGTCCCCGCTCACTGTTTGACGAATGACGAACGTGATGTTTTAATCTGGAGATTCGTTAACAGCTTAAATGAATGTTCATCTGACATTGCGAATGCCAAGCCATCCGTGCTTTCTGTCTGTCGTCCGCGGTGCGGTTGGCGAGTTGAGTACGATCTCTGGCTTGTCGAAAGAGGAATCGGCTGGAGTGACGTTGGCCGTCGACGAAGCACTGGCCAACATCATTCGACACGCCTACAAGAACCGTTACGACCAAAAGATCGAATTCGACTGCGTCGTCGATGACGAGCAAATGGAGTTTACGCTGCTCGACCAGGGAGAATCACCAGATCCGGCGAGAATCTGCGCCCCCCCCGTCGATGAGCTCGCGCTGAGCGGGCGCGGGACCCATTTGATTGAGGCGATTATGGATGAAGCGTTGTACACGAAGGTCTCTGAAGGAAACCAATTAAAGCTCATCAGGCGCCTGCACTCTCCTAAAGTACACACAGATCGGGAGTGACCCGGCAAAGGTCTTGAGCGCGCACCAGCCTTTGGAGTTCATCGTCTTTTTGAGGCTTACCATGCAGAAGAAAAGGCTCCCGATCCGAGCCAGCGAAGGATGCACATGCTGAGACACTTAGAAATTTCGACTCGAACTGAACGCGACACCCACATTGTGGATGTTGTCGGCCAGATTGACATGGGCTCCTCACTGGTGTTGCGGAAGTCGCTCCTGGAGTCGCTTGGCGGAACGAAGCGCCTCGCTATCAACCTGACGGGAGTAACGTACATCGACAGCTCCGGTATCGCTTCGCTGGTGGAAGTGCTCAAAGAAGCTCGCAAGTCCAACAAGCGGATCATCCTCTTCGGGTTAACGAGTTCCGTTCTACAAGTATTGCAACTCACGCGCCTGACTGGGGTTTTCGAAATCAAGGAAACAGAGGCACTGGCGCTCGAAGACTGAAGCCAAGCGCAGCGATTGTCATCTCAATGAAGCCTGTCATCGGGAAGACACTCCCTCGGGACGGAAGCGGCTCAAAATGAAGATTCAAGGAAGAATCGAGGCCATACCGACCGCGGTCGGGAGCTGGACGGTCGACGGCTTCGCCTACATCGGAGCCTTGGCAGCCCTCGCAGGCCAGTCTGCCTACATCATCTTCGTCGGCCCCTTCCGTGGGCAGCATTTTCGTCTCCAGCGCGCATTTCATTCGGGCATGGCGGTCGGGGTTGGAGCAATCCCCATCGTTTCACTGATTACATTCTTCGTGGGGCTCATCATGGCGCTGCAGAGCGCATATGAGTTGCGGCAACTCGGTGCGATGCAATTTGTGGCCGGTGCGGTGGCTGTCTCCATTCTTCGAGAACTTGGTCCCTTGCTTACAGCCATCGTCGTCATTGGCCGCTCGGGGTCTGCATTCGCCGCGGAGATCGGCACCAAGAAGGTTACCGAAGAAGTGGATGCCCTGAGAACCATGGCCTTGGATCCGGTAGCCTTCCTGGTCGCACCCAAGTTCCTGGCGATGCTGGTAATGGTGCCCTGCCTGACAGTCTGGGCTGACTTCATGGGCGTGGTGGGCGGATGCGTGTTCGGCGTGGCCGGCGCCGGCTTCACGATCGGCTCCTACTTTGAGGCTACGCGGAATGCAATTGTGGTTCACGACGTCTATACCGGTCTCATCAAAAGCATGTTGTTTGGCCTCGTAATCACGGCTGTCGGATGCAAGGAAGGCTTTTCCACCGGCGCCGGAGCCGAGGAAGTTGGGCGTTCGACCACAGCCGCCGTCGTCACTTCGATCGCGCTCGTTGTTGTGGTCGATCTTGTGTTCACAACATTGTTCTATTTCATTAGCCCGACGTAACCCCGGGGCTCTCTGCGGACGCCGGGGATCGGCAAACAAGGGAATTCAGTCCGTTGTTTGGCCGGGATCTTCCAAGCAACTTGGCAGCACCGGGAGGTGGTGAAGATGAGTGACGCTGACGCAACTGAGGCGGCCATTTCGATAGTCAACCTTCGTGTGAGTTATGGCGAGCGGGAGATCCTGCACGGCATCACCTTCGACGTCCGTCGAGGAGAAACGATGGTGATCCTCGGCGGCTCCGGCTCAGGAAAGAGCACTCTGCTGCGGACGCTGGTTGGATTGGAGAAGCCGACTTCAGGCGAGGTGTGGATTCGGGGGGTGAACACCGCGAATATCTCCGAGCGCGAGATGGATGAGATTCGAAAGAAAATGGGGATGTCGTTTCAAGGGTCTGCCCTGTTCGGTTCCATGACCGTGGGCGAGAACGTCGCGCTGCCCCTGCGCGAGCATACTGATCTGGAAGACTCCACGATCGAAATCATGGTGCGCATCAAGCTCGGACAGGTCGGGATGGGCAATTATGAAGACTACATGCCTTCGCAGCTGAGCGGAGGAATGAAAAAACGTGCCGCTGTAGCGCGTGCACTGGCGATGGACCCCGAGATCCTGTTTTTCGATGAACCGTCCGCGGGACTGGACCCGATCATTGCTGCAGGACTGGATGAGCTGATTCTGAACCTCAAGAAGGCTTATGCCATCACCATGGTCGTCGTGACCCACGAATTATCAAGTGCATTTTTGATCGCCGATCGGATGGTTTATGTCGACCGAGGTCATATCGTAGCGCTGGGAACTCCGGAAGAGTTCAAGGCGAACCCAAATCCGCGAGTACGCCAATTCCTTGATCGGGTGCCGGAACCGGAAGTTATTGAAGAACTCGACTATCTGCAGATGCTCACAGGGGACCGCAAGACCACGAAAAGTTAAGACCATGGAGTTATTGAGAATGAGGGTGCTATGAAGAGCAAACGTGAAGAAGCGGCGGTGGGCCTCTTTGTTATAGTTGCGGCGGCGCTGCTGATTGGAACAGTCCTGGCTGTGTCCGGGACATTTTCTTCCGGAGGGGTCAAGCACTATACGTATTTCAAGTCGGCTGGGGGCCTTTTGCCGGGGGCCATAGTTCGATACGGCGGGATGAATGCGGGCAAAGTCAAGACCGTCCGCATCGATCCGCAAGATTCCACCAGGATTGAAATCGATTTCACTGTGCAACCCGATATCCCTGTAAAGACAGACAGCATAGCGAAGATCGCCGCTCTTGGGGCTCTCTCGGATAACTTTGTGGAACTCTCAACAGGGACCAAGGGCTCTCCGCTCGCTCCTCCGGGCAGCGAATTGAAGTCTGCCGAGGCGACCGGGATCGGGGATATTGGCGACATGATTGGCAGCCTTGCGCCGGTTGCGAATCAGGTTCTCGTGAACCTGAACGAACGTCTCATAGAGCTGAAAGTCACGACCGCTCGCGTCAACGACCTTCTGAGCGATAAAAATCGCGCAGATGTGGGCGCCAGCCTGGGCAGCTTGAATACGATGCTCGCCGAAAGCCGCCCGAAGGTTTCAGCGAGCCTGACGAATGTGCAGAATGCCAGCGCCAAGATCCTGCCAATCCTGGACGATCTTAAGACGACGATGAATCAGGCAAACACCGTCCTGTCACACGTCGACTCTTTGGTAGTTGAAAACCACCAGGATATTCGCACTATCGTTATCGAACTGAGAGAGACGCTTTTGACGGCTTCATCCCTCATGGAGCAGATCAAAAACACCACTGACAACAATGCGGACAATATCGATCAGACCATTTTGAATATCCGCGTGACCACGGAGAATATGAGACAACTTACGGAATCGTTGAAAAGCAATCCTTCCGTCATCATTCGTGGGAACAATGTGAAAGATCGCAAGCCCGGCGAGATGGTGAAGTAAGCTTCCTTGCCCGGAACAAACAATGACGGCTTCGAGCGTGCTGGTTGCTGTCAGAGATGGATGCCAGACAGGGCCTTGAGACAAGCTCGAAGAGACCTGAAGGAGATTTGTTATGAATCGGACCAAAGCATCAGTCCTAATCCCCGTGTTCGCCGTGATCCTGAGTGGATGCGCCAGTCCCAAGCCCATCCGGTATTTCACGATTCAGCCCTCCACTGCCCCCATGATCCCAGGCGAAGCACGAACCGTGTCCCTCCTGGTCGCGGGCATCAACAGTTCTGAAATCTTTCGCGAAACGCCGATGGCATACCGTATGGGCACCAATGAAATTGGCACATATCAATACAGCCGGTGGGCGGAGCCGCCAGTGGAAATGATCCAGGACAGTTTGATAAGGCTGCTTCGATCCTCGGGGAATTACACGTCGGTGGCGAGCCTAGGGTCCACATCAGATGGACAGTTTGTGGTGCGAGGCCGACTCTATGACTTTGAGGAGGTTGACGGCGCGAGTATCACCGGGCTCGTATCGATGGAGTTCGATCTCTACGATCGAAAGTCCGGGAAAGTAGTGTGGTCGCATTCCTATTCCCAGTCCGAACCCGTCCAGGACAAAGAAGTCTCGTCAATAGTCACGGCGTTGAATGTGAATCTCGATCGCGGCCTGAAAGAGGTTGCAGCCGGACTCAACCAGTATCTCTCGGCAAACTCGGGGGGAAAGTCTTGAGGAACTCTGCGGCCGAGACACCAAAAGACAACATCGTACAACGAAACCTCAATCTGCTCTTGGGTGAAGAATTGGATTAACTGCTCTAGTTCTCTCGTCTCCTTTTGAGTAATTCGGGCCGCCACGAGGCGAAAAAATGCCTTTGATGCTTCCGCTGGAAGATCGGGAGCACCGCATCAATTGGAATTCAGTCCGTGTTTGAGATGCTATCCGCTATGCAAACAAAAAAGGAGTAGAGCTTCGGAGACTGGCGAACATCTTCCAGTGAAGCTTCACTCAACTCCTCCCAGAGGAGGTTTTGGTAGTCTTGTCCGAGCCCTATCTGTTGATCCGCACTGCAACCACGGTCATGTCGTCGTGCTGCTCAGCGCCAGCGGCGAAACTGTCGACAGCGGCACAGAGCAATTCCGGCAACTGTTGGAGCGGAGCCTCACGGTTCGCCAGCAGGACGCGATCAATTTCCGCCTCGTCCCATAAGTCGCCTTCAAGGTTGAATGCCTCGACAATGCCGTCGGAAACGATGACCAGCGTATCCCCCGGTTCGAGTGCGGCGGTCGCTTGGTGATAGCTCATCGATGGCAGCAAGGCGACAGGGCAATCCGCTTCCAGTAACCGCTCCAGACGCCCGTCCGCATGGATCAGCAGTGGAGGAATATGTCCCGCATTCGCATAGGAAAAGAGCTTGCGATCACTGGAGATGACCCCGCACAGCAGGGTTGAGTATCGTTCCGGATTTGAGGTTTCAAAGAGGGTGTCGTTCAGCTCAGTCAGCACTGCGGCGAGGTCGTTTACGCCCCGTTTGAGAAGGCTACGGAGCAGGGTCTGGATGCTGGCCATCATCACCGCCGCCGGAATGCCCTTGCCCGCAACGTCGCCCAGGGTCAGTCCAAATTGCCCATCGGAAAATGGAATCAGGTCATAGTAGTCTCCGCCGATGGAGCGAGCGGGGCGACAGAAGCCCACACACTCAAGCCGGTCCAAACCGGTTGGCCGGTCGGGCAGCATGCGCGCCTGAACATCGTGCGCCAGGTCCAGCTCATGCTTCATCAGTCGCGCGCCCTCCGCCTCCTGCCGAAGCCGCTCGCTGTCGATGGCGCTAGCCGCAAAGTGTGCCAGCAGCCCCAGCAGCCCGGCGTCTGTCTCCGTAAAGCCGGTCGGCTTGTTCAGCAACTGCAAGGCGCCGATCACCTCGCCTTCAGCACGCAGAGGCACGCACAGCACCTGCTCGGTGCGGTAGCCGCTGCCAGCATCTACTCTCCGCAAAAGTCTCGATTCCTCGGCGGCATTGTTTATCAGCAGAACCTGGTTGTCGCGAACGCATGCGCCAATCAAACCCTCGCCCATGGGAATGTGAAGCGGAGCTACCCCATGCGCCACCTTGGTCCAGAGTTCGTTTTTCGCCAAATCAATCAGCCAGAGACTGCAGCGGTCTGCGCCAATGAGATCTCGGGCAAAGTCTGCGTTCAGACGAACCAGTTCTTCAATCTGCTGCTCGCGGCTGATGCGGGCCGCATGTTCAAAAATGGCGCGGATGGTGCGTTTGGCCTGACTGTTCACTACGTCTGCGTCGGAACTCATGGACCAGCCTTTCTGGATTGAAGTGTACCGGCTGCTTCCGTGGGGGGTCGATATCTAAAACGCAGCGGCGAGGATTCTCTGCATGGTTCCCCTGGCTCCAGCTTGTTCCGCCAGGTAGAGTATCCGGCAAACGCTGCAAAATCCTGGAACAGCATCTGCCAGCGGCAGGTCAACATCGTCAAAGCTGCTCAATCGGCGTGACCACCGCTGCGTCGCCCATGCTTTGTTCAGTTCCTCGACGGTTCCGTACTTCTTCGTAAGCCAGCTTATGAACCGTTGCCGGTCGGCTTCTGAATACGACATGAAACCATTTCCGATCTTATTGTCATAGCCGACGGCGATCACCGCCGGATGATGTGCATAACGCCTCATCAGCGCATCCGCCATGATCCCTGCCTCCCGCGCGTAGTCAGCGTCGCTGATGTCATCCATGTAGCGCTCGGCGGGAGGAAGGCGCGTACCATTTTGGCTCACGATATCGACGCCCGGATACCCGCGATGCAACCAGATCGGCGCAGGCAAGCCAGGAATATCGAGAATCACTTTAATCCCGTTGGCTTGCATCTTGTCCATCACCTTGTCGAACCACTCGAATTCGACTTCTCCTTGCGCCCGCTCGAATGAGCCCCACGAGAGATCACCCATTCGCACAACATTGAATCCAGCGTGCTACATGATCGCGATGTCGCGACCAATCTCCTCGGGTGTGCGATCGATGGGCTGGTAACAACTACCTACAAAAAGCTGTCCATGCCCTGGCCGGTTAGGACGCACCTGATGATCCTCAGCGGCACAAAATGCGCTCAGAGCGAACCCGACAGCCAGAGAAACCATAAGCAGCCTTGGTGAGGACGCCCAGCATTTTAGATGATGTGACAATGGAATCCCATTTCTCATCAAGCCACATTGCCAATGGAAGTGACTCAACGTTTGACGTCTCTTCAAGCAGGTGGCCTGGGATTAGTTGACAGCCTCAGTGAATGTGATCGAACCTCCGCCGAGTGCAAACTGATCCTGCGCGGTTACAGTCACTGTTCCCTGGGACGAAGGCAGCGTCAGAGTCACCGAGGCGGTCCCTGCCGAGTTGGTTTCGGCAATCACACTGGTCCCGCTTGTTGTCCCGTTGGAGAGCGTACCGGCCGACGTAGTAAACAGAATGCTGGCGCCGCTGGCCGAGCCTCCGGACTGACCGGGGGCCAATGTGACGGTGAGAGGTTGCGACAGAGCCGCTCCCGCGCTGCCAGATTGGTTATTGCCCGATTGCGTAAGCGTGGCCGGAGGATTGCCCACAACAATCCATCCGCCCTGTGTCTGGGTTGCCGTCCCGTCGCTGCCGATGACGGTATAGTGGCAGAAACCAGGAGTGCTGCCTGCGTTCACGGTGATGGTTCCAGGCTGTGTCGCGGTGATGGTGGCATTGCTCAGCGCCAGCGAACCACTGCAGGCCGGAGCGCCCTCATAAGCGTCCAAAACTGTCGAGGAGAGCGTCACTGTGGCGCTGCCGCTGCTGATGGCCGGATGCAGGGTTGCTGTTCCCGATGCCGGAATCATCAGATCGTCAGGATTCAGATACCATTCCGATGCCGGTGTGGAGGCTTCGCTTCCGCTGATTACCAACAGGGTAATGCTGTAGGGCGCGAAGCTTTGCGAGGAGTTCCAGGCTGCCGAATTGGAGGCCGAAATCGCGCCGGAAGCGGTCGAGGCTAGTGTGTATGCCGTATAGGTGGACGCGTTAAATCCGGACAAGTTGAAGCTTACCTGCGCCGAATTCTGGGGATCCTTATTGATGAGCATCACAGTCATCACCGAGCCGGTTGAGTTGAGCGCGGAGTAGCTGGAAAAGAGATTCACATTGCCGGTGTTTGTGTCGGAAACTGAAACCGTCCCGAACCCGTGGTGTGAGCCGTCGTAATTTGTATAGAGCTTCAACGCCTGGTAATTGGGATTGCCAGACGACGGCGCGCCCCACCGAGTTGCAAACGAGATACCCTCACGTCCGAAGATGCCATACGCGTCTGCATCGCCCAGTGCGGTCGAGAAGTCAGACTCCTGGTAGAAGGCTGCGCTCCACTCCGTGAAAGACAATGGCGTTCCGGGGTAGATGGCGTTTACCATGGCCTTCATGCGCGGAATGCGGAAGGGGATGGTCCTGTTCGGCTGGATGCTGGTCGCATAGGTTTGATTGACCGTTCCCGATGTGCTCACGTAGGTCGGATCCCAGTAATCGCGATAGATGTCCGCTGAGAGGGCCTGCAGTTGAGCCGTAGTGAGGCTTGTAGTGTTGGCGTCGGGGTAGGCATGGATATCGAAAACGTCGAGCGTGCGCGATCCACCGATACGGTCCAGCCAGTTGATCTCATTCAGCCACCAAGGCAGAAAGTCCACCCCTCCGTGCGCTGTCTTGTCGTCTCCGGAGGGGCCGACGTTCCAGTAAAACCACCAGCAGCATGAGACCGGACCAAAACGCACGGCGGCCGGATCCCACGTCTTCAGGTTCCCCGCTTCGCTTTCAAAGAGGTTGGCGAGCTCGTTGTACCCAGACGCGACTGGGTGCACGTCCCTGTGAGTGCCCGACCAAATATCCACTTCGTTATCCATGTCATAGAAATGGCACGACGTGATCGTCGAATAAGGCACCGTGCACGTCCCACTGCCAAAGGCTGTTGCGAGCGCCTGCGCCCACGGCTCGCGATAAACGCAATCCCCTGACGGGCAGGACTGGCTGGAGTTGTCGAGCAGCGGATAGTAAGCCGTTGTTACCGCGGATGTGGTCACAGGCGTCTGGCAGTCGGGTTTCAGGCCATCCCCGGCATCGGTGTTGTATTGATCGACGGCACACTGCGCGCCGTAGGTCGCTACGGGAAAGCTCCAATGACCATTCGAGCCGTTCTCCGCACTCTGCGCCACCCATCCCAGCATCGCCATGGTGGTCAGAGGGTGGCCTCCGGCATTCTGGACATCGGTAATGAACTGCACCGAATCGCTTTCCGCTCCGTTTCCGCCGGTATTGAAATCCTCGAAGTAGTAGTCCGCGTCAGCGTTGTACGTGTGCAACTGCCAGTTGTAGGTTGACGACGCGTTCCCACCCCAGCGGCCCAGCGTGGTGCCAGAGTCGGAAACAGTCGAAGCGCTGCTGATATTACCGCCGTAAACATAGGGACTGATCGCATGACGGTTGCCAAGAGTGTCGATGTTGACCGTAACAGCGCTCCCGCTGTTCGCGGTGACAGTAACCGAGGCGGTTCCAGACGCGCTGTTGTAGATGCCGGAGCTGGCGCTGTCCGGCGTGTACTTGGCAGTCAACGTGTCGGAACCTGTGGCCAGCGATCCTGCCGCAATCGTAATGGTCGCCGAGCCGGAGCTGAGCGTAGTGGCCGCGGAAGTATAGCTGCCGCTCGAGAGAACCACCGAACCGGTCGCCGTACCGCTCGATCCGGAGACCGCAACAGCAACCGAGAGAGATTGCGGGGCGGTGATGCTGCTGGAGGCCGGGTTGACGGTTACTGTGGGCGTTGTTACAGGCACCGTGACGGCCACCGAGGCGGTTCCCGACGCGCTGTTGTAGGTCGCAGAACTGGCGCTGTCCGGTGTGTATTTCACGGTCAGCGTGTCGGAGCCGGCTGCCAGCGATCCTGCCCCAATCGTGATGGTCGCGGAGCCGGAACTGAGCGTAGTGGCCGAGGAAGTATAGCTCCCGCTCGATAGAACCACCGAGCCGGTTGGCGTACCGCCCGTTCCGGAGACCGCGATGGCGACAGAGAGCGACTGCGCAGTAGTGATGCTGCTTGATGCCGGTGTCACGGATACCGTGGGCGTAGTGGGATTCTGAGTCGTCCCCCCGCCTCCCTGGCTTCCACCACCGCATGCCCCAATGGAAAGAGCCATCGCGAAGACGAGAAGAACGAGGAATAACCTTAAAATTCGATTCATACAAAAGCCCCCTTTTGCCCCTGACGTTCTCTTCACACTTGATTCTTCTTCCATCGATTTCTCACCACTGCGAAGTGTGTCCTCTACTTGGTTGCCCCGCTGCCCTCAAGCTCGACCAGCACAATATCATTGCTGCTCATCTGCACCGAAAGCTTAATCGTTCCATCAGAACCGCTTCGCACAACCTTGTCGCTGTCCGGCGAGTCCCGCGTAACCTCGTTCAGATGCGCGACCTGCGCCGCACTCAAATCTTTGGGAGAACCCATCTCGATATACGCGGAATAAGCATCGTTCGCGTGATAACCGGTGCGATGCACTTCAAGGCGGTAATCGGCGTTCGGCACAAGATGCGTTACCTGCAAATCAACGGGCGCGGCTGCATGGTTGGGAACCAGCTTTGTATAGAAGGATCGATTGCTGACCTTCTGGTCCGGTTGCTCGAAGTCCCAAATGACAGCGGTGACGCTTCCATCCTTCGTGGCCAACTTTGCCTGCGGATCAGTTGTCCTAATGCTTTCCCCCTGCAGCGCATGAAGGTACTTGTACGCGAAGTACGCCGGCTTGCGAATGCCTTGCGGATTCAGCAGGCCGAATCCTCCTTGAAATGGCGCCGTTGGAGGTCCGGGTTCTTCAAAGAGATCGGTGTAGGTCCAGTAGCTCATCCCTTGTGCCAACCCCTGACTGGCTTTAAGCTTGGTCAAAATGTAAGGCGCGCTGATGTAGGAATCGTGCACAGAGTCGCGCGGCGTATAGCTTGTGCTCCACTCGCTGAAATAAAGCGGGAGTCCCGGGAATGGCGAAGCGGCAATCTGTTCGCGAACTCGCCGCACGTCTCCAATGATTGCGGTTGGCGACGGATCGAGCTTTGTATCGGATTTCCCGTTTTCATCGAGAAAGCCACCTTGAACGCCGTACGTGTGTGTTGTCACGAAGTCAACGGCAGCGCCGCTCTGCTTCACATGAGCAAGGAACTCCGGAACCCATGCTGCTCCGGCAGTGCTCGGCCCCCCCACGCGCAACGCAGGATCGACAGACTTGATCGTCTTCGCAGTCAGGTCGTAGAGCTCAAAGTATGCCTTCTGATCGCCGCCTTCCCAAAACCCGGAAAGATTGGGCTCATTCCACACTTCGAAATACCACGTCCGCACTTCGGCTTTTCCGTAGCGCTCCTCGATGTGCCGGATGAAAGCATCGACTAGATCGCGCCAGCCATCCGGCTTTGGGTGCGATGTATTTCCGTGCCAATAGAAGATGCTGTTCTCTGAAGTTGCAAGCGCCTTCGGCGTGAAGCCGAGTTCTACAAAAGGTCGGATGTGCCGCGCCAGCAAGTCGTCGTAAAGCTGGTCAATCTTTGTCCAGTTATAGACAGTCTTTCCATCTTCGATTCGCACGGTTCCCAACACGTCGTGGAAGATGGCGTGAAAACGGATATAGCGAAAGCCAAGTTCATCCACCGCGAGCTTGAGTTGCGCCTGGCTGTCATCGCGAATCAATGTACCCGGATAATCGGACCCAACGGACAGATCGAAGAAGTGATCGACCGGCCCGGTCGTCTCCTCAAGATTCACAACGATAACTCGCGGTCCAGCTGGTTGCGATTGAGCCAAACAAACTGACACGGATGAAATCGCAATAGAACCGAGAGCAAAGAGCGAGAGCCGCCGAAGAACTGGAATAAACATAGACCTGAACTTTCTTCCAAGCATTTGGTTGACGACATCGACGCGGAAATTGCGTTGGTACGCGCCCTCATCGGCATGTAAAGTTTCGCGCATCTTCGCTGTCTCCGCTGCCCTTGTACTGTGCATGTTTAGGATAGGCGCAGAGGGGGCGACTCCGCCCCGGGAACGCCTGCCCCGTTGCAATGACAGCGTCCGGGGCGGTTCCCTTTTCCACCCAGTCCACAACGGCGCTCAACATGTCGAAATGGTCGAGTGCCGGACCGCCGCCGCAGTGCGCCATTCCAGGCACCAGGAAAAGCCGGCTCCACTCGGATACCTTCTCGGCTCCGCCGTTGGTCGCGTCCAGCGATCGATAGTAGCCGAGCGTATCCAGCGGCGAGAACCAAGGATCGCTGTTTCCATGGAAGAAGATCAATTTGCCGCCGTTACCCGAGAACGTCGACAGGTTGGTCGATGCAGGTTCCACCAGAGGATCGCCCGCATGTAGTGCCTCCTTGTCAACGTCGATCTCGGTCGCTGTCGGATAGGGTCCAAAGAGCCCGTTCTTGCCCATCGCCAGCAACCCCGGCGCAAAGCCTGTTGCCACGATGCCCGCATCATACAGAAAACCAGCATAGACCTGGGCTCCGTATGCGTTCTTCGGTCCCGCAAACGCCTTCTTGATCGCCAAAACTTTCTCAGGCGCGATGCAACCTTCACTTTGGCCAGGTTTGCAGGCCAGCACAGCGGGGTCGAAATCGCAGCCGAGCGGATCGAAGATCATCCCATCCGCAACACCATCTCGTGCATCGCACGCCTTCATCAGGGAGTCCATGAACAGCTTTCGTTCACTTACCGAGAGGAACTTTTCGATCCGCGGCTTTCCCGATTCATCCTTAGGCGCAGCCTGGTTGTAGGCCACTGGAATCCACTTGCTGATTGCAAGATTCGAGAGACCGGTGCGCATGGCCGGATCCCCGGAGACGATGCCGTTGAAGGCGGTTGGAAAACGCTGCGAGAGAATCATACCTTCGCGTCCGCCAGTCGAGCAGCCGACGAAATAGGAGTATCGCGCCGGCTTCGCGTAGTAGTGCGCGATGATTTGCTTAGCCACTCCAGCAACTTCGGCATTCGCCTGGTAGGCAAAGTCCAGATAGGCCTGCTGGTCGCGCATGAAGGAGAAATCAAATCCCCCGTTTTTTGCCTTGTGTCCGGTGTCGGTGCTGGCCACCGCGAATCCCTGAACGAGAGCCGGCTTCTCGCCGGAATAGGAAGCTCCGAGGGGATATGCGACCGTGCCATTTCCGCCGCCGCCGCCTTGCATCACGAAATCGCCGTTCCACGCTGCCTCTTCCGGCAGAGCCAGCGCAAACCCGATCCCGAACTCTTCGCCGTCAGCGCCCTTGCGACGATGGATTACGCCGTCAACTCGGCAATGCGCAGGCAACGGGCCCGTGCTCGGAGCGCCGGGATAGGGAGGCGGGACCGTGGTTCCGGGCGCTACGGGTTCAGCTTTTGTAAGCTCAACGCCGTCGATCTTCAGATTGGCGATGTCCGCGCAAGACCTCGCTGATTGTGCTTGCGCAACTGGGGCAACGCACGTCGTGATCATCGCGAGCAGCAGGAGATTCGCTTTCTTCATTGCGGGTTTCCCTTCCAATGAGGTTGAGTGAGCCCGAGCACAGGCTCGGGCGGATGCGAGTCTACATTCTCGCGGCCCGGTGCTGACCTTAGCTCTGTTTCTTCGGGCTCCGCATTGCCCAGTAGACGGAGTAGCGCTGGTCGCCGATTTCATACATAGGCATCAGTTGGTGCTTTCCGCTCTCCCCTGATGCGGTGAAACGCAGGGCTTCTTTCGAGTCGATGGCGATCCACTGGTCTGTTTTTGCGTCTGTATCCGTGGCAACCGTTGGCAGTGCTTCCGCGGCTGGAAGTTCCTTCGGCACCGTGTCCCCGCTGTGAATGATTCGGTAGGATTCGTCGCTTGGTGCTGCGCCCAAATCGGCGGCAAGTACGAGCGGCCCGTAGGAGGCAGCAGTGATGGAGTCATCGCCCGGCAACGGCTCCTGGCGCAGTTCCATTGGCAGGCTGATGGCAATGGTTTCCCCGTCCTGCCACGTCCTGCGGATCGCCAGGTACGATCCGGGATCGGCGACCGCTTCGACCAGGCGCCCGGTGATTTTCACCTGTGCCTCTCCAGTGGTCCAGCGGGGAATGCGTACGTGGATCGTCCGCAGAGCCGGCCGCGAAGACTTGATCTTGAGCGTCGTTCCCTGCTCGTGCGGGAACTGCGTGATCTGCTCGACGACGAGACCTTCTTCTTTCCAATCGAGCCTGGAGGCAATGAACTGATTCACGTAAAGATCACCGCCGCGACGGAAATAAATCGTGTCAGCAAACTTGGCGAATTCTTCTGCGCCTGTCCCGGTGCAACACCAGAACGATTCTTCGGGCGAGTTGTACGCGCGCCAGTAGCCGGCAGCCAGCGGGAAGAAGTACTGCTTCAGGCCCTGCGCGTTCTGTGTACCGAGTCTGCAGTTGAAGAGAGTTCGCTCGTACGCATCCATCCATCGCGCGTCGGCGGTCCAGCTGAACACGTGGCGCTGGAGCTTCATCAAGTTGTAAGCGACGCAACACTCCGCATTCGTCCATGCCAATGTCCCATTGAGCTGATCCGCGGCCGTGGTCCAGTGTTCGTCGAGACTGGTATTGCCGATTGCGTAGTTGCGTGCCGCGAGAACTTCGGTAAGGAAGTATTCGGCAATCGCGCGATAACGGCGGTCGCCCGTGACCTCGTACATGCGGGCCGCGCCAATGATCTTGGGAACGTGCGTGTTTGCGTGCAGGCCCTGGAGCTCATCGCGGCGCAAGGCGAGCGGATCAAGAAAGCCGGGCTGCTCGAAGAGGTGAGCCGCTTCGATGTAGCGATCCTTTTTCGTGACTGCAGCCAGATTCACAAGCACTTCATTCATGCCGCCGTACTCGGTACGCAACATGCGGAGGCGTTGATCGGCGCTGATTCCCACGAAATAATTCTGCGCCCATTGGCCCATGCCCTCCGTCACTTTGAGTGCGTCAGTATTCCCGGTGAGGACATACATATCGAGAAGGCCGGCCATGATCTTGTGATAGGTGTAGAAAGGCGCCCACACGGGCTTGCCTTGCGCAAGATGCTCGAAAAGCTCGCCAGGATAAGCGCTCAGGTAGCCGGTTCCGATCTTCTGCTGGCATGCAGCAAGCCCGGCGACGAGCTGATCGCCCCGGTTCTTCAGGTCAGTATTTGCTGAACCTGCGTAGGCCAGCGCCACAGCCGAAAGAAAGTGGCCGCCCGCGAAGTGGCCGCGCAATTCGCACCTCGGATCCTCCCAACCTCTGTATGGCGTCGCGGTGGAGTTAGTCCCGGCGGTGAGCTTGAACGTGTGCACGAGTCGGTCGACCGGAAGCGAGTCGAGGTAGCGTGCGTTGATTTCCTCCTGATCGCGAAAGATGCCCGGCGACAAACGAACGGAAGCAAGTGGAAATGGTTCGAGCTTTCCCGAAAAGTTCCCCAGCCCATCAGCAGACAAAACACGAGCGGCTGCCGAGGAGCCAAAGATGGATAGTCCGGCCGCGCCGACAGACGTCTTGAGAAAGCTGCGGCGAGATCGATCCCTCATGGCGGTGCACCTCCACATCTTGTTCACTGGCAACCTGGTTTAAAACAGAGATTCTTGCTGAAGAACGGCATTACGTGATTCTGAAATCGATCTGCCACTGCGCTAGTATGCGTGCCCGAATAGATTTCAAAACTGTTCGCAATCCCGTAACTGTCGAATATATCGTGCAACTTTCCAGCATCGATGCGCAAGCCGTCCTGATCGCCAACGTCCATTGCAATCGCGCGATACTGCTTGAGATTGCCGATGTACTGGTGAACGAAGACCAGGGGCGCGTTGGCAATGAATTTTGCTTGTACCTCCGGCACCGGAACTCCGTCCTTGGTCGGCAGATCGAAGTAGAGCGGAGGGTTCTTCGGGTCAGGCGCCCATGCTGCTGCCGTTGCAAATTGCGCGGCGCCGAATCCCGGCGATTGCGCTGCCAGATCGGCGGGAGACTTGGCTGCGGCAACCTTCTTCTCGTTGGCGATCGCCATTTCTTTCATTCGGTCCGACGGACCAGGGCCGCCGCCACCCATCGGCGACATGCAGCACGGGCTCATGATGTAGAGCGCTCCAAACACGTCCGAGTGCTTCATCCCGATGCGCGAGGCTCCGTATCCACCCATCGAGTGGCCTGCCAGGCCGCGGCTGTTTCGTTCGGGGATGGTGCGGTAATGTGCATCGACGTAGGCAACCACGTCGCGCGCAACGTAGTTTTCAAAGTCGCCCGTGGTCACCGAACTCGAATACATGGAACCGTTGTAGATAGTCTTGGAATCGGGCAGCACGACGATCATTTCTTTCGCGCCCTGGGCAAATGCGCCTTCGATCGTCTGCGGCACATGAATCTCGTGCGACCACTGTTCGGCGCCAATCGAGTAGCCGTGCAACGCATAAACCACGGGATAGCGGCGATGTTTGTCTGTCGAGTAGCTGGGCGGCAGAAACACGATCGCGTCGCGGTCCACGGCTTCGCCTTCGAGATTTCCCTCGAGCGCCGCGCCGTGAATCTTGATGTGCTCAACGGTGGTGGGCTTTGCGCCCGGAACAGGGTCGGGAACAATCGTCTGCACCTGCGCCGCGAGGCTGAACGTCGCCGAAGAGATCATCGCGATTGTGAAAGCAAGAAGGAATTTTCTGATTGTCATTTTCATCCTCGGATTGGGAAGGCCCGGCTATTCCACCGGATATGAGTAAATGTTCACACTGAATGGCCGGACCGTGATTGTCTCCGGCAGTGCGCCAAGCGTCTGTTCTTCCACCTGAACTTCAGGCTTCTTGTCCACCTGCACGGTTGCGTCGATGGAATCGGGAGCCATGCGCCACAGCTTCCCTGCACTGGCGATCTTCGCTCCGTTGATTGCGATCTTGATGCTCTGTTCCGAGTCCGATGGATTGAGCACAGCAATAGTGAGGGTCTTGCGGTCTTCGCTTAGCGCTGCACTCAGATCAAGCGGGTACGTATCGCTGCCGGGATTGATCGCGGGTTGGTCGCCGCCCGCAGGAAACGTCGGCTTCGGCTGCGGCGAGTTTCCAGTCACCTCAACTGGAATGGTGCCGAAGTGATCGCGATACATCTTGAAGAGCATTCCGGTGGGGTTCAGTATCGCTTCAGTGCGATTGGAACTCATCGTTGCGGTCGCGAACGTGAGAGCTCCAAGTTGAAAAACGTCCGAGTGCCTGAACATTTCGTGGAAAGCCCATGCATACGCAGGTACGGTTTTGTAGGAGTTCGGTCCGCCACCGAAGTAGGCCCACTCATCGATGGCAATCGGAACCGGCTTCGCACGCAGAGCCGGGATCCGCTTCAAGTATTCCTGGTAGTGCTCATATTTTGCGCGGACCTGGACCGCCGGCGCACGCTGCCACTCAATGAATGACAGAGGAGGATCGATGGGCACCTTCTTTTGCAGTTTTATGTCGGTATGTTGGGTGCCGGATGCATAGTAATGTTCGCTCACCATGTCGATGTTATCGAGGCAGTTCAGAAGCATCTGACCGGTCCAGTCGGCTGCGGAAAGATAGTCGGGAACATATTGGCCGTTGATGCGCCTGGCCTGGTCCGCACCCTCCATCACGTCGGGCATGGCGCCGCCTGCGATCAGCTTGATGGATGGATCGACCTTGCGCATCTCCCTGGCAAAAAGGTTATGCTTCAACTCGAATTGCGGAAGCGATATGGCGCCCATTTGGTAGTCGCCCCACGGCTCGTTGCCAACGCCCCAAAGCTTCACGTTGTAGGGCTGAGGATGTCCGTTAGTGGCCCGCCATTTGCCCATCGGCGTCGCGGCTGCGCCGTTGGTGTATTCAACCAGTTCTCGCGCGGACCAGGCATCTCCGAAGCCTGCGTTTACCGTTATGTAAGGGTCAACCCCAAGCAGCCGGCAGAGCGCGAGGAATTCATCTGTGCCCACATCGTTGGGCTGCACCGCGTGCCACACGGGATCAAAGATCGGCGGCCGCTTGTCTATGTCGCCCACCCCGTAGCGCCACTCATATGAGGAGACGAAATTGCCGCCGGGAAAACGGAGAACGCCGAAGCGCAACTGCTTCAGCGCGGCAATCACCTCAGGGCGGAAGCCATCAATATTGTCGGCGGGCATGAGCGAAACTGTGCCGACATGGAAGGAGCCGGTGCCCGTGCCGGTGATCTCGAGAGTGGCGTCATCGGTGTCGGCAGCAGCGGGAAAGCGAAGCGGAAACTTATGGTATGCAGCGCCCAATGTGCCGATGGTAACGGTCTGACGGTCCGCGGCTTCCTTGCCCCAGATGAGCGTGACCTTTACTACCGCGCCGGGAGAGCCAGCCAGCACAATGCGTCCTGCGTATGCCTTCCCTTTGCGAACCGCGATACCAGACTGCTTGAGGCCATGCGGTTCTTTCGCGTTCAGTTTGACCAGCGGCGTCTGCTCTCCGGTGTAAGGCGCCTTCGTGTCCATGGTTACCAAGTCGCCGCCAATGGGAGCCCACCACCGGGTAGGATTACGGCGGAAGCGCGGGTTCCCTGCCGCGTTCCCCATTACCGGCGGTGGCGTCGGCGCGCTGGCGGCGACCGGGTAATAGAACTTGCGATCGACGAGCATCTCAGACCAGACGCCGGTGTTCACAATATCTCCGCCGTGCTCCAGAAACTGGCCGTAAATGTATTTCGATATCGGCGTACCCGTCCTAGTGGTGTCGATGGTGGCACTGACCGTGGGTGCCTGCGATAAAGCGGGCCCCGGTGAGGCCAACAGAGAAGCAAGAAGCAGTCCGAGAATCCATGAGAATGGCTTCGGGGTTTCGATCATTTTGAACGAGAACATAGTTAGTTTTCTCCGGCTGCAGAGCTCAGCGTCTACTGCTCAATCGAAATGACGGTGACCGATCTCGGTTCTACTGTCAGTGAAAGCTTGTTGCCCTGAATCTTCACTTCCGTTGGCCTCGGCACAACAGTTTTCGGGGATTCGAAGGTATTGATGCTATCGACAGCTGGGGCTGTTAAGGTTTCCGCCTTGGCCGACTTTGCCGTTACTCCGGCCAGGTCCGCATCAATCGCGACAGAGTCTTCTGCGTCAAGGTTGGTGATCTCAACCAACAGCTTTCCGTCCGTGCCTTTTGCGGCAATAACGTCGACGCGCGGCAGCGATATGCCATTGTGCGTATAGGCTCCCGCGTCGAAGGTGACGGGTATAAACGTGGCGTCTTGAAATGGAACGTACATTTTGAAGACGTAATAGGTCGGCGTCAGAACGAACTTCTCTTTGTCGGTAAGAATCATCGCCTGCAACACGTTGATCATCTGCGCGATATTGGCCATGCGGACCCGACCGGCGTGACGGGCGAAGATGTTCAGATTGAGCGAGGCGAGGATGGCATCGCGGATGCTGTTCTGCTGAACGAGGAAAGCTGGGTTGGAGCCGGCCAGCGGCGCATGCCAGGCGCCCCACTCATCCACGCTCAAGGTCACCATTTTCTCCGGGTCGTACTTGTCGATCACGGCTTCCTGCTTGCGCAGGAACTCGTCCATGAAGAGCGTCGACTTCAGAGACTTGCTGTAGTCATCAAGTCCGAACTTCTCGGAATTCGTTGACGGCGGCCAGCCGTCGGGAACAGTGTACCAATGCACCGAAACGCCGTTAATGTCCCATGCCCAGGTATGCTTTTTCCAGGCTTTCATCACTGCTTCAGTCCATTCGGTATCTGGCGTGCCGGGACCCACTGCGATCTTCAGCATCTGGTCCTGGCCCCGCTGCGCGGGATTCATGTTGAGCACAAAGCGGCTGTAAACCTTCATCTGGCTCACGTAGTAGTCGGCCGTCATCGCGCCGCCGCAGTCCCAGCTTTCGTTGCCGATGCCCAGAAATCCTACTTTGTAGGGTCCGATATGGCCGTTGGCGGCACGCTCTTTGGCAAGAGTTGTGGGCGCTCCCGCGGTCATGTATTCCAGCCACTCGGCGGCCTCCTGCGGCGTACCTGAGCCCAAGTTGATGGACACATACGGTGTGCTGCCGATCTGCTGGATGAAATCCATAAACTCATCGGTGCCGAAGGCATTCGTATCGATGACGTCGCCCCATGCCGAGTTCACGGTCGCCGGTCGCGTGTCGCGCGGCCCGATCCCCTTGCGCCAGTGATACTGGTCCGCAAAGCAGCCGCCAGGCCAGCGCACATTTGGTACCTTGAGTTCCCGGAGAGCGCCGACCACGTCGTTGCGGATCCCGCGAGTATTCGGGATCGGCGAATCCGGCCCTACCCAGATGCCCTCGTACAGCCCGTGCCCAAGGTTCTCGGCAAACTGGCCGAAAACATTGCGGTCGATTTTCGCTCCAGTCTTGGAAGCGTCAATGGACAGATGGACGCCCTGTGCGGCCAGAAGTGTCACAGACGATACCAGCAGAGAAATGATGCGAACGACGAACGTAACACCAGCACGGAATTTCATGACGACTCCTCGGGGGAACGCTGTGGATCGGCTGCGAGCGACCCTCGCTGCTCCGGGTGGCCGACCGCAGAATAGGAGATCGATTTGCGTAAACGTTCTCTGGGATTCGGACTATACACAAGCTCTCGGGTAGTAAGCAAGTGTAATAAATCGATATACTGGAGGAAAAGAAAGAGACTCTCCTTCGACCACCTCAATCGCGTACCATGCCGCTTTCGGCGAAACAAGAGGTCGTCCGCGGCGTAATCTGCGTGGCCTGGAAAACGATTCCCGCGAGTGCCTCCGATTCCGATTGAACTCGGCTGAGGGGTGAGTCTTTGAGCCGAGCGTTCCGTTGGCGGGATTAAAAAATGAAGAGGATTCGTTGAAGAGAATTGCAGTCGCGATACTTTTGCTTTCGAACTGCTGTTACTCACAAACCGCCGATGGTTTCCAGCCTCCTTCCACCAATGTGTGGGGCGCGGAATACCCTCACTTTGACGCCGACGGCAGATCCGAGTTCCGTATCAAGGCTCCGAACGCCACGGTGGCGGCGAAGATGAGACGCGCTGGATCAAGCAGGGTCACGCCAATTTCATTCTCGACAACCTGATCGCGAGCGGAACCTCGAAGCCGATGGTAATTGTGATGGCATGCGGCTACCAACTCTGCCGACAACGAGTTCGGCTGGGGCGAATGGTTCCGCAAAGCGGAAATCAGTCCTTATAAATGCCCAGGGTCCGGTGATACTTTTGGGGATACTTTGTACCGGACTTTCCCGCATTTCCCTGCAACATGATGCAAGTTCATTGCTGGCAATAATATATTGATAATAAATGACTTATTCAATATTCTGCTTCTTCCTGCAACATGCTGCAGAATCGCTAAAACCGGACTCAAAATCCGCGTCCCAATCACATTGGTTTAGTGGCTGTTTTGGTGGCTGTTTGTTCTGTGAATAACTGCAGCGCATTGCAACTAAGCCTATCTCATTATCTGTTGATAATAATCGCTTTATTCTCTTTTTTGCATCGGAATGCAGCCCCGTGCAGAACACCCAAGAACGGACTCATAATCCCTTGGTTGGGGGTTCGAATCCCTCCGGGCCCACCATATCCTGTATTGAACAAGACCAAACAACAAGAGCCACCCGTAGGCGGCTCATTCTTTGCATAAAGAGTTCACTTGGTGCCGAAGAAGGGACTCGAACCCCCACACCCTTGCGAGTACGTGGACCTGAACCACGCGCGTCTGCCAATTCCGCCACTTCGGCACGGTACATCGGTTCAGCGCTCATCGCCAAACCGGCAGCATCTCTAAGTCTCGCAAAAGCAGCACCCAGTGTCAAATCCGCTGACGACTGATCAATGACCACTGACAACTGCCATCTGCCTCACGTCCTTGGCCAGCATCGACTTGATCCCCCTCAGCGCCTGCCGCGTTCGCTCCTCGTTCTCAATCAACGAGAAGCGCACATGCCCGTCCCCATAATCCCCAAACCCGATCCCTGGCGACACGGCGACCTTGGCCTCGTTCAGCAGCAGCTTTGAGAACTCCAGCGAACCCAGCTTGCGGTATTGCTCCGGAATCTGCGCCCACACAAACATGGTCGCCTTGGGCAGCGCCACCGGCCACCCTAGCTTGTTCAGCCCTTCCACCAGCACATTCCGACGGCTTCGGTAGGTCTCGCAAATCTCGTGCACGCAGTCCTGCGGCCCTTCCAGTGCCGCAATCGACGCCACTTGGATCGGCGTAAACGTTCCGTAGTCGAAATAGCTCTTCAGGCGTGCCAGCGCGGATACCAAAACCTTGTTGCCAACCATGAAGCCGACCCGCCAGCCCGGCATGTTGTAGCTCTTTGAGAGCGTGAAGAACTCGACAGCCACATCTTTCGCTCCCGGAACCTCAAGCACGCTCGGCGGCTTGTATCCGTCGAAAGCGATATCCGCGTAGGCCAGGTCCTGAATCAGGTAGAACCCGTATTCGCGCGCCAGCTCCACGAGCCGCGCCAGAAACGGCAGGTCCACACACTCGGTTGTCGGGTTCGACGGGAAATTGACAATCAGCGCTTTGGGCCGCGGCACCATCCGCGGAATCAGGTCTTCCAACTGAGCCAGGAACTGGCCGCGGTCGTGCACCGGCACGCTGACCACGTGCGCCCCGGCAATCACCGGCCCGTAAATGTGGATGGGATAGCTGGGATTCGGCACCAGCACCGTGTCCCGCGAATCCAGAATCGCCAGGCACAAGTGCGCGATCCCTTCTTTTGACCCGATGGTAACGATCGTCTCCGTTTCGGGATCGAGGTCCACGTTGTACCGCGTCTTGTACCAGGTGGCGATAGCCCGGCGCAGCCGCGGCAACCCCCGCGAAACCGAGTAGCGGTGCGTCGCCGGCTTCAAGGCCGCCTCCACCAGCTTGTCTACGATATGTTTGGGCGTCGCCCCATCGGGGTTACCCATGCCGAAGTCGATAATGTCCTCGCCATGGCGGCGAGCCGATATCTTCATCTCCCCCGTAATGTTGAACACATACGGCGGGAGCCGCTGAATACGACTGAACTCTTCCATTGTGGCTCCAATTTCAGATGACTTCATTATCAACCGCGCCTGCGCAGTTGAATGGGTCGGGTATCAGGAATCAGGCGCAGATGGACCTGATTCGGAACGGCGTGCTGGGTTTTGGGATGGGAAAAGCGGGTATTTAGGCGGCTGCCGCCGCAGCATGCGCCGCCGCCGCGCTGAAAGAGCGCAAAAAGGCAAAGGCGCGGAGGTGTGATGCGGTCTGCATAAGGGAATTATAGCGTGGCAGACGGTCGTCAGCACCACCCGGAACCGCGCCTTCACGTTCATCGTGCGGTCAAACGCGTCGGCCGACCTCTCCAGCGGAAGCACTCTCGAACGTCGGCGAGGAGGCATTGTTTGGTTAACGGAACTGGATTATTTTTCCAGCAAACCCCGAATTGTTCAATTTTATACAGTTTTTGTTTCCACCAAAATGAAACAAAACATCAGAGAACGGCTCATCAGAGGCTCCCAGTTATGTCCAGCGAAACCGAGCGCATCACCAACCAAGTCATTGACCGACACGACTTGGAGGAAGTTATGGAAGGCTCTGAGAGCGCGAATCTGCAACAAGTGGATGGCCGCCCTCTCACCGCGATTGACTCACACTTCACTCAAAGACGCCGGATGGAAGCTCAAGCGTCGACCGGTGACAGCCGCCCCGATTTTTTGTCCAGGATCCTTGCGTGGATACTGACGCGCCCATCAAATACTGCCGATGCAGATTGATTATTTCCCCGTAGTCAACACCACCCGGAACCGCGCCTTTCCGCTCATCATACGGTCAAACGCGTCGGCCGCCTTCTCCAGCGGATAGGTCTCGACCATCGGCTTCACATCCGCCAGCGCGCTGAAGTTCAGCGTGTCTTCTGAGTCCATCCCCGTCCCCGAAGCCCATCCGGCAATCGACCGGTTGCCCGAAATCAGCGGAAATACGCTCACTTCGAACGGCTTCTCCGGTAAGCCAACGACGATTAGTTTGCCGTTTGGCCCAAGTCCATTCACAGCCTGCGTCAGGCTTTCGGCATTGGTCAGCGTGGAAAGAATCACCGACGCGCCACCCAGCTTTTGCAGTTCCGCAGCGAAGTCGTGCGTCGTGCTGTCAATGTAGATGTGCGCGCCCAGGTCCTTGGCCAGCGGAGCCTTGTCCGCTCCGCGCGCAATAGCCACCGTGCGATAGCCGCTCCTGGCCGCGTATTGAACTCCGAGATGCCCCAGGCCGCCAATGCCCAGAATCGCCACCGTATCGCCGGGCTTGGCCCCGCTGTGCCGAAGGCTGTTGAAGGTCGTCACACCCGCGCACATCAATGGCGCGGCGTCCACGTCCGACAAATCTTCGGGAATCAGCGCCAGGGCATTCGCCGGAGCAATCACATAGTCCGCATAGCCGCCGTCGAAAGTGATGCCGGAAATCTGCCCATTCTCGCAGAGGATGAAGTCGCCGCGCCGGCAGGGCGTGCAGTAGTTGCAGTGCCCGCCATGCCATCCCAGCCCCACGCGGCTACCAACCTTGAATAGGGGCACACCGGCGCCCACCGCATCCACCACCCCGGCAACCTCATGCCCCGGCACGCGCGGGTAGGC
>Ga0302197_10001075_pt1 | contig 27316 bp, 20 predicted proteins | sample II_Bog_N2_1_FD_193526 | JGI IMG/M metagenome (GOLD analysis project Ga0302197, IMG submission 193526) | Peat permafrost microbial communities from Stordalen Mire near Abisko, Sweden - II_Bog_N2_1 | ecosystem: Environmental > Terrestrial > Soil > Wetlands > Peat | place: Sweden: Abisko...
TCGGCCAGAAAGACGGCGGAATGCTTGACCTCGTTCCGGTTGTTCATCAGCAGCAGGATGTCGCCGCAAAGGGAGGGCGCGGAGATCTGATAATAATTTTTGCGGATGTAATCCACCGCGAAATCCGGATTGTTGAAACGGTTGTCTGGCGTCTCGCTTGAGAAATTAAACGTGGACCAGTGGCAGTCCATGATGGGGTCGCCGGGCTGGTTCGGCAGCGGAAAGGTGTAAAGCCGGTCGCGGGCGAATTTTGGCAGGAGGTAAAACAGGCTGAGGTTGCCGCCTTCGGGCACCTGCTTGAGCGCCTCCATCAAGGGGCGGACATCGGTGAAGCGCACGTTCGGAACATTGCCCCAATAGGCGGCTATCTTGTCGATGTCCGTGTCCGGCCTGATGACTAGGCCGGCGAAGACGGCGGACTGCCGCGAGAGCACCTTTGCCATGGCCACGCGGCGATCAACGGTGGGAATCCGGGACATCAGGGCCGGATAATCCGACAACTGCCAGGCATTGCCATTCGCATAGACAAGCCGCTTCAGCAACGCCACGTCGTCCGGTTGCAGCCGCGAATCCGCATAGATGGAATCAATGGTTCCTCCCGGAAAAATAAACGGATAATCCAGATACAAATTGACGCCCGTTCCGGCCAGCGAAAGGGACAGTTTCGAACGCGTTGCGGCATCGAGCGAAAACAAAAAATCCGTGGCTGGCACAAGCGTCGTCCCCGAAGCATCCGCATGGACAGCTTCCGGGGCCAGCGCGGCGGCGACCTGCGCGACCGTCAAGCCGTTCCTGGACAGGAGTGCCTTGACGTCGTCCGGCTTCATGTTGGCGAAGAGCCAGGTTTCCGGCACCGGCTTGCTCACCTCTTCGGTCAGAAATTCAGCCGGGCGTTCCAGTTCGATGTCGCGGGTGACCAATTCGCCCCACGGGCCGACGTGAATTGAGCGCGTCTTGTCCTTGGGATCCACCGCAAAAGCGTCCGCAAGTTTCGGCTGGTTTGCGGCGGCAAGCTTGTAGGCAATGGCCGAGGAACCGGCCAGCAGGGCGAGGCTGAACACGACCAAGCCGGCCAGCGTGAATTGAAAGACATTGCCGGGCCGCGCGGATTCGCCCTGTTTGGATTTTTTCATGGAGAGATGTCCGGCGATACTTCAGCCGGTGCGAAGCGAAATGAATGAAACATCATGCAATTAAAATGACGTGATGACGGATGACATTATGTCAGAAGTTTCGGATTTTTCAAGTGGTTCCGCCCGATGCATTTAAGGGCAGACGATTGGGAACGGATTTTACCGGTGCAGACCCGGCTGCTGGAGGATTTAATTCATGCCGAAATGGCCGGCAACCATCGTCAACGGCCATTGTAAAACCTGTGTGACAATCCATCGCCCGCTTGACTCTGTGCGCCGCTCTGGCTGAATGTCCGCCAGTCGCGACATTATGAAACACACACGGCGCGAATTTGTCCGCACGCTTTTTGTGGCCACTCAGGCCGCAGTGGCCGCCCGCTTCCTGCCCGGCGGCCTGTTTGCCGCCGAAGAGGCCGGCACGCTGCCCGGCAGCGGCTTCAACTTCATCATCTTTGGCGACTGGGGGCGGAACGGCGAAAGCGACCAGTCCGAGGTCGCGGCACAGATGGCGCTGGCCGCCAAGGCGACCGGTGCGCGGTTCATCGTTTCCGTGGGAGACAATTTTTATGAGGACGGCGTCGCCTCCGCCGACGATCCGCAGTGGAAGACCTCCTTTGAAAATGTCTACCGCGACCCGGCCCTGCAGATTCCATGGCAGGTCATCCTGGGCAATCACGATTATCACGGCAACTGCGACGCCCAGCTGGAATACGCCCGAAACCATCCGCGCTGGAACATGCCCGCACGCTATTTTCTTCAGACCCATCACATTGACACCGGCGTCGCCGCCGACTTTTTCTATCTCGACACCACGCCGATGGTCACAAGCTACTGGAGTTCCGGCAAGACGAGCGCCCATGTCGCGACACAGGACGTTAAGAAACAGCTCGGCTGGTTCAAGGACGCCCTGGCCGCTTCACAGGCGCGCTGGAAAATTGTCATCGGCCACCATCCCATTTATTCCGGCGGCGAGCATGGCGACACGCCCGAGCTCATCGAAAACATCCTGCCGCTGCTCCATGAACACAAGGTGCAGGCCTGGTTCAACGGCCATGACCACGACCTCCAGCATCTCGTGGCGGGCAACCTCAACCTGTTTTGTTCCGGGGCTGGCTCGCAGGTCCGCCCCACCAAGGATACAGTCCACACCAAATTCGCCCAATCGCGTTCGGGCTTCACCACTGTTTCCCTGCAGCCCGACCGCATGCTGGTGAGCATGACGGACAACCACGGCCAGATTCTATATTCCACCACCGTCCCGGCCGGTGCGGTTGCGGGCTGAGTTTCAGATTTTCATGACAAAACTTTAATCATGAAACTCTGGTCATTTTTATCGCGTCTGACAGACTGTTGCAACCAAACCCATTCAAACTTTATCATGAAAAAATTGACACCGTTATCCTGCGTAATGCTCGGCCTGGGCCTGATGGCCGGCAATGTTTCCGCCCAGGACTCCGCCACGCCATACAAGGTTCTCGACACCACCAAGCTCATGGGCAACGGCGGCATTGACTATGTCTACGCCGACAACGACGAACGGCGTGTCTATGTGCCGCGCGGCGGCAATATCTTCGTGTTCGACCTAGACACGCACAAGTATATCGGCTCCATCACCAACACCGGCGGCCACGGCGTGGCCGTTGACACCGCGACGCATCACGGTTTCAGCAGCGCCGCCAAGATTGCCATGTTCGACACGGAGACGATGCAGAAGATCAAGGACATTGATGTTCAGAGCAGGCCCGACGGCATCCTGCTGGAGCCGTTCACGGACAAGGTTCTTATTTTCAGCCACGCATCACCCAGCATCACCGCGATTGATCCCAAGGACGGCACGGTCACCGGCACAATTGACATTCCTGACGGCGGTATGGAGGAGGCCCGGAGCGACGGGCAGGGGAAATTGTATTGTGATGTCGAGAACCAGAAAAAAATCGCCGTCGTGGACATGAAGGCCATGAAGGTCCTCACCCTGTATGACCTCGGCGACACCGCCGGCGAGCCGGGCGGCCTCGGTCTGGACGTGAAGAACCACATCCTGTTCGCCATGTGCGCAAATCCAAATGTCTGCGTCGTGGTGAATGCCGACGACGGCAAGGTGCTCGCCACGCTGCCCCTCGACGGCGGCACAGATGGCGGCGGGTTCAATCCCGCCACGATGGAGGCATGGAGTTCGCAACGCAACGGCACGCTCACAATCATCAAGGAAAGCAGCCCGACGAGCTTTGCGGTGGAACAGACCGTGCAAACCAAGCAGGGCTGCAAAACCTCGTCACTCGACACCAAGAACAACCAGATTGTTCTGATCTGCACCGAACGTCTGGCACCTGCGCCGGGCACCAATGTCACAATGGTCGCCAATCTGACACCGTTGCCTGCAACCAATGCACCCGCCGGCGGGCAGCGGCGTGGCGGACGCGGCGGTGGCGGTCCAGGCAATCTCGATGTGCTGTGGGTCGGCCGTTGATTTTAGGACATTTCACGGATGCAAGCCCAGCCGGTCATGGCTGGGCTTTTTCATTTTTGAATTTGGTTTTCCGGCTTTCAAAAATTGACTCTGCAGGCTTTCCGACGCAGCCTTGCTGGAACCATGTCGGTCCTGCACATCCAACCTGTTCAATCGCTTGAAACGCCGGAACTGGAGTTGTATCGCACGTTGCGGCGTACCGAGGAGCACGAACAGGCCGGCGTGCTCGTGGCCGCAAATGCGAAGGTCATTCGACGCCTGCTCGCGAGCCGTTTCACCGTGGTCTCAGCATTGCTCACCCCGGCCTGGCTCGAACAATTTGAACCTCTTCTACGCAAACGCCCGGAGCAGATTTCCATTTACGTCGCCGAACAGAAAGTGCTGGAAACCATCACCGGTTACAAAATGCACCATGGCGCTCTGGCCGTGGCCAGAATCCCACCACGGCCGGATTTTGAAAACTTGCTGGAAAATTCCCCACGTCCGCTGCTACTTGCCGCCGTGGAAGGCATTGCCAGCGCGGAAAATCTCGGCGCAGTGGTGCGGAGCTGCGCGGCGTTCGGCGCGCATTTCCTGATCGTGGGTGAGACGTGCGGCAGCCCGTTCCAACGCCGTGCGGTTGCCGGTTCCATGGGTGCCATCTTCGAGCAGCCGGTGGTGCGGGTGAATAATCTGGTGAAAACTCTGGCAACATTGCACGCACGCGGCGTGCGCTGTCTGGCGGCGCATCCCCGGCCCGGTGCGAAGAAACTGTCCGCCGTGGATTTGCGCGGCGATTGCTGCCTGCTGTTTGGCGCGGAAGGGCCTGGACTCACGGGAAACGCGCTGGCGGCGTGCGATGACATGGTGGAAATCCCGATGCCGTCGCACATGAATTCCCTTAACGTGGCCGCAGCCACAGCGGTGTTCCTTTATGAAGCCACCCGGCAGCGCGGCTGACATTTACAGATTTCAGTGCTTGTTCTTAAACTGGTCTTCCACACTTCGATTTTTTCGACACGCTTTCGCCCTTCGGTGAAGTCAATTTTTCCAGTTCAAAAACGTGCTAGTAGTTGGCAAGGAAAGTGGAGTGTTCTCCCGCCATCTCGGGTGAAATTGGGGTATGAAACGCGTTTCATGCCTTTGGTTGGTGTCTGGATTGTTCGCTGTAATGGCAATGTCCGTATTCGCCGGCGTCAAAAACAGCGACTGCCTTGATTGTCACGGCGACAACACGCTGTTCAAAACAAACTCGGCGGGGAAGGCCATCTCGCTTTTTATTGACGTGGAGAAATTCAAACTATCCGCGCACGCGACCAATTCCTGCATCAGTTGCCATGCGGACGTCACGGCGAAACATCCCGACGACAACAAAATCCTGCTGCCGGTGAACTGCGCGAGCTGCCACGAGCGGCAGGCGGAAAGCTTCAACGCCAGCGTACACGGCCTCGCGCTCAGGACCGGCCACGACGACGTGGCAACGTGCCAGGACTGCCACGATTCGCACGAGATCATTTCCGACAACGCGCCGACCTCGCCGATTTATTTCACGCGGCAGGCCGAGACCTGCGGCGCCTGCCACAAAAAAGAGGCGCGCGACTGGGAGGCCAGCGTCCACGGCAAGGCCGTCGCCGCCGGCTCGCACGACGCGCCGACCTGCACCGGCTGCCATGACGAGCATAAAATCCGTTCGCTCAAAAACGTTTCCGCCGCGACCATTTCCGGGGAGGTTTGCAGCCGCTGCCACGCGTCGGAACGGTTGAACACCAAATACAACCTGCCGTCCGACCGTGTGAGCACCTTTTTTGAAAGCTATCACGGGCTGGCCGGCCAATACGGTTCCACCGTCGCGGCGAACTGCGCGAGCTGCCACGGCTTTCACAAAATCCTGCCGTCGTCCGACACAAACTCGACGATCAACAAAACCCATCTCGTCGAGACGTGTGGCAAATGTCATCCGGGCGACAACGAAAAATTTGCGCTCGGAAAAATCCACATCGCCCCGGACGGAATGGCGGGTGGCTCGGACGTGGGCAGCCGCTTGAACCGCTGGGTGCGGAAAATTTATCTCGTCCTGATTTTCGCAACCATCGGCGCGATGGCCTTGCACAACGGTATTCTGTTCATCAAAAAGACGCTGGCGCGCCTGCGCGCGACGACCCGGCCCGTCCTGCGCATGAACGCGGCACAGCGCTGGCAGCATTTCATGCTGGCCTCAAGCTTCATCGTGCTGGCGATCACCGGGTTCGCCCTGAAATTTCCTGACTCTTGGCTGGCACGCTGTTTGGGATCAAGCGAGTCGGTTCGTCGCTGGGTGCATCGCATCGCCGGAATCATCCTGCTGGCCGTCGGCGCATATCATATTATTTACATTCTGGCGACGCGTGATGGCCGCCGGCTGGTGCGCGATTTGTTTCCGGTAAAACAGGATCTGGCTGATATGTGGTGTGCGGTGCGTTATCTCACGGGCTTGCAAAAGAAGAGGCCGGAAATCGGCCGCTTTGGTTACGCCGAGAAAATGGAATACTGGGCGGTGATCTGGGGCACGATTATCATGGGCGCAACGGGCCTGATGATCTGGCTCAAAATTGACGTGACACGGTTCCTGCCGCGCTGGGCTGTCGAGGTCGCGACGACGATTCATTATTACGAGGCGGTGCTGGCATGCCTGGCGATTGTTGTCTGGCATTTTTATCATGTCATTTTCGACCCCGACGTTTATCCCATCAATCCTGCCTGTGTTGACGGCCTCATTTCCGGGGAACTTCAGAAACACGAGCATCCACTGGAAAAATGATGCGGCGATGAACGGCGGGCGCGCCCCGGATTGATTTGGACTGCCTGCCTGTTTGCGAGGTAATCAGATATTGTTATTGAAATGACAATATATGTTGTATCAAAGCCAAAGAATGTCGTGCGGCCTGCCGTGAATTCGTTTAACAATTATGCACAAATGATGAAGACATCTTTAATCTGCACACTGGCCGCCGCACTGCTTGTTTTGTCAACCGGCTGCGATCGCGATAATGTAAAAGTCTATCATGTGGAGAAGGACGACGCTTCCGCGCCGCAGGTTCCGGCTCCGGCAACCGCGCCCGCAGGACCGCCGGCGACAATGGCCGCCGGACTGCCCGCGCCAGACAACAGCGGCCAGCCGCAGTTGAAATACGCCCTGCCGGACGGCTGGCAGGAGAAAACACCGACGCAGATGCGCGTGGCGAGTTTTTCGGTCACTGACAGCGGCAAGCAGGCGGACGTGAGCGTCATTCCGATGGGCGGCATGGCGGGCGGCAATCTGGCTAATGTGATCCGCTGGCGCGGACAGGTCGGCTTGGGACCTGTTGATGAAGATGCAGTGCAAAAAATGACTGAAAAAGTCGTGATCGCCGGCCAGGATGCGGATTTGTTCGACATTGCAGGAACCAGCACCGGCAGCGGCGGCGCAGAACGCATCATTGCCAGCGTCCTCCATCGCGACGACACCGCATGGTTTTTCAAGATCACCGGCGACGCGGATTTGGTAGAAAAACAAAAACCTGCTTTCGTTTCATTCTTGAAATCAATCCAGTTTGGCGAACTCGCCGCACCTTCGACGATGGACTTGAGCCAGTTGCCGCCGTCGCATCCGGCGATTCCCGGATTGAATACGGGCAATACAACTACTCCCGCGCCCGATGCCGGAAATGTTCCGACTTGGACAGTTCCCGCCGGGTGGCAACCCGCGCCTTTGACACAATTTTTGGTCGCAAAATTTTCCATCAATGCCGCAGACGGCTTGCAGGCGGCAGTGAACATCAGTTCGCTTGATGGCGATGGCGGCGGTCTGCTGCCGAACGTGACCCGCTGGCGCGGGCAACTCGGACTTGATCCGGTTGGCGAAGCGGATTTGGCGCAACTGCCGACGATGGATGCTTCCGGCGGCAAGGCAACCGTGGTTGACATTTCCGGCACCGATGCCGCTACAGGCAAACCCACTCGGCTCGTCGGCGTTGTGCTGCCGTTCGGCGGACAGACCTGGTTTTACAAGCTGATGGGCGATGCAAGCGTCGTGGCGCAGCAGAAGGATGCGTTCACGCAGTTTATACAGTCGGCCAAATACCCCGATGCTCATTAAGAAAATAGTTTCGGTCTTCACGTCGCTCAAGCTCACCTGCGTGCTGCTGGCGTTCTCGATTGTGCTGGTGTTCATCGGCACGCTGGCGCAGGTGGACGACGGGCTTTACGCGGTGCAGTCGCATTATTTCCGTGCGGTGTTCGTGGGACTTTCGCTTGACCCGCTGCAATTTACCGGCATCACGCTTTTGGGATACAAACTGCCGCTCATTTTGCCCGGCGGCTACCTCATCGGCGTTTCGCTGCTGGTGAACCTTGTTTGCGCGCACATTTACAGGTTTCAACTGACCACCAAAAAAATCGGCATCCAGCTTGCGCATGCGGGCGTCATCCTGCTGCTCGTCGGCCAGCTCGCGACGGACATGCTCGCGCGCGAAATGCAGATGCACCTTTCCGAGGGCGAGTCCAAGGATTATTCGGAAAGCGCGACGGACTACGAACTGATTTTCAAGGATGGAGACCAGGTCACGGCCATCCCGCAACGGCTTTTGCAACAGGGCGACACACTAAAGATCGACAGCCTGCCGTTCTCCATCCGCGTCAATACTTTCTGGAAAAACTCCGACTTGAGCTACCGCGCGCCGATGATGAAAAATGCGCCGGCCATCGCGGGCAACGGAGTGGCGCTGAATTTCGATTTCGTCCAGAAGCCCGATGTTAAAACGACGGACGAAAAAAACATTCCAACCGCGATCATCGAATTGACCGGGCCGGGCGGTTCCCTGGGCACCTGGGTTGCGTCTGACTGGTCGGGCGAAGCTTCGCTGGTCGAGGCGGTCCAAAACAGTTACGCGCAGCAGATTTCACCGGTCATGGCACACACCATCGCCGGACAGCTGGTCGCGCCGCAGTCGGTCGCGGTCAACGGCCAGAATTACTCCTTTGTCCTGCGGCCGACCCGCATTTATCATCCGTTTTCCATCACGCTGCTCAAGGCGACACACACGGATTATGCCGGCACGGACATCCCGAAGGATTTCCGCAGCCGCGTGCAGGTGAAAAATCCCAAGACAGGCGAAAATCGCGAGGTGGAGATTTCCATGAATCATCCGCTGCGCTATGACGGGCTGACATTTTATCAATACCAGATGTCTGCGGGCGAAATTGTGGAGCGCACGGGGCAGACCCCGTCGTCGGTGCTGTCGGTCGTTCACAACCCGAGCTGGTTGACACCTTACATCGGCTGCGCGATGGTTGGCGCGGGACTGCTCACCCAGTTCCTGACGCACCTGGTCGGGTTCGTCTCCAAAAGGAAGAAGAAATGAACAAGATTTTTCAAAAATGGTTCCCGCCGCTCTTGATGGCGGTGATGGCTGTCTGGTTTTTCGGCAACCTGCGGGCGCCGAAGGACAAGGATTTTGCATTCAGCGAATTCGGCCGGCTGCCCGTGACGGCGAACGGCCGCGTGGTGCCGATGGATTCGCTCGCGCGCAATTCGCTTTTGGAACTGCGCGAAAAGCAGACTCTGAACACTGAGCCGTGGAAAGGCTGGAACGAAAATCCAAAAATCATTCCCGCCACCGAATGGCTCGCGAACGTGATGATGAACCCCGGGGTCGCCGACGGCTGGCCGGTCTTCCGCGTGGACAATCCCGACTTGATCTCGCTGCTGAAGCTTCCAGACAAAAGCGAGGCCCTGCACCAGGACGGAAAACATTATTCATGGAACCAGATTTTCCCCGCGATGGACGTGCTGGACCACGAAAACGACCGCATTGAAACCAACTCCCAGCCCCAGGACCGCACCGCATACGAAAACGCGGTCATCAAGATTCACGAGCGGCTCGCGCTTTATGCGGCACTGAAAAACACGGCGCAACCGGCGGATGCGCAGGACTGGCCGGCGGAGCTTGCCATGTATGAAAAGGCCATACCCGACGGCGTCGTGGCTGTGAAGGCGCAGCAGGCCGGCCAAACCTATGACCATACAAATTTCGATGTGATGGTCGGTTACATCCAGGATTTCCAGTTCATGAGCAGCCTCGAACCGCCGCTGATCCTGCCGCCCTCCGGCACCCACGACTGGCGGCGCATGGGTGACGCGCTGCTCGACTTGCCGCGCGGCACGCCGGTGGACGCGGCGATGAGTGACTATGCCATGATGGCCGGCGCACTCGCGGCCAACCAGCCGGAAGAATTCAATTCGGCGCTGAAGGATTATTATTCCACGCTCGTGCCGGCGCAGGCCAAGGCCCTGGCCAAAGCGCGCGCGGAAGTTTTCTTCAACCAGATGGAGCCGTTCTACAATGCGATGGTCATTTATATCCTCGCCGGGCTGCTCGCGATCTTTTCATGGTTTAATTGGTCGGAAACGCTGCGCCGCTCGGCGGTGTGGTTGATTGCGCTGGCGTTTGTGATCCATACGACGGGCTTGATCTACAGGATGGTGCTCGAAGGCCGTCCGCCGGTGACGAATCTTTATTCGTCGGCCATCTTCATCGGCTGGGGGGCGGTCGTGCTTGGGATTGTTCTCGAAAAGCTTCATAAAAATGGGATTGGCGCGGTGGTTTCTTCGGGCATGGGATTCATAACCCTCATCATCGCGCACAATCTGGCGCGGGAGGGCGACACGATGGAAATGATGCGCGCGGTGCTGGACACCAATTTCTGGCTGGCCACGCACGTCGTCGTCGTCACGCTCGGCTATGCGAGCACATACGTGGCCGGATTTCTGGCGCTGATTTACATCCTGCGCGGCGTGTTCACAAAAACCCTGGACGAGCCCACGGGCAGATCGCTCGCGCGGATGGTTTATGGCATTGTCTGCTTCGCCACTCTGTTCAGTTTTGTCGGCACGGTGCTGGGCGGCATCTGGGCAGACCAGTCGTGGGGCAGGTTCTGGGGCTGGGACCCCAAGGAAAACGGCGCGCTTATCATCGTGTTGTGGAACGCGCTCATCCTCCATCTGCGCTGGGGCGGAATCATTCGCGAACGCGGCCTGGTTTGCTGCGCCATCGGCGGCAACATCGTCACGGCGTGGTCATGGTTCGGCGTGAACATGCTCGGCATCGGGCTGCACAGCTACGGGTTCACGGACGCGGCTTTCAAATGGCTGATGCTGTTTGTGACAAGCCAGATTGTGTTTATCGCCCTTGGCCTGCTGCCTGCAAGAATGTGGAAAAGCTTCCACTCGCGACCGGCTTGACCGGCGCGGTTGCTTTCCGCTGAAAATAATCCGACCGACGCACAAACAGAACCGGCCGGCGCTGCATAACCCCGGGATTCTTCCGTCCACCCTCCGGGGTAAAGCGTCCACCCCGCAGGTTCTGCCCGCCACCCCACGGGGTGAGGAGTCCACCCCAAGGGTTTTTGCGGCTACCCCCGGGGGTGAAGTGTCTACCCCCAAGGTTCTGCTCGTCCCATGCCGTGGCCGTGACCAAAAAGCGACAATTTGACGAAGTGCGCCCATCCTCGGGCGCAGCAAAGTGGCAGACCAAACCCTCGTCGGAAAACCGGGAGCAACTCGCCAATCCGTCCTTTGCTGTGACCGGGGACGACCACATTCCGGCTCCGGACTATTGTCGGGCTGTCCCTTTGGGACCGGGAACCATCTGACAGAGATGGCATGACCAAAAACCATGCTGGACTCCGCATTCCAACGGGAATAGGTTCGTCTCGTGAAAAAGGACAGGCTGCACAATACACTGGCGATCATTAGTTAGGCCGCTACGCACATGAGCAAGCGCATATTCCTAGTCATTTTTATTTCTTGCGTATTTGTTTTCGTCGCTACTTGGATTGTTCATGTCCTCACTCCGAAAAATGATGAAAGAAGATTCCAAACCATGCGACGTGCCAGTGATTCCTATTCGCGGGCACTTGCTTTTGAGCATGGCCGTTGGGGAGGCTTGTTAAGCATCCTTCACCGATCCGACCATTTCTTGAATACCTACAAGGCCGAGCGCGAGGAGTTATTCACATCGGGATTTTTGACGAATCTGACCTTTACGATTCCAGCGGATGGAGCACGCCGAGATGAGTGGATTCGACAGGAGGTTGTTTTGACTCACGGCACAAACGTCGAGGTGGCGTTCCCGATTGTGAGTCGCGATGGCGAGGAGACGATTACATGTCGCACATCGGACGCAGCATTTTTGCGCCACACTCTCGGAGAGTGATTTTGCATACAAATCGTCCTAATATGAGGATAAGCTCCAAAGCGTTTTCCACTTTTCCCTGCTAGAGCGGTTTCAATAATACTGCGGTCGTGTTTTGCCAGCGCACCTGAAAAATACTGCGAGGTTTTGGACTGCGGCAGAGGGCTGCCGCAGTCCAAGACGCTGTCGCGCCAGCCGGTCAACCCAATCCAACTTGTCGGCAATGGTATTTTTGAAACCGCTCTAAATTTTATTTCACGCCGCGCACGGGACAGGTTTATTTCCATCGGCACGCATATATTTGGAGCCGCAATGAAACGGCAGCTTTGGCATCTGCCGGCGGCGGTTAAAACACCTCGGCCTTGAGGCCGCTGACTTCCCGGACTTGCTGGGCGATATACGCGAGCGATTTCAAGGGCAGATGACCGCAATTGGAATTTGGCGAAGGCCGCGCGGCCGAGTAAATCTGGACGAGTGGGATTTGCGCGCCGGCCCGCTTCAATTCGTTCAGCCGTTTCGCATATTCGTCGATGTCATAGTCGGACGGTTCTTCATGGCCCAGCATCTGGAAAAGGCTCTGGATGATCACCGGCCTTTCGCGTGCGACCAGGAGGATGTTCTTTAAAATCTTGTCGAGCGCACAGTCGGGGCAGTTCACCTCATCCATGTAGGATTGCGTTCCGGCATCCAGCTTGACCCAGATTTCGTCCTCCTTTGTAAAGAGTTTAAAACCCTCCCGCACTTGCGGCCGGTCCAGCCCGGTTCCATTGGTGATCAGCACGATCTTGAAGAACGGGAACTCCCCCAGCGCGCGGACATGGACGACGGTGCGGAGGGCATCCAGGAAATTCGGGCTGAGCGTCGGTTCGCCGTCTCCGCTCAAGGCGACGTGCCGCAGATTCAGCAATTCCGACGGCGTGGTGTTATATGGGTGCAAGCTGCGGATCGCCCCGGTATCCACCATGGAAAGCATGCGCTGCAACTCCACCGCCACCAAGTTCACATCCAGGGATTTTTCCAGTGGTGGCTCGGTGCGGTCCACCTCGCAATACTCGCAGTTGAAATTGCAGGCCTTGTCCGGGTTCATGTTGACGCCGATGGACAGGCCGCGCGCGCGCGACGACACCACGGCATAAACAAAATGATTGCCCAAAAACTCACGCGGGCGCGAATACACCGACCCCGTCAAATCCTGGTGGTTGTGGGCGATTCTGCCGGAAATTTTATGATGCGTTTCTGGTTCAGTGCTCATGCAGTGATGCCTTTTGTTCATTCGGGATGGCGGCTTGTCGCAGTTCGGGGTTCTGCCTCGGTGCAGGCGCGGGCGTTTTAATTAGCGCCAGCTGCAGCCTCCCGGCTTCCTCCGCATCAAATGCCGCCATTTCCTTTTCCATCATGACCGAGATCATGAACAGCCCCAGAAAGACCGCGCCCGACGGCAACGCCACCATCCACGACGGGTTGACGTTGAAGCCGCTGAAATCAATGATGCTTCCCGCGACGATTCCTGTCGCCGAAAGCCCCAGCAAAGTTTTGGATATAATTGTCATGTTGTTGTGCAATCCGCCCGCTGACCCATTCAGTAAGCTGGTTGAACATAGGTGAAGTCCCATTTTGACACTCTCCAGTTTTTGCCGGATGTCCATCGTTTTTTGCCACCATTCAAAAAGGGATGTAAGCGCTACCGCGCGCCTTTTCGTAGACCCGAAGTGATTTGCCCGTGGAATTTGTGGATGCCGGTCCGCGCTGGATCGCGGACAAACCGTGAAGTCTCCGCCTGCTATTTCAATTCTGCCGCAATTTGTTCACCCAGCGGAACGGCCTCGGCCACCGGACGTTTTCCCTCGCCGCGTTTCACATGCTCGTCACGAAACGAAACCGCCCGCATGAAAATTTTGTCGCCCGCGATCTCCGCATAAGCGCCCACCGGGCTCTGGCAGCCGCCGCCCATCGCGCGCAAAAACGCGCGCTCAGCCGTAACGCAATGGAACGTGTTGAAATGATTCAACCGCTCGCAAATTTTTGCGATGCGCTCGTCATCCGCGCGGATCTCGATGCCGATCGCGCCCTGTCCAACGCAAGGCAGCATCACGTCCACATCCAGAATCGTCGCCAGCAAACCTTCCGGCACGGCGTCGCCCAGGATTTTTCCGTCCGGCTTGATTACAAAATTCAGCCGCGTCAGTCCCGCCAACGCCAGAATCGTCGCGTCCAGTTCGCCACGCTCCGCCACCTTTTGCATCCGCGTCGTCACATTGCCGCGTATCTCCACGATGGTTAGGTCTGGCCTCGCCGCGAGCAACGTCATCTTGCGGCGCGTGCTGCTCGTGCCGACGACCGTCCCGGCCGGCAATTCCATCAATGTCACATGCGGAGCCAGTCCCTTGAGTGCGCTCTGCCCGGGAATCCATTCGTCGGATTTCTTTTCCGCCAGTTGCGCGTAATACTTTGCATCGCGATAAATCAAAACATCGCGCACATTTTCGCGCTTCGGCGTGGCGGCCAGGATCAAGCCCGCCGGAACTTCCGTCGGCAAATCCTTCAGGCTGTGGACGGCGAGGTCGGCCTGGTTCTTCAGCAGAGCCACCTCGAGTTCCTTGGTAAACAACCCTTTCGGCAGGCCACCCTCGGTTTTTGCCATCGAAGCCTTCTGCAATTTGTCGCCGGTGGTCTTGATGATTTTCAGCTCGAACCGCAGGCGTGGAAAATTTTTGCGGCACTGTTCCGCAATGAAGTTGGCCTGTGCAAGCGCAAGCGCGCTGCCGCGCGTGGCGATGATGATGGGACGTTCGACTGGCATCTTTAGACACGATTAACAGAATTTACCCGGTGAAGAAAGCAAGAACAGCTTCATTTCTGTCAATAACTGCACCAACTTACAATTTTATTCTGTTCATAGAAGATATCTTTATCCGTGTTGCCGGATGACGCGGTGCAAGCATCTAAAAATTTGCTGGATTGGAACACTTTGTTCATCACCAACTCTCCGATGATGCCGTTCTCGTGGACAGATACAAACGCCGCCGCATGGTCGGAGTAATTCTATCGCATAAAACTGGGCGCCGCATCCATGAAATTAAAGCCGGGGCAGTCGGCATTTTAATGGCGTAACCATCCGGCGTTTGTTGCATCTTAACAATTACAACCTTGTGAAAAATTCAAACTCTTCTTTAAAATCTACGGAAAACGGGCGCTCATACTTCATGGTCAAACCTTTTACAACAATCTTGGCTGGCTATTTCTGTTTTGCGATCGGCTGGCTTTCGCCTGCATTTGCTGATCAAAACGTGGAACTCAAAGGCGACGCCGGCGGCAAGCGCTTCGACGGCATAGGCGCAGTGAGCGGCGGCGGCGCGACCTCGGTGTTGTTGAAGGATTATCCCGAACCGCAGCGCAGCCAGGTTTTGGACCTCCTCTTCAAGCCCAAGTTCGGCGCATCCATGAGCGCATTGCTGGTGGAAGTTCCCGGCGACGCCAACGCCACGCAAGGAGCCGAGCCGAGCCATATGCACAGTCGTGATGATTTGAATTTCAGCCGCGGCGATGAATGGTGGCTGATGCGCGAGGCAAAAAAGCGAAACCCGGAGCTGTCGCTCGACGCCTGCGCATGGGGCTGTCCCGGCTGGGTGGGCAATGGGAATTTCTGGTCGCAGGACATGTGCGATTATTACGTCAAATGGATTCAAGGCCTAAAATCAGTCTATGGTCTGGATTTGGATGCGATTGGTTGTCGCAATGAAAAAGGCGTCAATGAAGACTTCGCGAAAAAATTTCGCGCGACACTTGATGCGAGCGGATTGCAAAACGTGAAAATTCACGGCTTCGACAACTGGGACAAGACTAAATTCAACTGGGTCAGGCATATGACCAACGATCTGGTGTTGCGCAATGCAGTGGCCATTTTGAGCAATCACACGATGACTTACATCCCGACGCCTCCGGATGTGCAACAGCTCGCCGAGGGATGGAACAAACCGATTTGGAACACGGAAGAACATGTCTATAAAAAGGGTTTCGACTGCGAAATAAGCCTCGTGCAGGCGTTCAACGAAAATTATCTCAACAGCGGCGTAACCAAAATCGTGAACTGGTATCTCGTCGGCTCCGTTTATCCGATGGAATCTTATTCCGAAGATCCCGCCGCCATGATTGCAAATTCTCCATGGAGCGGAAATTATCACACCCGTGAAGCGTTGTGGGGCTATGCACACTACGGACAATTCTCAAAGATCGGATGGCAATATCTCAATGGCGCGTGTGGCAGGCTGACGAACGGCGGTACGTTCGTAACGCTCAAATCGCCGGGCAAGGATTACAGCGTCATCATCGAAACCAAGGGCGCGCAATTATTGCAAAATGTCACCTTTAACATCAGCGGCGGTCTGTCCACCGGCAAACTTTGTGTCTGGCGCAGCAACTCAAAGGAACAGTTTGTCCAGCAAGACTCCATCACGCCCGTCGTTGACAATCTTGCGGACGGGACATTCACCGTTGCGCTCGAACCGGATTCGATTTATTCCATTTCCACTACCACCGGACAGCAAAAGGGATCGTTCGACAACATTCCCGCAGAACAGAAATTCCCGTTCCCGTATTACGAGACGTTTGACGAATATTCTTTGCCGCAACAGTTTGGTTATTTGCCGCATTACACGGCGGACATCGCCGACATCTTTGAAATCGCCGACCGTCCGGATAAAACCGGAAAGTGTCTCCGTCAGGTCATAAGCGAGAAACCTCAGAGCTGGGCGCCCGAATGGATGCCCTATACCATCATCGGAGATGACAATTGGAATGATTACGAAGTCAGCGCCGACATCTATTTGGACGACGGCGGCTGGGCCGGCGTCATGGGCCGCGTCAACAACGTCGGCGACGGCTATGGCTGTGCGCCAAAGGGATATTACCTGAAGCTGGCGGCGGACGGCTCTTGCACCCTGATTGTCATCAATGGAAAGGCCGGTGCCGAGGAACTGGGCGACGCAGAGCATCAAGAAGCGGTTCGTGCCGCCAGCAATTCTGATGACAAGGGCGAGAAACAGGTGGTAGCCGGCACCGCAAAAAAATTTGATGCCAGTCAATGGCACAACTTAAAACTCCAATTTTCCGGAACCGCCATCAAAGGTTTCGTGGATGGCGCTCAGGTTTTATCCACTGCAAACAACGCCTTTTCACACGGCATGGCCGGCCTCGTCACCGGCGACAGCAAAACCCGCAACACCGCCTGCTTCGACAATCTTCTGATCAATGCCGTCGGCGCTCCGACACCAAAGCCAACGGTTTTTGCAAGGAACTTCACGCCGATTTACAAACCTTGAACATTTTGAAAGCGACCACCGGCAGAGCCGATTGCCTGACAGAGGTCGCTGACTTTCTTGCTCCGCCACTTTACGGGAGGAGAGGACTGCTCCAAGGCGTGCCGTCGGAAGAAAATGAGCCGTGCTGCATCAACCAGATTCCATCCGGGTCCATGTCCGTGACCGGAGTGGCATCCCATTTCTTCGGAGTGGCGTGACCGTCAACAAACGAAACATTTCCTGACCCTCCGTGATAGGCAGCGGGATTGTCATAGAAAGTGGCGTTATTGTAATCCGTATCAAAACCGATTTTAAAATGGGCGTTGTCAATGGTGTCGCTTGATTCGTCAATAAATACAAAATATTGCGATGACGACGGAACGGAACTTGTCTTCTTGAAGGTGGTGAAGCCTGAGGTAACGTCGTCGCCGTTCATCGCCCAATTCGCGGACAAGCTCCGCACATTTGAGGTGGGATCGCCGGGACACTTGTAAATTCCAGCGTTGCCCGTATCGCGCCACAAGAGGCTGTTTTTTATCAGTGCCAGATTGGTGCTGTCCGTTGGATTGTTGATGAAATTGCCCGCACACCAGGATTGGTTTGCGGTTGGCGACCCGCCGTAATTGAGGACGATGGCATCTCCATTGTCATCCGCATATATTTGCCACGCCACCTGCAATTGCTTCACATTGCTCAGGCATTGGGTGCCTTTGGCCTTGAGTTTCGCCCGGCTCAACGCCGGCAGGAGCAACGCTGCCAGTATCGCAATGATGGCAATGACCACCAGCAGTTCGATGAGCGTGAAAGCGCTGCGCTGGTTCATACTTTTAATAACAACACTTATCCGGTTTCGTTTCAATTCATTTTGGTCCGCTACACCGCAATCTGTTCAGTCATGTTAAAACATGATTGCCAGGCGAAATCGTCCGGCATAGCTTCCGCCGCGATAATGTTCGCTACGATAATTTACTGGATTGAGGACTGGCGTTTTATCCTGACCAATCCGATATGGCTGGTGATGACGGCATTCCAAATATGGATGCTGATTCACGCCATCCGCAATCGTGAATGGCTCTGGGCGGTCTTCATCTTGATTGGTTCGGGATTGGGCGCGATATGGTATTATTTTTCGGCGTATCAAAATTCGGGCCAGGGCACCCGTGGGTTTGAACTGCCCGGAGCGCAAAGCCGCGCCCGCATCAAACAGCTTCAGGCAAAAATCCACCATCTGGACAATGCCTATCATCATTACCAGCTCGGGGATGTCTATTTCCAGCGCGGTGAATTTGCCGAGGCGGAGAAATGTTATTGTGCCGCGATTGAACGGGAACCAAACGACATTGATACACGCGCCCACCTTGGACAATGCCTGCTGCGTTTGAACCGTCCCGCTGAAGCGCGTCCGCTGCTTGAAGGAGTTGTGGTTGAAAAGCCGGATCATGACTTCGGGCATACAAAGATGGCATTGGCGGAAACCCTGACCGCAATCGGTGAAACCGACAATGCACTTCTCTACTGGCAGGACATCATAAAAAATCACTCTTACCCGCGTGCCAAAGTGCAACTGGCGGAATTGTATGTCGCCAGAAACCAGCCCGATGCCGCACGCACCCAGATTAACGAGGTCTTGAGCGATGATCCGCACGCACCAGCTTTCCAACGCAAGCGCGATCGTGTATGGATTCGTCGTGCCAAAAGTCTGCTGGGGCGTTTGTAACACAAACGATTTTTTTCAGCCCGTGTAACCACAACTGGTGACATGCGCTTATAATGGAATCGCGTATTATGTATTCAGTTGAAGGTTGTGCTTCAACTGACAAATTTATCGTGTGTTAAAGAGACCGGAGTAGTGTCCGGCCTCTTTTTTTCTTCTAATTGTCCTTTGGGTATCATCTAAAACGCCACCGGATCAAAGCAGTGACAGTTGTTGATCGGTCGATTCTAGTAAATCAATGCCCCCCAAAGCGTAAATTATGGAAATTTTGCAACCGGTTCACCAAAAACAATTCCCCGCCCGCTGGTCGCCAGATATACACGGCCAAAAATGCGCGGGTCGCCGGTCAGCTTTGTGATCCAGCCGAATTGATGTTCGTCGTCACTGATGCGCAGCCAACGTTGCCCGGCATCGTCGGACCGGAAAACCCCTTGTTGCGAACCAATCTTTCCAAAAACAAAAATCGCCGGAAACGCTTCGCCACGCGCCGGCTGTCCGAACCCAAGTGCTGTCGCAGATTTCACGTTTTCAAGATGCGAAAAACTTTGCCCATTATCGATGGAATGCCAGAGTCCGCCAGAACCGAAAGCCAGCCACAGGTCTCCCTCCCTGCCGGGCGTAACATATAAATCAGCTCCGCTTGGTATGTCGAAGCCGAATCCGCTGCGCAGTCCCGAAGACAATGGAAAAGCTGCGGTTGTCGGCGCGAAGCTAGCTGCGCCGTTCGTGCTGGTAAAAATGTTCCCGCTGCGCGGATCAAAGGCGTAAAAGCGCAGCGGATTTTTCGTGTCAGCCACCACGCGAATTCCTGCGGCCAGTCCGGCGCAGGAGGACCAGCTTTGACCGCGGTTCAGCGTGAAGTGTGGTTCACTATGCCGAGTCGTCCAAACAATTGTCTGCCCATCGGAAGAAATCGCAACCGCGCCGCCACCTTCGCCGGGCATCGGTTCGCTTTCCAGCGGCAACCAGCTTGTTCCTCCATCGTCGGAAATGGCGGCATGGACGTTCCTGGATCCACCTGTACCGACGCGCACGACAGTTTGCGGTTTGCGGGCGGCGAACGCGATATCTTCGGTGTTTATAAATCTCGGGCCGGCAAACGCACCTCGCGCTGGTGAAACCTCCAGATCATCGTGACGAAAGCCGTCTATGTCACCGACTCCGCTCAATAAATGCGCACCCTCCGGTGGACTCGCCAGAGCGAGCGGAACTGTTTCTTCCAACCCGTTGTCTGAAAAAAACCAGTCCGTCTGCCGACCATGATCCGCCGCCGTCAAATTTGTACAACACCAGACGCCGAAGCCGGTCGTGAACCATACTTTGTCAGAATCAAAAGGGCTGATGACGATGCCGCCCATCCAATGTGGTTTGATTGACTTGGTATAATTGGCGAAGGAAAAATCCATTTTGGCGTTTTGCAGCAGCGGAGCCCAGGTCGCCCCTGAATTGGTGCTGCGAAAAATATCATCGTGCTGTTTCCAACGGCAAAAAGTCGTAACCACGATTGTCGCCGGATGCTGCGCGTCCACCGCGACCGCGCCATAGCCGAATGGCTGGCCGTCATCCGGTGATTTTAGCGGCGTAATGTCCGTCCATGCGTTCTTTTGTGGTTCGAATTTCCAGACCGCGCCATCGGTCATTTCATTCGGTCCGGGTTCCTTGCCGTAAGTCAAAAATAAAATCCCGCCGGCCGCGCGAACGACATGATTGGGCCTCAAGCCCAGCGGCTGATTCGGCACAGGCGACCAATTCGCGCCTTCGTCGGTGCTGCAGAAAAAATTAGTCCCTGGTGTTGAAACCGCCGCATAAATCACCGCGTCGTCGAAAAGGACTGAAATAATGCCTACGGCGCGACCGCCAGAACGCCGCCCGGAATTTTCAGGCTCCATTGCCGGAAAGCTTTCAACCATGTTCCACGTCACGCCGCGATCGGAACTTTTCCACAGCCCGTTCCTTCGTGACCCGAAGAATAAATTATTGCCGCTATTCGGATCGACGGCGAGGCGTTCACCGTTAAAGCGCCCTGTTTCATTTCCACCCATTTTGAACGGGACCTCGGTGCGCTGCCACGTACGGCCCTGGTCATCAGAACGAAAGATAGCCGCCTTGCTTGATTCGTAAATACCGGCCGCGAGATAAACACGATTGGTGTCGGACGGGTCTAGCGCGAGGCTTTCGATGCCGGTGAAATCGACACCGGAAAAGGAATCCGTGATGGGAATCCAATGCAGCAATGCCTCATCCCAACGATACGCGCCGCCGACATCTGTGCGGGCGTAAATCAAATCCCTCGCCTGCGGATGCGCGATAAGGCCCGTCACAAAGCCGCCGCCGCCGATTACAACATTTTGCCATGAATACGGTTGTGACGCCGGCTGGTCTCCTGAAGACTGCGCGATGATCGCTTGTGCCGACAACAAAATGACAACCACAATAATGTGGCAAAGTTTCTGCGAAAAGTTCATGGCTTGTAAGCAATCAATCTTTTATGAAGGCAGTTTCCGCCAAATTATATTCTGCCTGCAAGGCAAGATCGCGCGAAGAACCGCCCACCAGGATTTTGAAATCACCTTTTTCTGCGATCCAGCCCATTTTGTCCGGATCAAAATATGCAAATGCTCCTTGAGTGAGCGGAATTGTAAGGGTTTGTTTCTCACCCGGTTTCAAGAAAACCTTTTTGAAGCCCTTCAACTCTTTTTCCGGACGCATCACGCCGGGCTTTTCCGGATGCACATATAGCTGCGCAACCTCCGCTCCGGCGCGCGAGCCGGTGTTTTCAATCTCAAACTGGGCGGTGACGGTTCCATCAATGCCGTTGGCAATCTGCAGATTTGAATACTTGAAAGTTGTATAGCTCAGTCCGAAGCCAAATGGAAAAAGAGGCTTGATGTTTTTGGCGTCGAACCAGCGGTATCCGACAAAGAGTCCTTCCGTGTAAGTCACCGTGCCATTTGTGCCGGGATACGCGCCGAGCGCGTGCGCGGGTGAATCTTCCAGCCGTTTAGGAAAGGTGGCGGCCAGCTTGCCGGAAGGGTTCACATCGCCGAACAAAATCCGCGCTAGTGCATTGCCACCCTCCATGCCCGGATACCATGCCTGCAACAGCGCCGGAACTTTGTCCAGCCACGAATCCATTTCCACCATCGTGCCTTCGAGGATGACAATCGTTTTTGGATTTGCCGCGACGATTTTTTGAATCAATTCATCCTGGCCGTATGGCATTTTCAAAGTGGTTCGGTCCGCGCCCTCGCAATCAAATCCCTTGTCATGGTTCAATCCGCCGATATAAACCACCACGTCAGCAGATTTTGCTGCGGCCACGGCGCGATCGGCCAGATCCGCGCCGCCGTTCTTTTGATAGCCTTCCGAAAAAATCACGTTCACGTTCTTGCCGGCTCGGTTCAAGATGCCTTGCAGCGGCGTGATTTCGTAAAAGGCCTTGATGCCGGAGCTGTCGCCGCCGTGTGCGTGCAGCCGCGTTGCATTTTCACCAATGACGGCGATGGTTTTAATTTTTGAATAATTGAGCGGCAGCAGATTGTTTTCGTTCTTCAAAAGCACAACGCCTTCTTCCGCCACGCGGCGGGCGACGATTTCATGCGCGGCGGTGTTTAGCGAACCGGTTTTGCGTCCGGAATCGAGAACGTGCGTGGCGAACATCACGCGCAGGTTGCGCCGGACTTTTTCGTCGAGTCCGTCCATTGGCAGCGTGCCGCTGGTCAAGTCGGCAAGATAGGGCTGGGCAAAATAGAAATCTCCGTAATTTTTATCCGTGCCCATTTCCAGATCGAGGCCGTTGAGCGCCGCCTCACGCGTGTCATGCACGCCGCCCCAGTCGGACACGACCAAACCTTTAAACCCCCATTCGTCTTTCAAAATTTTATTGAGCAGATAGTCATTTTCGCAGCAGTGCTGGCCGCGAAACTGGTTGTAGGCACCCATGACAGACCACACGCCACCCTCCTGCACGACGGCCTTGAATGCGGGCAGATAAATTTCGTGCAGCGTGCGCTCGTCCACCTCCACGTTGATGCTGCCGCGTTCAAACTCCTGGTTGTTCAACGCGAAATGTTTCACGCACGAGGAAATGTCCTGCGACTGCTCCCCGCGAACATAGCCGACCGCCATGCGCGAAGACAAAAACGGGTCTTCGCCGAGATATTCGAAATTCCGTCCGCACAACGGCGTGCGCAAAATGTTAACGCCTGGCCCAAGCATGATGTCCTTGCCGCGTGCGCGCGCCTCCTGCCCGATGGCTTCGCCTTCGGCATAACCCAAATCTGGATTCCAGGTTGCAGCCACGCAGATGCCCGCCGGCATGGCGGTGGAAAAATCATCCGTTTTGCCGGCTGGCAGCCATGAGTCCGGACCGATGTCCTCGCGCACGCCATGCGGCCCGTCGTCCAGCCAGCGCCGTGGAATTCCCAGACGCGGAATGGCTGCCGTGGTGAATTTTGAATCGGCGTGAATGAGGGAAATCTTCTCCTCCAGCGTCAGACGCGACAACAAATCTTCAACGCGCGCTTCAATCGGCAGACCTGAGTCTTGGAACGGAAACTGGTTGGTTTGCGCCAGCGCGGAAAAGCCGATCAGCGCGGCCACGGCTATAATAAAAGGCAACGTTCGCTTTTTCATGGATCGATTTTAAAGAATTTAGTCGTGAACAAGGCCAAAAAAATCCGGCGCGCCGAAGCGAGGCACATTGACCTGACCTCGAAGACTGTTTTTCGGGCTAATGGACTTGTATTTGCGCCTTTGTTGGCCACAGGTGTATTGCCATGACATTCCATTATTCATCCCTTCCGGGCAAGTCCAATAAGAAAACCGCTGACTCGTTGGGCGGATTTGAGCGCCGTTGACTTGGCGCATGGCTTTGCTAGCGTGGCTGCGTTAATAATGTCAAACAATCGACTTCCACGGCTCATCAAAATTCTGGCCGGCGCGCAGACCGGTGCGGAACATGAATTTGACCGGCTCGAACGGTTCGCTCATTTCTGGGTGCTCGTCGGGAAAAGTTTCGTCCGAAACCGCTGCCCGACTCGCGCGGCGGCGCTGTCGTATTCCACTTTGCTCGCGCTGATTCCCATGCTCGTGGTCGCCATCAGCGTCACCAGCAGCCTGCTCAAAACCCAGGGTGAGGACAAAATTTACGGCGCGATCGACAAGCTCGTTTCCCACATGGTGCCGCCAGGAACGCTTGACACAAATGCTCCGGAGGCTTCGGCAACGCCGGCAAATCTGGTCGCCGACACAAACACAGATTCGTTCGCCGACGCGAATTCAGCCGCAGCCATCACAAATGCTCCTCAAGCCGGTGCTCCAGTCGTGAGCGTCAGCGCGCAAAAGGCAACGGCAAAATGGATTCATGAACTGGTGGAGAAAACACGAAGCGGCGCTCTCGGCATGATCGGTATGCTGCTGCTCGTTTATGTCGCCATCCGCATGCTTGCAAGCATTGAGGCCACGTTCAATGACATCTGGGGCGTCGAACGCGGACGCAGCTGGCTCTGGCGCATCGTGCTTTACTGGGCGGTGATTTCACTCGGACCTCTCGCCATCGTCGGCGCGCTCGGACTCGCAGGCAGCCCGCATTTGGAGGCGACAAGAGCTGTCGTCGCAAAAATGCCCTTCATCGGCGGTCTGGTTTTTGAATTGCTGCCGCTCCTCGTTTTGTGGCTCACGTTCGCTCTCCTTTATCTGCTCGTGCCAAACACAAAAGTCAGATTCAGCGCGGCGTTCGTCGGCGGCATCGTCGGCGGTTCTCTGTGGTATTTGAACAACGTCTTCGGCTTTCTCTACGTCTCGCGCTTCGTGACCTACAGCAAAATGTATGGCGGCCTCGGCCTGCTGCCGGTGTTCATGGCGGGAATTTATTTTTCGTGGATCATATTGCTGTTTGGTGCGCAAGTCGCGTATGCGTTCCAAAACCGCAAATCCTATTTGCAGGACAAGCTCGTCGAAAACGTGAACCAGCGCGGGCGGGAATTCATCGCACTCCGGCTGATGACATGCATCGGCCAGCGGTTCCAGACCGGCCGGCCGCCGGTGACGATACAGGAGATGTCCGCCGAACTCGGCATCCCGACCAAGCTCGCGCAACAGGTTTTGCAGACCCTCCTCGCAGCGCGGCTGGTCGTCGAGACCAACGGCGGCGAATCCGCCTTCGCGCCCGCCCGCCCGCTTGATTCCATCAACGCGCATCACGTGCTGCTCGCCATGCGCGCCGGCAGCGGACAGGAATTGATTTCGCGCGACGAGCCGGTGCGCGCGGAAATTTTCGGCGAGTTCGCCCGAATCGAGGAAGCCGAAAAGAAGGCCGCGTCCGCCGTCTCGCTGCTTGCGCTCGTGAACCGAGCACAATCACATTTGGAAATTGCCGCGCCCGCTACAGAAATGGAAAACCCGACTGCTTTGCCGCCGCAAACGAAAATCGAGATCGCAGCGCCGATTTCCGAAACGCCAGCGTCTGCTTCACAAGCTGAAGTTAAAAATTCCGAATCGCCTGAAGTGAAAACAATCGTTGAGCCACCGCGCGCATTTGTTCATCCCGAAGAAAATCCTTTGGACTAGCTTCCGACGGTGCGTTTCGGCTTTGTCACAGCCACAACTTCAACCGTTCGCGCAGAATGCCCCGTGCACGATAAAGTCTGGATTCCACAGCCTTAGGCGTCGTTTCCAAAACTATCGCAGCCTCGGCCACGCTTCGTTCCTCCCATTCGCATAACACAACCGCTTCACGCAAATCCTCCGGCAATTTGCTGACCGCGAGACGGACGGCCGCGGCGCGTTCGGCGGCAAGGGCTTCATCATTCGGAGCGGGGCTGCTTGCCGGCAACGTGCTTCCAAGCGTTTGTTCCGTTTCCGCATTTTCCGCGTCGAGCGAAAGCGTTGGATGCCGCGCGCGCCATCGGAAGTGGTTTCGCGCCAGATTCGCCGCGATGGTGAAAAGCCACGAGGAAAATTTTTCATTTACGCGGAAGCTTTTGCATGAGCGGAAAACGCGGACAAACGTCTCCTGTGCGAGATCGTTGGCGTCATCCTCGCTGCCGACCATGCGGCAAAGGAAATGGAAAACCGTCGTCGCGTGGCGTTCCATCAAATCGTTGAGCGCGGCATCGTGACCTGCAATCAGGCGCTCCATGTCAGCCCGGTCACGCGCGTCGGCTTCAGTTGTTTCCATGGCCTGAAGGGGACATCGACTGCTCAACGCCGTCAAAACCGATGGTGATGCGTTCCATTTCCGCGAGGTATTGCCTGCCTTCTTCCGGCGGCATCGCACGGCTGACATCCACAAAATGCTGAAGCATCTGCGCCTGGCATTGCGCGTGCAGCTCGCCAAGCTCGGCCAGTTTCTTTTGCACCTCGGCGGTGACGTTCGTTCCGTTTGCAAGGGCAACGGCCACCTCGTCCTTTTTGGCGGCGATTTTCGCGCACAATTTCATGCATTGGGGCAGGTAACCCTCGTGCAACTGGCGGACATGCGCCATCTCCGCGTCGCTCAAATGAAATTCAGTTTGCAGCCAGCTCAAATCATCCGCGCCTTGCATCATGTTCGCACAGGCGCGCTGTCCCGCGAAATATGAGCCGGTGAAAATTGCCGCACCCAGGACCAGCACGCCCAAAAAAATGACGAGCGGACGGTTCATGCTCAACGCACCGAGTCCGGCGAGACCGACGCCACATAACGCGCTTCCGCGTCATGCCGTGCGATTTGCGCGCCGCTGTGTGCGCCCAGTAAAATGCCGCATACCATCAGCGCGGCGACGGTGGCGCACGCAAACCGCGGACGCAGCATCAATGCGACGAGCGCCTCCAGCCATGCGATGCTGCCGCCTGATTTTGCGGGCGCTTCGGCATCTTCGATCCGCCGCCAGACATTTTCCTGAAAACGCGGCGGCAACGCCGGGGACACCCGGGATTCGCGCAGGAGCGCGCCAAGCTTTTCATCGGCGGGATAGGTATTTTCTTTATTCATCGGATAAGGGCGGCGGAGATTTCGTCCACCGACCGCAGTTTATTGTTTTTAAATGGCCAAGACAATCCGGTTGATGGCCGGTTGATTTGCATTTTGTCCAACGTTGCATTGCGCCGGTGTTTGTTGCAATTGACTTACCCCGTGCAGGGGAAAATCCCTCAAAATAATTTTGCGGCAGGGTTACACCCTATGGCGAAGCCATGGCGAGGACTGACAGTTCCAGCTTGAATTTATTCGGGACTGAGCCCTTTACGCCATAAGGAAACAGAAAGGTGGCGTCAGAGACAAGATTCTCTCCTTTCTAAAAGAGAATGTTGGCAAACCAGTTACCGGCGAAGAATTGCGATACGTTGCGAATGACAAAAAGGAATGGGGGCGCAGAGTCAGAGAGCTTCGCACGGAATTCGGTTGGACTGTGACAACAAAACAAACTGGCAGACCAGATTTGCCGATTGGAGTTTATGTGTTGGAATCGTTGCACCAGCTTCCGGCACACGACCGGAATATTCCTGACGATGTTCGCGTTGATGTTTTGAAAAGG
>Ga0302197_10001084_pt1 | contig 27197 bp, 26 predicted proteins | sample II_Bog_N2_1_FD_193526 | JGI IMG/M metagenome (GOLD analysis project Ga0302197, IMG submission 193526) | Peat permafrost microbial communities from Stordalen Mire near Abisko, Sweden - II_Bog_N2_1 | ecosystem: Environmental > Terrestrial > Soil > Wetlands > Peat | place: Sweden: Abisko...
TGTCCCGGTTCTTCGTGAATACCGTCGGATGCCACACCGGCTCGTTGGCCGAAAGCCCCACGAACCACCGGAACAGCAGATTGTATTCCATCTGTTCCATCAGCATGCGCTCGCTGCGCACCGAATAGAGCATCTGTAAAAGCAGCGCCCGCAATAAACGCTCTGGCGGAATCGACCGTCGTCCCTCTTCTCCGTAGATCTCGTCGAAGCGACTACTCATCTGCTTCAACGCCTCATCCACCATCGTTCGGATCGGCCGCAGCGGGTGACTTGCCGGTACCCGCTCTTCCAAACTCCCGTAGCTGAACAACTCACTCTGCTGTATGTCTTCGCCTCGCATATTGAGCCAGGCGATTTTTAAGTCTCGCAGGTTACCTCGAAGTTAGTTTTTCAGCAGCCTGCTAGTGGAAGAACTCGCGCGCCTCGGCGACCGGGCGGCTTCCGTCGGCCGTGTGATCCTCGCTCACCTCGGCAATGGCGCAAGTATGGCAGCCGTGCGCAACGGCAAGAGCATAGATACCAGCATGGGCTTCACTCCGACAGCGGGCCTGGTAATGAGCACACGCTCGGGCGATCTGGATCCCGGCGTGGCGCCCTACTTGGCGCGCACCGAGCAGATGAGCACGGATCGTTTCTATGAAATGGTCAGCCACGAGTCCGGCATGCTCGGTATCTCGGAGACGAGTTCCGACATGCGGGATCTACTAGCTCTGGAAGCCCACGATACAAGAGCGGCGGAGGCTGTCGAGTTGTTCTGTTATCAGGTAAGGAAGTGGATCGGGTCGTTCGCCGCTGCACTTGGCGGGATGGACACCCTCGTTTTCGCGGGAGGCATCGGCGAAAACGCGCCTGTCGTTCGTGCCCGCATTTGCGAAGGCCTTAGCTTTCTCGGCATTGAACTGAGTGAGGCGCGGAATTCCGTGACCCCAGGCGTGATTTCCAGCGCCGGGAGCCGCGTCACTGTTCGGGTAATTCATACTGACGAAGAACTGATGATTGCGCGCTCGGTGTGCCGCCTTCCGGGACTGCGTTGAGAGGGTATGCTGACACGTTTAACATGAGCGCGAACGCTAAAAACTGGAAGTGCTTTCCCTCGACACAGCGCGTTATTACCCAACGGTCCGGCTTCGGCTGAGAAGGGCGCATCCAAATGCTCAAGGGCCTCGCGGTGTACGTGCGCGATGTCATTTTACGACCATAACTTATGAATTCGCAGTGATGAAACATCAGACGACTGGTCCGAACAGGGCGCCAACGCCCGCAGTCACCGCCATCGCCAGCGCGCCCCAGAACGCAACCCGCATGGCACCGGCGATCACCCCTGCTCCGCCCGCGCGCGCCGCCAACGCCCCAAGGAGCGTGAGAAACAATAACGAGGTCCCGGCTACAAGAGCGATCAACGACGACTCCGGAGCGAAGACTGTGACCAGCAGCGGCATCGCCGCCCCAACGCCGAAGCTTCCCGCTGACGCTAATGCGGCCTGAACCGGGCGGGCGACGGAGATATCGGATATTCCGAGTTCGTCGCGAGCATGGGCACCCAGCGCGTCACGGGTCATCAACTGCTCTGCTACCTGTTTTGCGAGGGCTGGATCGAGGCCGCGAGCTACATAGATGGCAGCCAGTTCGGCATGTTCGCCCCGGTTGTCGGATTTGAGTTCCGCGCGCTCAAGCGCAAGATCGGCCTGTTCGGTATCCGCCTGCGAATGCACCGAGACATACTCGCCCGCCGCCATGGACATCGCTCCGGCGACCAGACCGGCAACGCCGGCAACAAGAATGTTGGTGTGTGACGCACGGGATGTTGCTACACCCAGCATGAGACTTGACGTCGAAAGGATGCCGTCATTTGCCCCTAACACCGCCGCACGGAGCCAGCCGATGCGCCCCATGCGGTGCCGTTCCCGAAGGCCCGGAGAGAGACTATTCCTGTGTCCCATCAGGCGTGTATCCAGTGTTTTCGCAGCAACCAGACCTTAATCAGTTGAGTTAGGCTCATGTAGGAGAGAACCGTGAGCATCAGGATCGGCCAGTACATCGCTGGCAAGCGCGTTAGGCCCAGCGAGGGGCCCAGCGGGGAATACGGCAACCATGTTCCGAAAGCCAGGATGGAAAGCGTGGTTGCCGTCAGTGGCCAACTTGCGCGGCTCTGAATGAATGGAATCCGATTGGTGCGAATTACGTGAATGATCAGAGTCTGCGTCACCAGTGACTCCACAAACCAGCCGGTTTGAAACACGGAAGCGCGGGCCGGGTCCCAGCAGTTAAAAACCCAGAGCATAACAAAGAAAGTCGAGTAATCGAAAATCGAACTGATGGGGCCGACAACGAGGATAAAACGCCTGATCTCGTCCAGGTTCCAGGGCTGCGGCTGCGCCACTTGTTCTTCGTCAACCGAATCTATCGGAATCGGCACTTGCGAGAAATCGTACAGCAAGTTGTTTGTCAACACCTGAATGGGCGCCATGGGAATAAACGGGAGGAAGGCGCTCGCACCGATTACGCTGAACATATTGCCAAAGTTTGAGCTGGCTCCCATGCGGATGTACTTGAGTATGTTCGCAAAGACCTTGCGGCCCTCGATCACGCCGCCCTCCAGCACCATAAGGTCTTTTTCAAGCAGGATCAGATCGGCCGATTCTTTGGCGATGTCGGTGGCTGTATCCACCGAGATACCGATGTCCGCCGCTTTCAGGGCGGGCGCGTCATTGATTCCGTCACCCATGAATCCGACGACATGTCCTTTGCCGCGGAGGAGTTGAATAATGCGCCGTTTGTGCGCAGGTGAAAGCCTCGCGAAGAGTGTGGCCTTCTCGGCCGCGTCGGCCAGTTCGGAATCCGACATCTTCTCGACGTCTCCGCCCAGGAGCATGGGGTCGGGGGAGAGGCCCACATCCCGACAAATTTTCCGGCTGATGAGCTGGTTGTCTCCCGTAAGGATCTTGACGGTGACTCCATGCTTGTGAAGCGCCTCGATCGCCTGTCCCGCTGAGCCCTTCGGCGGGTCCAGAAATGCCACGTATCCCTTTAGTACGAGTTCATGTTCGTCATTCCTTGCGCAGGCTTTTTTCCCCGGCATTTCTCTCGTTGCCACCGCTAATACGCGGAAGCCATCGTTACTAAGGCTCTCGTACTCCTGGTGAAGCCCCACGATCAGGCTGGGTTCCATTGGAGACACTTTCCCGTCTAACTCAAAGTGCGAACACTGCAGGAAGACTTCTTCGGGGGCACCCTTGGTGAGGAGAATCGCTTTCCCTTCGGGATTTTCCACGAGAACGGACATCATACGCCGAGTGAAGTCGAATGGCAGCTCGTCCAGTTTCTTATACTTTTGGACTAGATCCTGCTCTTTGAAGTCCGGGCTGTCGAGGATTGCGCGATCCAGGAGATTCTTAAGCCCGGTCTGAAAGTGGCTGATCAGATAGCCATCCAGAAGCACTTCATTCGTTTCCCGCCCCGCAACGTTACAATGCCGCTGAAGGATGACGCGGTCTTCGGTGAGCGTGCCTGTTTTGTCGGTGCACAATACGTCCATGCCACCGAAGTTCTGGATGGCATTGAGGCGCTTGACAATTACTTTCCTGCGGCTCATGGCGAGCGCGCCTTTCGAGAGGCAGACCGAGACAATCATCGGCAGCATCTCGGGTGTGAGGCCCACGGCCACCGCCATCGCGAAGAAAAAGGCGCCCTTCCAGTCGTGCTTGGTGAACCCGTTGATGAGAAAGACCAGAGGCACCATCACCGCCATCAGCCTGATCATCAGCCACGTAAAGCGGCCCAGCCCCTGGTCGAAGCTGGTCTGCGGCGCATCCTCCGTGATCGCACTCGCCATGCTGCCAAGATAGGTCTGACTCCCTGTGGCGACGATCACCGCGGTAGCCGTGCCGCTTTCAACGCTGGTTCCCATAAAGCAGGTGTTCTTCAACTCCGTCGGAGAGTCGACGGGCGCGGACTCGGAGTCCGGGAACTTCTCCACCGGAAGGGATTCCCCGCTCAGGCTGCCCTGACTGACAAAAAGATCCTTGGCCGAAAGCACCCGTAAATCGCCCGGGATCATATCACCCGCCGACAGGTTAACCACATCGCCCGGTACCAGTTCGCGCAGTGAGATTTCCTTTGCGACACCATCCCGAACTACCGTGGCCGTGACATGGATCATGGCCTTGAGCTTCGCCGCCGCCGAGTCGGCGCGTGCCTCCTGAACGAAGCGCAACGTGACACTGAGCACCACCATTGCGGCCATCACCGTTCCGGCACGCGCGTCGCCTGTCAAGAACGAAATCGTCGACAGAACCGCAAGCAGAACGACCAAGGGGTTCTTAATGACGAGGAGAAGCCGGATTGCCCATCCTCGCTGCTTTTCCTGGGCAACCTCGTTCGGACCGCTGGCCCGTGTTCGCTGCTCGGCCTCCGCCTGTGTCAGTCCGCCGGACCTGGTGCGCAGAGACTCAAGAAGATCGTCGCCGCCTTTTCGTGCGGCATCCAGTACCGCCGGCGAAACATGAATGTTCTGGCTCTTCGCCTTAGCAACCAGGGAGACCTGTGGAGGTTCGGGCGGGGGAGGAGCTAAATGCGGCGCTGCATCCGCGGTCATGGGAATTCCAGGACCACACGCGAGGGCACGTCGCCATGCTCAAGCCGGTCGAAGATTGTGTTGATTGCCGACAGGGGCTGGAGTTCGATATCAGCCTTGACTTTGCCGGCGGCGGCGAAAGCAAGCGCTTCGGCCATATCCCGGCGCGTTCCGACGAATGAACCGCGAATGGTTATGCAGTTTGACACTACGTCGAAGAGCGGAACGGGAAATTCCCCCGGAGGCAGCCCGACAAGAACGCACGTCCCGCGCTTCCGGACCATGCCGATGCCTTGTTTGAATGCGATCAGCGATGGTGCTGTAATCAGAACACCATGAGCTCCGCCACCGGTCCCCTTCTTCAATGCCGCTGCCGGGTTCGTGTTCTTTGCATTGATTACGAGATCGGCCCCAAGCCGTTTAGCATGAGCGAGTTTTTCGTCATCGATATCGACCGCACAAACGAGTAGTCCCATGGCCCTGGCATACTGGACTGCCAGGTGTCCTAGCCCACCGGCGCCCGAAATGGCGATCCATTCCCCTGGTTTTGCCCCGGTCTCCTTGATCCCCTTGTACGTCGTGATCCCGGCGCAGATGAGCGGCGCCGCCTCCGCAGCAGTAAGGCCGGCGGGCACATGCGCGACGTAGTTCGGGTCCGCCAGCAGATAATCGGCAAAACCGCCGTTCCTGGTGTATCCGCCGAACTGCGCATGAGGGCAAACTGTTTCCCACGCAGACAGGCAATACTCGCAGGCACCACAAGCCGAGTAGAGCCAGGGCACGCCAACGCGGTCACCCTCCTTGACCATCGTCACTCCCGCACCGACGGCCGCTATCAGTCCAATGGCCTCGTGGCCGGGGATGAACGGAAGAGAGGGTTTCAGGGGCCAGTCACCATGCGCGGCATGGAGATCGGTGTGACACACACCGCACGCTTCAGTCTTGACCAGAATCTGTCCCGCCTCGGGAGATGGGACGTCCCATTCCTCTAGTTCCAGCTTCTTTCCGAACTGCTTCACAACGGCGGCTTGCATCTTACGAGACATGATTAGCTCCTTTTTTCAGACTGAACTGTGGGATTGACGACGGGCGTTTCACGCAGCAGCATCAATGGAAGCAACCCGAACCAGTTTCTTGTTCACGAACTCCTGAATGCCCAGGCTGGAGAGTTCACGCCCATAGCCTGAGTTCTTGATGCCGCCGAAGGGCAACTCCGCCGATGTCCACGTCGGATGATTGATGAACACCATACCTGTGTCGATGCGGCTCGCTACACGCTTGCCACGCGCGATGTTCTTCGTAAATACCGAGCCGCCCAGCCCGAAATCCGAATCGTTGGCGAGCGCCACAGCCTCGTCTTCATTCTTTACCCGAAAGAGTAGCGCCACCGGCCCGAAGAATTCTTCCCTGAAAGCGGGATTTCCTGGCGCGATATCTGTCAGGATCGTCGGCTGCATGAAGGAGCCCGGCCTGTTAATTCGCTTGCCCCCCATCACAACTTTGGCGCCCCCTGCCACTGCCCGTGTTACCTGATCTAGGAGTTGCAAGAGCGCTGCTTCGGTGGAGAGAGGTCCTAAAGTAGTCGCTTTGTCCATCGGATCGCCAGGTTCAAGTGCCGACAGTGCCTTGCGGAATTGCTCAAGAAAGCGGTCAGCCAATTCTTCGACGACGATAAACCGCTTCGCGGCAACACAGCATTGGCCCGTGTTGTTCATCTTGCCCCAGACTGCCCATTCCACGGTCTTGTCCAGGTCAGCATCCTCAAGCACGATAAAAGCGTCGCTGCCGCCAAGTTCCATCGTGGACTTTTTGAGATTCTGCCCGGCCCGCGAAGCAACCAGTTTTCCCGCCTCTACGCTCCCGGTCAATGCAATACCCTTGATTCTGGGATCGTCGATCACCCGGTTCACCTGATCGTGCGAGATCAGCAGATTGGTGTAGGCGCCCGCTGGCGCACCAGCTTCTCGCCAGAGATTCTCAAACGCGATAGCGCACTGGGGAACACACCCGGCGTGTTTCACCATGACGACATTCCCTGCCATCAGGTTGGGGCCGGCGAAACGGGCGAGTTGATAATAGGGGAAATTCCATGGCTGAATGCCGAGGAGCACACCGAACGGACTGCTTTCGATCTCCGCTTCTCCGGAGCCCGGCTTCAGGTGCTGCGGGGCGAGAAAGCTCTCGGCGTTCCGGGCATAATAGTCGATAATGTCGGCGCTCAGCAACACTTCGCCCCGTGCCTGATCGATCAGCTTGCCCATTTCCAGCGTGACAGGCCGGGCAAACTCATCGACGCGAGAACGCATAATCGCTGCAGCTTTCGCGGAAATGGTGGACCGATGGCGGAAGTCCGTGCGCTTCCACGCATCGAAACAGGAGGCAGCGGTTGCCATCGCTGCCTCAAGTTGCTCGTCCGTCAATTCATCGAAAGTCCTCAGGGTTTCGCCGTTATACGGATTGACGCTTTGATAGCTCATGGTGTCGTTATGATCCTTTGCTTTACGGACGTTCAGGCAGGTTGATGATGAACGCAATTTGAGCGCCGAACCGACCACGTCCCAAACCGTGCACAGTACGGCAGGTTTGTGGACGATATTCGGCACGCACAGATGGGCCAGACAAATGTTCTTGAAGCGGTTCTTGACGAAATACGGTCAGACGGGCCGTCCTGAACCACCTCGCTTCCGGTTGAATGTTAGATTTGGAAGTTACTCTGCATTTCTGGCCCCTTGTGTTTGCCGGACGCCGGAGAGTTCGGCAGCCTCGATCCAACGGATCGGTAAAGGAGACTGATTATGAGCCGGACACTTTCCAAACAAGAGCGCAGTCCCTGGCTGGCCCAACACGGGCCGAAAGAGATTGAGTTGTTGTTGCGCGTCGTGCTCTTTCATCCTTCAGCCCCCGTTCTGCTGGCAGACAACGATCGTCGCTACCTTGAGGCCAGTTTCGGCGCCAGTAAACTGCTCGGGCACCCCCGCGAAAAGCTCATCGGCTGCAAATTGGATGATTTTGTCGAGCCCACATTCAAACCGGTGATTGCGGAGCGCTGGCGCTCCTTTCTCGACAAGGGAGAGCAGGACGGAACCCTCCCTCTGATGGCCCCCGATGGAGGTCCGCGGACAGTCGATTACTCAGCGAAAGGGAACCTGTTGCCTTTGCGCCATCTGCTCGTGCTTCGCGAAAAAAGTGCCCGGGCAGCAGAGGCCCAAGCAGCAACGGTCGACCAAAGGACCCCTAAGTGCGCAGTTCCCGCCTGGGTGCGAGACTACGCGCTGTTTCTTTTGGATTCCGACGAGACGATCGTTGCCTGGTATGCAGGGGCGGAGCGAATCTATGGCTACACGAGCGCTGAGGCTGTCGGCAGACCACTATCCTTCCTCCTTCCCGACGTAGACATTCTCCGCGTCAAGGTCCGCGAAGAATTGAGGCATGCCTCGGGCGAAGGACACGTCGGCACCGAAGGCTGGCACAAACGAAAGGATGGAACTCGATTCTGGGCCAATGTCGTGACCATGGCCCTGAAGGACGAGGATGGAGGCTTGCAAGGGTTCGCGAGCGTGGTGCGTGACTTCAGCGACCGGCACGAGAGAGACGATGCGCTGCAGCGTGGACCGAAGACCCTGCGGGCGATGCCCTCGGAATCGACCGTCGTGGGCATCGTTTCCGGTGAATTTGATCGCATCAAAGAGGCTAACGACACGTTTCTGGCGATGGTCGGCTGTAGTCATGGCGACCTCAGAAAGGGTCAGTTGCATTGGCCCGATTTCACTCCGCCGGAATACCTGGGTCAGGACGAAGTGGCCCACGAAGAAGCGTTGAGGTTCGGGGCAAGTACTCCCGTAGAACGATACCTGGTTTCTAAAAGCGGCGACCGGATCCATGTTCGGCTTGCGATGGCAATTCTCGGGATATCACCCTTTCGATGGATTGCATTCGTACTCGACCTTCGCGGAACTGACCGACTGGAGAGTGTCGACGAGGAACCGGCCGATGACCCGCACAATTTTCCGGAGATCATAGGCACCAGTACCTCCATGAAACGCGTGATGAAACAGGTGGAACTAGTGGCCCCAACCGACGCGACAGTGCTGATATTGGGCGAGACGGGCACAGGGAAAGAGCTAATCGCACGGGCGATCCATCACACGAGTCCCCGCAGAAATCTCCCGTTTGTGACCTTGAACTGCGCTGCAATTCCAACAGGGCTTCTGGAAAGCGAGTTGTTCGGCTACGAAAGAGGCGCGTTCACGGGCGCTTTGCAGCAGAAAATTGGACGTTTCGAAATGGCCAATCGGGGCACTCTCTTCCTCGACGAAGTTGGCGACATCCCTTTGGAGCTTCAGCCGAAATTGCTTCGGGCACTTCAGGAGAAGGCGTTTGAACGACTTGGCGGCACCAAAACTATACCGATCGACGTCCGACTGGTGGCGGCTACCAATCGGAACCTTACGCAAATGATGGGAGAGAAGCTCTTCCGAAGCGACCTCTACTATCGACTCAAAGTCTTCCCGATCACAACGCCTCCGCTGCGGGACCGCCCTGAAGACATCCCGACCCTGGCCCGGCACTTTACGAAAAAGTATGCGGAGAAGATGGGCCGCGAGATCACAAAGATTCCATCGGCGACCATGCGAGCTTTGGTGAGTTGGCCGTGGCCTGGTAACGTCCGGGAGCTTGAAAACTTCATTGAGAGGTCAGTCATTCTATCCAATGGACCAAGCCTTCGCGCTCCTATTGGGGAATTGGTTGCACCAGAGATCGTTGGCGATTCCACCCTGGAGGAAATGGAGCGGGAGCATATCCTCAAGGTCCTCAGGCACAGCAACGGTGTTATCACCACAGCCGCCACCCGCCTTGGCCTTCATAGGACGACATTAAACGCGTTGATGCACAGGCTCGGAATTTCACGAGGAAGTGCGTAAATGGCAAGAGCGCGGAAGGACTCCGGGACTGACCAGTCTCAATGGGGGCCGTTTGCCCTTGCTCAGTGCATCCGACTCAAAGGCACGGCGGCAGCGGAAACGCAAGCTGGGCTACCCTCGCGGATGATTGATTCTGACCGCATTATTCCTTGCGGCTCTGTTGACTTCATCGTCTTCCTGAGCTTCTTCGTCATGCTCCAGTGCCGCAGCTCTATCATCGTCCTCTTCTTCAATCCGGGTCTCGATATCCGGCAGCTTTCTGCCTCCGCCCACTGAACTACCAGCGGCGTGGTCGAAGGCGCTTGTTAGATTGACTTTTGAGGACATGGTTTCCATGTCGGTCTGGGACTGCTTTGCCGTTTGGGACATCCGCTTCTCCTTACGATTCCGATAGGGCTGCCACGGCGGAACCGACGCCGGGCGGTCATAATCGCCAGTTCCTTAAACACAAAACCTCAATGAGACCGCCGCCGGTTCGTTTGCCGGCCACGGTCAACGTCAAGTCAATCGCGCCATCGCAGGAACGCTCCCACTCCGCCTACCGCTTCGAGCAGAGCGGGGTCTTCGATAATCGTCACTGTGGCGCCCGTTTGTTTGGCCCTCGTTACGAGCAAATCGGGCATGGGAGCTTGCCGAAATCCGCTGCTCGCCGTTTTCTCGTTCATCGTGTCCGGAGTTTCTTCCTTCAGGAGCGCCTGGATTGGCTCCATCCCGCCGCTAATGAGCAACTCTTCGACTTGACCGTTAACCATGGCGTCAAGCGTCTCCTCCGGGCCAACCACAGCCAACTTCCGGCCGCGATACTGCTGCAACAATTGCTCCACTTTCTCGATGGCAGTCCTGCCCTCCTGGTGCTGGAGCGTGGCGAGAGTCGCGGCCAGCACATCCTTTTCAGGTGCATGAATGTCGATTTTCATCACCTCCACCATGGGGATCATCTCCAGCGGTAGTTGCTCCTGGAGGAGCGGAATCACTACCTGGTCTCCGGCGAGGATAATATGGCTGATCTTGTCTTCGCGGACAATACGGGCCAGGTGTTCAATCACCTCTTTGGCGTGCTCGTGGTGGGCGTTCACGGCTCTTCGCTGGTAGCGGGCCTGTGACCATCCGCCAACCTTTACCCTGTGAACTTTCCTGCCTCTTACCTGCTCTGCGCCGATAACCTGGCCGAGTCCGAAAACGTAAATACACGCGGTATTCGTGTCCGCAAGTACCGCAGCATACAGCGGATACCGCTCATCGACCTCGGCCAGCCCATACAGATGGGGCTGGTTGTCGGCCGAAACGTGGTTGGTGACGAAGGGAGTTGTTAACTGGATGGCCTCGAAGAATTCCTCCGCCCCCCAGCAGGCGAAAATCGCCACTCCGTGCGCCGCAGGGTCGATCTTTTCGGCTGCATAGGAAAGCACCCTCTCCGCGTCCCGCTCGAAGCTGTGAAGTTTGGGCGAACTCCGCATGAAGGTCCGCGCAAGAGCTTTGAATTCCCGATGAAGATACGGGACAACGTCCGGAGTCCGCCCGTGCTGATCGGGCTCGGTGTTCAGATAGACGCTCACGACGGGAAACGTGCTGGGCTCGAAGGCCGCCAGGCGTGTTATGGATTCCTCAACGGTGGACGACAAGGACTCGGCGAGCGTGGATGACATGAAGTGGCACCAGCACGCCGCTGGCCAGTAAGCCGGAGACATCGCGCGTCAGGGCGTGACGTTGCGCCTAAGCGGCTATCGACATGCTGTAGCGAATGCTGAACCACAATCATACGCATTGATCGCAGACAGCGATCAGGCACACATATAAGGAGCATTCCATGAACAAAGACACCCATGTAGTTGGCGCGCACACCGCCGCGGCGCAGGAACACGAGACCACGGCAAAGAGCCATCGCACTGCGGCCGATCATTGCAGCAAGGGAAATCACGAAGGTTGCGAGCATCATGCGAAAGTGGCGCTCGATCATTCTGTGAAAGCTCACGCGGCATCGACGCTCGCACACGATAAGTCGGTGCAGCCGGTCGCAGTAGGCGCCAAATAGCAGACGCCCGGGGTCCACCAAATCCATTGGTGGACCCCGACGGTACTTCGGGCTCTCCCCGCTACGTAGTTGGCGGGAATTGCAGTTTGACAGTAGCTGGCCAAGGCCAGAATCGAAGCTGGACAGGATTCCAAACCATGAAGAATGACGCACAATTACAGACGGATGTTGAACAGGAATTACGCTGGGAGCCCAGCGTGCGCGCCGAGCAGATCGGCGTTACGGTGAACAACGGCGTGGTCGAGCTCGACGGCCAGGTCGATAACTATTTCGAAAAATGGGCGGCCGAGCGGGCCGCGATGCGCGTATCGAATGCCAGGGCTGTCGCCAGCGAAATCAAGGTCGAGATGCCATCCTCGGCAATCCGAACGGATGAAGATATCGCCCGAACGGCTGTGAACAATCTTGAGTGGAATTACTCCGTGCCCAGTACCGTCAAAGTCCAGGTCACGGACGGCTGCGTGACCCTCAAAGGTTCTGCTGAATGGCAATATCAGAAGGAAGAAGCGGAACGTGCGGTTCGATCTCTGAGGGGCGTGAAGTGGGTTTCCAACGAGATCACGGTTACACCCAGAGCCGACGCCGTCGATGTGAAGATTAAGATCGAAGATGCCTTCAGGCGCAACGGGGAAATGGACTCTGAGAATGTCACCGTCGAAACATCCGGTGGTAACGTGACGCTTCGTGGATCCGTTCGCTCGTGGGCGGGCCGGGAAGAAGCCGTACACGCTGCATGGGCCGCTCCTGGTGTCGCCCGGGTGGACGACTTCATCACTATCAGTTACTAACTGCGTTTGATTCTGAGAGCCCTGGGTTTGCAGTTCCGGCGCGTCCCTCATGCTAAAAATAGGTGCCGCGCCGGTATCCCGCAGGGTCGCCCCCATTCAGCCAGGGGCCGAACGCTTCGATTGTTCGGTGAGTTCCTTCAGCCCTTTAAAAATCCGGCCATCAAGCATCCTATCCTGGCAGCGCCAGCGCCAGTTCCCCACGGCGCGGCCGGGAAAGTTCATTCGGTTACCTCCGCCCAGGTTAAGGAGATCCTGCAAAGGCGCAATAGTGAGTGCGGCAGGCGACGACCACAGAAGGCTCATCAACGCCGGAGCAACGTCGCCAATCGCACCGGGTGCGCGCTTCAGACAGCTCCACATACTCCTCCTCTCGACGGCGTTCGACTCTTCATACCATTGCCGGGTAGTGGCATTGTCGTGAGTGCCTGTATACGCGACCGTGTTCGTCACGAAGTTTTGAGGGAGGTGTGGGTTGTCCGCATGGCCGTCGAATGCGAATTGCAGAACTCTTGTTCCTGGCATATGGAATTTGTCGCGAAGAACTGGAACATCGGGCGTCATGACCCCAAGATCCTCGGCGATGAACGGGAGTCTGGCCAGTTCCTTTCGCACCGCCTCGAAAAAGTCCGCCCCCGGCCCCGGCACCCATTCGCCAGTCCGAGCCGTTGTTGAACCTGCCGGTACGTGCCAGGCAGCGGCGAAGCCCCGGAAGTGATCCAGACGAATTAAGTCTACGTGCGCCAGCAGGGCGCGGATTCTATCGATACACCATCGATAGCCGGTCGAGCGAAGCGCATCCCAGTCGTAGACCGGATTGCCCCACAACTGCCCCTGTGCACTGAAATAGTCGGCAGGCACCCCGGCAACGAAGCTGGGTCGGCGATGTTCGTCCAGCAGGAAGAATTCCGGGTGAGCCCAAACGTCGCTTGAGTCGGGTGAAACAAAAAAGGGGAGATCGCCGATAAGCCCCACGTTCTTCGACTGGGCATGCTTCCTCAGTTCCGCAGCCTGGCGGAAGACCAGGAATTGGCTGAACCGAACCTGATCGATTTCATTTGCCAGGTCCCGCCGCACGCGGGCCAGGGCGTCCGGTTTGCGATGCACCAGTTCCGTGGGCCACTCCAGATACGACACGCCCCGATACTTATCTTTCAGTGCCCGGAAGAGCCCATAATCCTCCAGCCAGTGTTGCTGTAATACGCGGAACTCATCGAACTCACGCGCCAGATCTTTGTGTGCGCCTGCCCTAAAGTTTCTCCCCGACGTCTCAAGCAAGCGCCTCTTGAACGGAATGACGGAATCGTAATCTACCGCCTCCGGCGCAAGGTGACACTCACAATCACGCGCCTGCAACAATCCGTCAGAGATGAGGGCGCCGGGACTGATCATCAGATCGTTACCGGCGAATGAAGACAGCGATTGATATGGCGAGTTTCCATAACCAGTCGGACCGAGTGGCAGCGACTGCCACCAGCCCTGGCCCGCATCATGCAGCCGGTCAACCCACGAGAACGCCGCCGGACCCAGATCGCCGATTCCATAGGGGGAGGGCAGCGAGGTGACGTGGAGAAGCAACCCGGAAGCACGATACGCCGACGGAAAAGGCACAATGTTCGTTAGCCCATCGTTCATCGCGAACCCACCTGCAATTTGGATGCTTCATTGCGCCCCTGAATTCCGCGAACCAGTTTTTTGACACCGTTTTGACGCGGTTCTTTCTACAGTGAGGTTACGGGCAGATCATTGACCGTCCTCGCCCGGTGCGAAAGATCTGGGTCGTTGATCTGGAGCGACTGGGAGATGTACATAGAGTCAAGGCGTGTGTGTTAACGGAAACGGAGACTTAAAGACTATGAAGAAGAATCTGACGGCGTTCGCAGCGGCCGTAACTCTGCTTGTAGGTGCGGCGACGGCGGCTGACAAGATCGAAATCGGCACTTGGAAGCTTGACCAGGCGGGGCGTGACGGATGGAGCGTTCAAAAAATTGATCGGTACGAAAGCTTTCGGCCCAAATCGGAAAGAAATCGGTAAAGTTTCAAATGTCATCTTTAGCCCCGAAGGCAATGTGCGACAGCTGATCGTTGAGACCGGAGGCTTCCTCGGTTTCGACGAAACGCCCCTGGCCGTGAATTGGGCGGACGCAAAAATCGGTCCCGACCTCGATTACGTCAACACGCCAATCACTGTGGAGAGTCTCACAAAATACGGGCTGTTTGACGGAATGCCCGACAAGGTTGCCATAGGCCCGCGCCAATGGAGAGCAACAGAACTCATCGGAGATTATGTGAACCTGCAGGGGCCCGCCCGGTATGGCTCCGTCCGTGACCTGATCATCTCAAGGGACGGCGCACTTAAGGCGGTAATAGTCAAGCCCGACGTTGGCTGGGGTGGGATGGACGGATATTACGCCTATCCGTATTACGGTTACGGCATGGGCTATGACTATGCCTGGAGTCCCGGGAATTACTACTACGATTTGCCCTTTGCAAAGACCGACATCGCTCACCTGCTCCCCTATGCTTATAGCAAAAAATAACATTCGCGGCGGGAGACTGTGATGCCCAGAGCAACTGGTTGACGTGGTAAATGGGTCGCGTGTCCCTGCCGTAAGACGGTAGTCAAGACAATCGACTGGCGCTCACACTACGCCATGGCTGGAACGGAAACAGGGAGACTTGACTATGTACTACTTTTGGGGAATGCATTGGGGTTGGTGGTTCTTTTGGATGTTCCTCTGGATGCTGTTCTTTTCCTTTATGGCGCCTATGAAGCGATCTACTTACCGGCTAATGCAATCGCCTCTACAGCTCCTGCAAAAGAGATATGCCGCGGGGGAGATCACAGGCGAGGACTATGATGAACGGCGAACCAAATTGCTGCGGGATGCCAATTCGAAGTAGCGGAGAAACAGCCCCCCCTGAAATCAATCAAGACGAACGCCACTCAAAGAGGAGACACAAATGTCCGAAGAGAATTCCGTAATAGCCGTCTACAAGACCCACGTCGAAGCCGAGGAAGCGGTTAAACAACTTCAGCGGGCCGGGACCGATATGCACAAATTGTCTGTCGTCGGTAAGGACACCCATGCCGATGAGCAGGTGGTCGGCTATTACAATGCAGGCGACCGCATGAAGTACTGGGGAAAAACCGGTGCGTTCTGGGGCGGATTCTGGGGACTGCTGTTTGGATCCGCATTTTTCGCCATTCCCGGTATCGGTCCGATACTGGCTGCCGGTCCGGTGGTTGCGTGGATCGTGGGAGCAGTCGAAGGCGCGGTTCTGGTGGGTGGACTTAGTGCCCTCGGCGCCGGCCTTTACAGTATTGGCATTCCGAAGGACTCCGTTATTCAATATGAACTCGCGATCAAAACGGATAAGTTTCTACTACTGGTGCACGGCACTGCCTCGGAAGTCGAAAAAGCAAGAGAGATTCTTGCGGGCACACAGCCTCTCGACCTGAAGGTGCACTCCGCTGAAATCGCTGAACTGGCCGCAAGATAGACGTCGAAGAATCCCTGGGAGCACAACGCTAATGCTGACGAATGCGACATTTCTAATAGGTCTGGCGATCCAGGCTCTGGATGGCGAACTGGGAACTGTGGATCGGTTCTTTTTTGATGACGAGACCTGGGGCATCCGCTATCTCACCGTGAAAACCGGAGGCTGGCTGAGCGGACGCGAAGTTCTCATCTCGCCCATATCGATCGTCCATACCGACTGGCCAGCCAGACGTTTGGATGTAACACTGACGAGAAAGCAGGTTGAGAACAGCCCCGACATCGATACCCACAAACCAGTTTCCCGCCAGCATGAGACAGATTATTTCGGCTATTACGGATATTCCAGCTATTGGGGCGGACCCTATATGTGGGGTCCGGCATACTATCCTGCGGCTCTGGCCGTTCCGAATAACGAGGCCGGGGAAGCCATGCTGCGAAGGGTCGGAAAACCACTGTCGGATTCGCATCTTCGCAGTAGTGCAGTGGTAACCGGCTATCACGTCGAGGCCACTGACGGGGATATCGGCCATGTTGACGGGTTCGTTCTGGACGATGAAACCTGGGCAATTCGCTACATCGAAGTCGCCACCCGGAACTGGTTTCCGGGGAAGAAAGTCCTGGTCTCGCCCGAATGGATTGAGGGAGTGAGCTGGGAGGAGTCTAAAGTTCGCATCGCTCTTACCCGCGAAGCCGTAAAAGAAGCACCGGAATACTTGTTGACGAAGCCGATGACGCGGGAGTATGAAAGTAAGCTCTACTTTCACTATGGACGGCCGCCATATTGGCTGCCGGAAGCCGAACACGCGGTTTCTTCCCCGCGGGCTTAAACGCGTCAGCGGTTTGACGAAGTGCGAAAACGTGGGCTTCCGTATATGAAGGCCCACGCGACTGTTCTCCCGGTTGCCATCGACTGGTCGCGCATCGGGCCGCATTTCTCAATAGCTCTGCTATTCAGGCCTTTGGGTACTGTAATTTCATCGACTCGACGAACTTCAGGATGTCGTATGGGTGGAGGTTGCAGTCGGGGAAAGAGCTCTCTACCGCCTCTCGCTCCGATTTGAAAACCTCGAAAGTGGTCTCCATCTGTGCTTCGATCAGAGCTCCGACATGAGAAGGGTTCGAATTAATAATCGCCAGATTTCCGCCTGCGTCTCGTGCCTTTCCACCGGCAAAGAGAATCGTGCCGAGGCCGGTCGTGTCGAGTTCGTCGAGACCGCTGAGATTGAACACGAGGCGAATCTTCCCCGATGCGAGAGTGTTTTCTACGTCGTTTCGAAACTCGAGATCTTCGAGTCCGAGCGTGAGGCGTCCTTTGAGGTCCAGAATGCCTATTCCCTGATCCTCCCGATGGATGATTTCGAGCACGCCGCTACTCCAACCCGACCACCTGTCGCGTCATTCCGGGGTCGGGAACTATAGTTGGGCGATCCCGCGATCCCCGACAGCTTGGAATGCGGTTGTCGGCACCAATGACTTGTCCTGCATTCGACCCCGTTGCTGGAATTGGAAGGATGTCCATGATGCTGCTTGAGCACGTCCCATGCCAGCCGATTGCCATCACGTGAGATGGCTCGCGAGCCGTGACAGCCATGTTGACCGTATCCGGTCAACATCGACGCTGCAAAGTTGCAGACGATCCTGTCGGCGCTGCTTTGTTTCCGCCGATTCGCCGTCATAAGCATTGGACCGAGAGATGCACTCAACTTCTTTCGCTGAAGAGACCACGAAGAAAGCCTAATGACCGCCCCACTGAGAACCACTACGTCTGAAACCGCGATGAGCGTGATGGACGCCATCTTTCGCCGCCGTGCCGTGCGTGAATATATGCCTCAAAGAATCGAGCAGGCTGTCATTCGCACATTGCTCGATGCCGCTGTTCACGCTCCCACTGCGAAGCAGGAGGAGGCATGGGCTTTCGCCGTAATTCAGGATAAAGACCTGCTGAGGCGCCTATCGGACGACGTGAAAGAACGGTTGGCCACGGACTCTAACGGTATTCATCCCCTCCTCGGAGGTCATGCGCCGGATCGCTTCACAAGCCCGGAGTTTAACGCCTTCTATACCGCCGGAACGTTGGTGGTGATCTGTGGAAAACCGCTGGGGCCGTTCGTGGTCGCAGATTGCTGGCTGGCGGCGGAGAATCTAATGCTTGCCGCCTGTGCAGCCGGGCTTGGCACTTGCCCGATCGGACTTGCGGTTGAGGTCCTGAATACACCGCAGTGGAAGAAGGAGTTGGGTGTTTCCGCTGAAATGACCGCCATCGCGCCGATCATCGTGGGTCTGCCTGCAGGTGAAACACCGCCCGTACCGCGCAAGCCGCCGCAGGTTCTTTGCTGGAAATAAGTCGTTGGGGAGTCAGAAAACAATATACAAGATGCCTGATTTATTCGATTCACTGAAACTTGGCGGCCTCACGTTACCCAATCGCATTCTGATGGCCCCGCTCACGCGCAGCCGGGCGGACAAAGGACGCGTTCCGAATGCACTGATGGCGGAGTATTACACGCAGCGCGCCTCAGCAGGCATCATTTTCTCGGAGGCTACCTCTGTTACGCCAATGGGTGTGGGATATCCGGATACGCCAGGTATCTGGGCCGCGGAGCAGGTGGAAGGCTGGAAGGCAGTCACCAGCGCAGTACACAAGGCAGGCGGGAGAATGCTGTTGCAGCTTTGGCATGTCGGGCGCATCTCGCATCCCTTTTTCCTCAACGGAGCTTTGCCGGTCGCGCCCAGCGCCATCGCTGCAAACGGGCAACTTGTGCTTGAGGGGCAATCGATGGCCGCCTATCCAACGCCGCGCGCACTTGAACTTACCGAACTCCCCGGCATTATTGAGGCTTATCGCAGAGGCGCGCTGAATGCGCGGGAAGCGGGTTTCGACGCGGTGGAAATCCACGGCGCGAACGGTTATCTGCTCGATCAATTTCTGGAGGATGGCAGCAATAAACGTACTGACGCTTATGGCGGTTCTATTGAAAACCGCGCCCGACTGATGCTGGAGGTGACGGATGCGGTGGTATCGGTCTGGGGCGCAGGCCTCGTGGGCATGCACTTGTCGCCGCGTGGCGATGCGCAATCGATGGGCGACTCTGATCCAGCCGCTACTTTTGGTTATGTCGCGGGCGAACTGGGCAAGCGCAGGATTGCGTTTATATGCGCACGCGAGCATCTGGGCGCGGACCGTATCGGGCCGCAGCTTAAGAAAGCGTTCGGCGGAGTGTACATCGCCAACGAAGGCTTTACGAAGCAGACAGCGGAACAACTGGTGGCCTCGGGCGAAGCCGATGCAGTGGCGTTCGGCAGATTGTTTCTGGCCAATCCCGACCTTCCGGAGCGGTTCCGCTTGAACGCACCGTTCAACGACCCGCACCCGGAGTCTTTTTACGGGCAGGGTCCGAAAGGCTATACGGACTATCCGTGTCTGGCGACTCAGGCCGTATAGAGTCCGTAGGCCGAACCAACGGGAAAGAAGGTATTTCGTGACTCCTGTGCAGGATGAACTGAAGCAGCGGATCAGGCAGCTGGAGAAGGATCTGGAAACGGCGCGGGAGGAAATGGAGCGGAGGGTTCAGTTTCGTTGGGCGAGGGGCCGGGTGCGGTTCGAAGAGTCGGTTCTGGCTGAGCAGCGGAAGCTTAAGTCTTCGTTGGGACGGTATCTGCTGGACTCCAGTTTCCTTGTGATCCTGACAGCGCCAGTGATTTACTCTGCTGTCGTTCCTTTCTTCCTGCTCGACCTCTTCATGAGCGTATATCAGGCGATTTGCTTCCCTTTGTATGGCATTCCGAAGGTGCGACGGGCGGATTATCTGGTCTTCGACCGGGGCCGACTGCAATATCTGAACCTAGTCGAGCGCATCAACTGTAGCTATTGCTCATATGGCAATGGTTTGCTGGCGTGGTCCCGTGAAATTTCTGCTCGAACGGAGCAGCACTGGTGTCCGATCAAGCATGCCCGGCGGATTGGTGACCGGCATTCGCGGTACGGGCACTTCGTCGACTATGGCGATGCGGGCGAATACCGCAAGGAAATCGACGCTGTTCGCAATGACTTTGTGGATATACGAAGTTTGACTCAGCCCGATTCTTCGGCAAAATGAACGGTCCACGGGAAGCCTTTCTGAGAAGTTAAAATCCCCAGACCGGAGCGCGCGATGGCGATCCTCCGGATTGACCTGCGGCGGTCATCTGGACAGTCAAGGAAATTTAAGGTCTCCGGGCCGTGCAGGCAGTCCTCCCCGTCATCTGGCGGCAAATGCGGAACTAGAGAACAGTATCAGTCTCTGTCTTTGCCGCCACCTCGGAACCACATTCATCGAACGAAAGTGCGATGCCGCGACCGAAGGCCGCGAATGACCGGATCGATTGTTTGGACCTGCACCTGCTGCAGTCCCCCATTGTAAGCCTGATGCCCGGGAGCACCATCACGTCCACCCCGGTAGCAACGTCGAGGCGAATTCAAACTGCACACGGAAAAGGAAACCACAAACATCATGACTGCCCAAGTAGTTCCACAAGACAAAGTCGCAAAAGAGCCCCAACCTGCCAAAGCGCCGACAGACCGGATTCGAATTGCGCCCAACACCGTAGCCTATGTAGAAGGCCACAACCTCGTTCTGGAGTTTGCAATCCCGGGCGCTCCCACCGAGACCATCGATGTAAAGATGCTGGAAGATGGCGTCTACCTGACTGCCCCGGCACGGGATGTTGAATATGCTGCGGCCCTGCCTTTTGGTTGGCCCGTTAAGCCGGGAAAGGCCGAAGCAAGCTATGAGCACGGCCTGCTTCGAATCTCAGTGCCCCTGAAAGATCCCATGGAAGACGCGGTGAAGTTAGTTATCAAATCAGGTGGCGCTGAACCGGTCATCGACTCTGCGAAGAACAAAGCAGCTTAACCACCGGTCGAGCGTCGCTCTGGGAACGGTTCTTCAGTGGGCGCAGGGCGAGACAGTTCACCAGCTGTTCCGGATCGAGTGAAGAATCTTCCCGCTCTGGGCACGCGTTCTGCCTCGCCCTGCGCACTCAAATGCGCCGCTATGACCACGGGCTAACGATCCGTTGCACACTTCATCGGGAGGCAAAGACCAGCCGTTAAAACAGGGACGCTCCAAACATGAGAAACTACGATCGCATCAACGAGCTGCCTTCGAAAGGCATCAAAGAACAGCGCGCCCATATCATCGGCGGCGGAATCGCCGGACTTTCCGCCGCCGCGTTTCTGGTCACCGACGCCGGCATGCCCGCCGATCAGGTGACGATCTACGAGACCTTGCCCCTGATGGGCGGGTCGATGGATGCATTCGGGAATGCCAACACTGGCTACACCAGCCGCGGCGAACGAGAGCTCGAAGCCTCGATGGAGTGCCTCTGGTATGTCTGCGGCAAAGTCCCGTCGATGCAAACCCCCGGCCTGACGGTTCTCGACGAGAGCCATCAGGCGAACGTCCGCGAGCCGATCCATTCCCACTATCGGCTGATGGAGAAGCAGGGACAACTCTATGACTCCTCAGGCCCGCTTATGTCAGCAGAGGACGCAGGGAGAATGCAGGAACTTCTGCTCACGCCGGAGAGTGAAATCGAGATGAAGACGGCTGCCGAGTGGTTCAGCCCGCAATTCACAAAATCGGTTTTCTGGCTGTGCTGGAGCAGCATGCTGGCGTTTCGCGACTATCACTCGCTGATCGAAGTCCGGCGTTATATGGTGCGTTTCATCATGCACGACTCTGGCATGGTTCATCTCCAGGGAATCCTGCACACTGAGTTCAACGAATACGATTCCATCATCAAGCCAATGCACGTTTGGCTGAAGTCCCTTGGCGTTCACTTCCGCAGGGGCACAACCGTGACCGATATCGCGACCAGCGATGTCAAAGGCGAGACCCTCGCTACCGGATTAACGTACAGCGATGCTGCCGGTGGTCATCGGGCGAAACTGACGCGCGACGATCTTGTGTTCTTCACCAACGGCTCGCTCACTCAAAACTCGAAGATGGGCGATAAGAACACCGTGCCGAAGCTCGATCGGGAGATCGCGGATCGCGGGTGCTTCACCGTATGGGAGCGTCTGGCCGCGCGAGATCCCAAATTTGGCCGACCTGCCGCGTTTATCTCAGACATCGACAAATCCAACTGGATCAGCTTCTTTCCCACCATCACCGCCGATCCAACCTTCTTTGACTACATAGAGAAGAAGACGGGTGATCGGGCAGGCACGGGCGGGGCGATGACCATCGTAGATTCAAGCTGGAAGATCAGTTTTGTGCTCTACAACAAGTACTTCCCCGACCAACCAGCCGATGTGAATGTTTTCTGGGCCGACGGTCAGTGCAGCGAAGCTGTCGGCGACTTTATCAAGAAGCCGATGCGCGAGTGCACGGGCGCGGAGATGTTCGCGGAGTTGCTCTACCACTGCGGGCTCAGAGACAAGATTGAAGGTATCCTCGCCCACAGCAATGTTTCGACGTGCATGATGCCCTATATTACGAGCCAGTTCATGCCGCGAAAGGTCAGCGACCGCCCCAGGGTCATTCCCGAGGGCTGCACCAACCTCGCGTTCACCGGGCAGTTTGTCGAATTGCCCGGCGATTGCGTCTTTACCGTGGAAACGTCAGTCCGCACGGCCATGATGGCCGTCTGGGGTCTTACTGGCCTGAAGAAGCCGATGATTCCGCTCTACGAGCCGGTATACGATCTACGAGTGCTCGCCTCCTCTGTGAAGGCAACCCTGGGCATCGGCGCATTCACTCCCGAAAATCTCCATGCCATCGCCCTCTCTGGTCCGCCAATGCCGGTTCTCATTGCCTTCCTGAATGGGCTACCGAAACCTGCCGTATAGAGACGGCTGCCAATGCGACGTCACTCTCAAGGCTTTAGAAGGTACAGGACTGTCGTCTCAGTGTCGGCTGGATTCGGCGTCGGATCTCCGTAAATCTCCCACGAGTGACCAGCGGACTCCCTCCGATTCGCAGCCATCCATTTCCTGATCGCGTCGTGCGCCTCGTTCATGCGGTTGTAAGGTCCGCGATGGACGGCGACTGCAGCCTCGCCTCGTGGCGTTTCGGTCGCGTAGACTTCTCCTGCAGTCTCAAATATGCGCGTGACCTCGACACCGAAGTCGCACAGTATCGGCGCGCCCGGTTCGCTCGGGTGGTGGTAGAGAAAAATGTTGTGGCCATCGGTCCACAAGCCTGGCTGGCTGCGAATGAACGCCCAGACCTGATCCAGGGCCGACCCCCATGCCGAGCCAATCGCACCCGGCATGACCTCACGCCGCACCGCGGCCAACTTGCGGGGATGGACCGTCAGCAAGTTCACGGAGACCGGCATTCTCCCTATTATGAAACCGGGATCGTGCTCCGGTCTCTCCTGCGCCGGGGCAAAGAAATGGGCCGCCGCTTGCCCGCAACTTTAACTCCGCTAGCGGCTGTCTTCCTTCGGTGCGCTTCGGACAGCAGTTTGTCTTGACGAAGCCGAGCACTGCCGGCACAATCGAGGTGCTATCTTCGCTACGCTGCGGCCGTGTTCGGGAGCATCGCGGAATGCCGTTTGGCATCATTCCGCATTTACGTTCGGCTTCGCTGGAATCCCCAAATGGGGGACATCGTGAGGCGTGCCGTTACAGTTGATGACGTCCACTTCCAGGGTCACGGTCCAGAGTAATCGCTTCGTTGCGAAGCGAGGCAACTCGAATTTGCCCATCGCGCTTCGAGCGGAAGTCGTCGCAGAGCCGCCCCGTGCCACAAGAGACCCCAATGGCATCGTGGGAGCCCGAATAGATCATCCATCGGAGAATAGCCGCTGATCGCCTGCTCCTCTGCGAAACAAGGCCGACAATGGTTGCCAAAGCGGCGACCAATCGCAAGAGCCATAAAGGAATTGCCCTTATCTTCAAAGGGCCGGGCAGACCGATTACCTCGGCAGCGGGCAAGCCGATCGCTCGAAAGGTGAAAATGTCAGGGCCTCCAACCTGATGCTCGCTGTCCGCCATCCTGGGATTGTCAATGCAGTCGGCAATGAACGCAGCCACGTCGTCTTCGTCAACCGGATTAATGCGATGCGATCCGTCTCCAATCACCGTGTACCGGCCTCGCTTCAGAACAGAGTCGAAAGCCCGGTTCGTCAGATCGCTGAAATAGGCGGTTGGTCGGATCACAGTAAATGCCACCCCTGCCTGGCGGCACGCAGCGCCAATCGCATCGACCGCGCACTCTTTGGCGTCGCTGAATTCAGTCAGGCGCCTGGAGTCACGCCCCTCAAAGGTCGCCACCAGAATGACGTGTTTTGCGCCGGCGCGAACTGCCTCAAGCCCGAAGCGAATATTTGCATCCCGGTCGATAGCCCAAAAGTCGTCGATCGAGTCGACATGCAGGTTCCCCGATGCCATGCACGAGATGGCGGTCTCCGCGCCCGCCAGCGCCTGAGCATAGGACTCTATGCGCGAAGCGTCAACAAAAGCGAGTGTTGCGCCCAGAGCATTCAGCTTGACCTGAGCCGCTTCGCAGGATTTGTCCTTCAATATTGCCAGTACCGGCATTGACCGTGCGCGCAGTTGCGCAATGAGTCGGCTACCCAGGTAGCCAGTTGCCCCGGCGACGCAGACTCGGCGAGCTGTCATCTCCTGGGCGCTTTCGGGCTTTGCCGCGAGTAGACCGGCAGGAACGGAAAGAGAGTCGGAACTCTCCGTGAGTAAGACTCAAAGGCGGCGTCCGAGCCGTAGATTTTTTCTGCTTCAATTCCAGGCGGCGACCGGCGCCGACCATCACGAGTATGATGAACAGAAATCCGAGGCTCCCGACCACCCAGGCGGTCAGCGTCCGATAGGTTGATATGGCCGAAACCCAGACACCGAGCCAAAACACCATTTCGCCAAAGTAGTTCGGAAAACGCACTACTTTATAGAGACCCACATCGCAAAAGCGGGACGGATTGTGCGTCTTAAACCCGGATTTCTGCCCATCGGCGCAAGCCTCGAGGCCGAGGCCGGCCGACATAAGCAAAATGCCCACGGGCGCCGATGCCAACGCCATTCCGCCTGCCTGCGCTGACATCGTGAGCAGTGCCGGCAAGAAGAGAAGAACGTAAAAGAACGATACTCCGACCCAGATTGCAATCTTCATCAGGTCGCCGACCTTGATGCCGCGAGCCGTGCTCTCCGCTCGCTGCTTCTGGAACGAGGGAACCCGGTCCCGAAAGGCGAGAAATATACCCAGCCTCAAACCGTACGCAAGGAGGAGACCAGACTGGAGCAACGCAAGACCTTTGATTGTGTCCCGGTAAAGGAGCGGAAAAGCAACTGCCTGCGCAGCAACCGATGCCGCATAACCAAGGCTGACGAAATACTCAACCCGTTTAAATCCCAGCGCCGAGAAAGTCAGGCAAAGCGCCAGTCCAACGGCCAAAAACTGCCATGGCAACCCAGGAAACTGATGCGCCAAATCGGACGGTGAGAGCGGCATCGTGTTTCCTTAGCAATATGGACTGTCCCCAGTGCACCCAAGCCAGGATCGCATAGGGCTTATCCCCGTTACCTACCGGTTAGCTGCGCCAACCTGCACGACCAGCTTTCCGAAGTTCTTTCCCTGGAGCAATCCGATGAAGGCATCGGGAGCCCGTTCGAGACCTTCCACAATATCCTCGCGGTATTTGATCTTTCCGGCGCTGAACCATTCCGACACCTGTTTCTGAAAATCGCCGAAATGGGGGCCGTAATCGTCAAATATGATGAATCCCTGCACGCGTACACGACGTTTCAGGAAGGTCCCCATCACTTCGGCGGTGCGATCCCTTCCGACGGGGGCCTCGCGGTCGTTGTAGTGTGCGATCAGGCCGCAGAGGGGAATGCGAGAGCGCGTATTGAGCAAGGGGAGAACAGCCTCAAATACCAGCCCCCCTACGCTTTCAAAATACACATCTATACCCTTAGGGCAGGCTTTTGAGAGCAGATCCTTCAACGCGGGACTTCGATGATCAATGCAGGCATCGAATCCCAGATCCTCAACAGCAGATCGGCATTTTCTCTCGCCTCCGGCGATGCCCACCACATGACATCCTTTGAGTTTTGCAATCTGGCCGACTACGGATCCAACCGCGCCGGTAGCCGCGGCAACCACTACGGTTTCCCCTTCTACCGGTTGACCAATCTCCAGTAAGCCCATATAGGCTGTGAACCCCGGCATCCCGAGCACGCCCAGAGCATACGAAGGATGCGCCATCTGTGTGCCGAGGTGGAAGAGTCCCGTTCCATCGGAAATGGCATAGTCCTGCCAGCCGCTCTGGCTCAGCACCAGTTCGCCAACTGCAAAGTCGCGATGGTGAGAGATCTCGACTTGACTGACCGTGGATCCAACCATCACATCGCCGATCGCCACAGGTGGTGCGTACGAGGGAGCATCGCTCATCCTGCCGCGCATATAGGGATCAAGCGAGAGGCAGATTGTTCGCAGAAGCATCTGCCCCGGGGCAGGGACAGGGATGGGTTGATTCTCGAGTTTGAAATTGCCGGGAGTAGGTGCCCCATCTGGCCTGGAGGCCAGGACGATTCGTCGATTGCCGGTGTTGCTCATGTTGCGATTCTCCATTTGAAGTTCTTGCGTCATGATCTAAGTCTTCGGCCTGATCAAACTCAGGCAAAACAGGAGAGCTGAAACCATGACAATTGCAGGCGCAATACTGAGGCTGCGGAATACGTAAGCGGTGACCAGGAAGCCGATGCCGACGGCCAGCACACTCGCAAGCGAGGAAGCAAGCAGAAAAATCCCGATGCTGTTGGCCAGACGTCGGCCAGTGGCAGCCGGAATGATAATCAAAGCTCCCGCGAGCAAGGCCCCCATGAATCGAAGTCCTATGAGCACGGTCAGGCTGAACGTAAGCAGAAAGAAGAGATTCAGCCGATTCACCCTGATGCCGGTTGCTGCCGCCAATTCAGGCGAGAACAAGTTCAGGATCAGAGCGCTCTTGTAACGAAAGATGAAGTAGACAATCAGGGCAACGGCCAGAACGCCAAGCAGGAATGTTAGGCCCGAAATCTGCTCGAATGTGCCAAAGAATGCATCCACAAGATCCTCTTTGGGTGTCAGGGCCGCTCCAATTGCGACTGAGCCGGCGAACACCACACCAATAGATACTTCGGTGGAGAAGGTTTCATTCTTCTGCAATCGCCAAATCAATAGCGTCCCCAGGAAAAGTGTGGCGCCGCCGCCGAGCAAGGGATTGAAGTGCCACAAAAAGGCTAAGCCAAGGCCCGGCAACGCGACGTGAGAGATAACGTCGGCCGCAAGGATCATTCGCTTCATCAGGGCGAAGCTTCCCACCAGGCCGGCGGCAACGGCGAACAAGAACGCCAGTATGACGCTATAGACGGTTCCGGCCTCAGTCATGCTCAGACGC
>Ga0302197_10001089_pt1 | contig 27129 bp, 8 predicted proteins | sample II_Bog_N2_1_FD_193526 | JGI IMG/M metagenome (GOLD analysis project Ga0302197, IMG submission 193526) | Peat permafrost microbial communities from Stordalen Mire near Abisko, Sweden - II_Bog_N2_1 | ecosystem: Environmental > Terrestrial > Soil > Wetlands > Peat | place: Sweden: Abisko, Stordalen...
GTCGATGCCGTGCCCGCACCGATTGGCTCGGTACCCGTGCTGGGATTGGCATAATTGAATGTGCACTCGGAGAACTGGGGCAACGTGGTTGCAGGGGTGGTAGCAGCCAGCGTGATAGGCGCATTGGCCGAGTTGCACTCCAGACTCACGCCCTTGCTGCTGGTGAACCCCACGAGCGGCATCAGCGTCAGGGTCACCGTTGCGGGCACCCCGGGCGTAATGGTCACAGGCCCGCCGGTTTGAGTGATTTGAACGCTTGGACTGATTACGTAGAAAGCCTGCACCGCAATGTTTTGCGGGGCGTAGTTCGTGTCGCCGCTGTACACTGCTGTCAGGTTGTAGATTCCCTTGTTAAGATCCTGCAACAAGAAGGTCGCAACGCCATTGCCGTTGGGCGCAAGGGCCCCATTGACGCCCTGGCTTGGATCGGCTGGTTGCCCATTCTGTGTGAAGGTTATGGTCCCGGTTGGCAAGCCCACCGACGAACTCACAACCGCGGAAATGTAAACCGGGTTTGTCCAGCCCACATAGGTATTTCCGGCCCACACGGTCACGTCCGAGTTGGCGGCGCAGTTCGGCGACGGAGTCCCATTGGTCAGAGTGGTGTAATTCAGGCAACTGCTGTTCGTCACTGGCACCCCGAGCGTGATTGTCGGGATTGCTCTAGCGATTGTGAACGTGGACTTGATGGCGCTCCCGGCGAAGCACGGGGTATTCGTTGCACAGGTATTCTGGGTCGCGCCTGCCTTGCCGCCGCCGCTATAGTCGGCATTCACGGTGTAGGTTCCACCCAGTAGCGCACTGTAAGAGAACTTAGCGACGCCGGCGCTATTCAGGGTTTGGGTCTGTTGGGGCTGATTGCCGTTAGCGCTGCCCACTGAAAGCGTCACTGTCCCTGTCGGCGTACCAAAGCCTGCGCCAGCGCTTACGGTCACCTGGATCGTATTGCACCCTGGATAAGTCGCGCCCGAGCACCCCGTGGTGGTCACGGGAGTGACCGCAATCAAAGCCGTGGTCGCTGGCCGCAGATCCTGGATTACGTTGCCTGACACAGCGATGTTGAGGCCCGACGCCGCGTTCACAGCGTTGCTCGCGACAGAGATCGACGCTGTGACTCCGCCGGCGGCCGGCGCCTGAAGGACCATCCCGAGGTAGCAGGAACCGCCCTGTGGAGTGCTTGTGGACGAGGAACAGGCCGGCGAGTTTTCCGTCGCAGTCCCCACAGTGTAATCGCTGGCGCCGGATCCGGAGATCAGATCGACAGTTGGGCTATCGGAAACCGTCAGGGGCGAGTTGCCCAGATTGAGAATCTGCGCGTCCACTTCAAACGGAACATTGGGGTTGATCTCTCCATAGTTGCTGAAGTTGAACGTGCCGCCGATGCCGAGTTGCGCCAAACCGGCGGTTGATCCAGAACCGAACGTCGCATAGGCATTCTGGGTACCGTCAAGCGCCACGCCCCAAGGTATGGCGGGGCCGCTTCCCAGACCATTTGTCAACAGAATCTGACTATTCACATTCAGAGCGCCTGTAGTCGTGCTATAGGGAATCCACACCAGGCCATTGGCTTCCGCAACAAAGACGGAACCCGACGGATCCACGGCTAAACCGGTCACCGGAGCCTGGAGGCTGCCTACAACCTTCGTCATACCGCCCCAAGGTATTGTGATCTCCCACAGGTCTGTTCCATCGGCTACCCACACGTTCCCCGAGCTGTCAGTGGCAATCGCCGATGGACCCGTGAAACCCGATCCAAGCGTGATCTGCGGATCGCTTTCGAGCAGCAGCTCTGTCTGCGGATTCGGTATCTCGACCACCTGCTTTTTGGCCTCGTCCGCCACAAAAAGATCTCCTTGGCCATCGATGGCAAGATTCAAGTTGCCGGTGCCCAAATCGGAGGCAATCTGCGTTTGCTGCGAAGTAGCCAATCCGGTGCCAATATAAGGAATCTCGTAGATGTTGCCGGAATCGCCAATATAGAGATTGCCGACGCCGTCAACTGCTACGCCGCTGGGCGCCGATAGGCCGCTGCCGAAGACCTTGCCCGATGTCGGGCTGGTGGTGCCGGCAGGGTATTTCTCGATGGCCTTCAAGGCAGAATCGGCAACGTAGGTGTTGCCCCACAAATCAGCTGCTACTTGCTTTGGATTGTTCAGCCCGGAAGCAACGGACTGAATGGTGGCCGAAGAAACCACCGAAGCTGCCGCGCCTTGTCCAACACCACTCAGGTAGGCGTTGCTGCCTTCGATGGCGCTACCGGAGGAGTTGAGCAACTGCACCTCGCCCTCCACGGGGCCAGCCTTGGTGGTATTTAGCTGCACGTAATACGGGCACCAGCTATATGAGCTGGTTGTCGTCATGTTGGCGCTGAAAGCCGGATAGGCGGTGCCTGCGGTGCAAGGTTCAACCGGATTCGTCGGCGGGGGGACATCCAGCATTGGATTGTTAGCGACGGCTAGGAAATTTGCATTGCTCGGCTGAGACATTGCAATGTTGGTGACCGTGGTGGGCTGGTTGAACATGTAATAGAGGGCTTGCGTCTGGTTGATGGCAGCCGTGGCGGAGGTCGAGCCACTGGCGCCAGCGCTGATAGCGCTGGTCGAAATCTCGAAAGCCTTACTGCTCAAGCCGGTTCCTGACACGTAGAAGCTGAGTCCGTTCAGCGCGAACAGGGGGTCGCCCGACTTTGCCGAGATCGTGACCACCTCGTTTTCAGTGAAGGAGTTGTTGGCGGTCAACGTCAAAATTCCGCCGCCCGCTGCTACCGAGTAGGCCGCGACCGGCACTGCGCTCGGCCCACCCACCGCAGAAGCGCCCAGGCCGAGAGCGCCGGGCTTCCACTCAACAATGGTCGATGTCAAACACGTTGCCGCCTGGGTCTGCACGTCCGTGGTATCGCACTGTGGGCCGTTCACTCCGGCGGGCGACCAATTGTTGTTGTAACTAGTCGCGATCCAAAGGAACCCTCTTTTATCGACCATAGGCGGGTATCCGCCATCAACCGGCGAGACCATCACCGTATCGGCCCACACCAGCTTCGGGCTCGACGGTGTGCCCTCATTGGGAATCATGAAAACGCCATCTGCTTGCCCGCCATAAGCGATGTTGTTCGCGCTGCCGAAATACATGTTCCCTTGTGGGTCAATGAACATGCCGGTAATACCGTTCCAGCCGCCCTGGTCGATCCGCGGCAATGCCGATTCGGCCGTTCCGGTTCCGTCGCCGGCAATGGGTGCGGAGCCAGCGGCAATTTCGCGAATGCCATGCACATTGTTGGGATACTCGCCCTGGTTCTCAACGAAATACAGGTTGCCGGCGTGGTCAACCGCGAGCTGGGTAGCCCCGGCCTCTAAGCCCGTGATCAAGGGCGTAACCGAAGTGACAGTGCCGCTCTGATTTACCGTGTACTTGAAGATCGCCGAAGTAGAGGAGGTGCTTACATAGAACGTCACGCCGTCATCGGCCACCTGGAGATCCTGGGGCGGGATCGCGGACGTCTGGCCGCTGCTGTTGGTGAAAGTGGGGCCCGGCCAGATGCCCTTAGCGTTGAAGAGCCAAGTTCCCGAACTGGGGTCGTACGGAATCCGGCAGAACTGGACAGAAGAGCCATAGCGGTCCGTGACATAAAGGTTGTCCCATTTGTCAAACGCAATGGCGGCATTCCAGTACGAGCTCTTATTCTCCAGCTCCGAACAATCGGAGGCGTTCTTGCCTGGCTCGGGCCCTACGATCTCCGTTGGCACCGATGCGCCAGGCGCCAAATCGTAGATCACGCTGGCGGCGGAATCCAGGAACAGGATATGGCCGTAGATCGGGTCTTGCTTCATCGAATAGATCTGAACCCAAACGCCGGTACTGCCATGACTGAAGGGAACGACCGAGCCCGCCGAGACCTGGGCCGGAGCCTTAATGGGCAACTGCGCCATGGCGGCAACGCCTGGCAACAGGCCGGCAAGAAGAACCAGGCACGCAATCCGCGCAACCCTACGAAACATGACTGTCGATTCGATGGCCATACACTCCCTCCGACAAGCTCAACCCGATATCTCGTTACGAGCGGCTTACCTGTCCGCCCGCTTATGCGGCTTCGGTAGCAGGCGAGTGCCGCGCTTCTTAATCTTGCCCGACCGGCCATTTTGCTCTTGCCGGCCGTTTGCCACTCTCCCCTTCCGGACGCTGCACCAAGTTCACGCAGCGGTCGCCCGGACAAGGACCAATCAGAACGTGAACTTAGCCTCAAGCTCCGCCAGTCTGTTTCCGACCTTGATATTCGCAACGCCGAAATCCTGGTACTGGAGCATGCTCTGCGTCAGAGGCTGACCAACGGCCCCATTCTGGATACCGAGATTCAGGTTCGTGGTGTTGTTGTTGTTAAACGAAACCAGCGGATGGTTAAACACGTTGAAAGCACCCATCCGCAACTCCAGATTCTTTCCCTCTCCGAGAGGGAAACTTTTGAACACTGTCATATCGTGGTCCATGAAATACGGACCGCGCAGGTAGGGCAGCCGGTAGACTCCGTTGGTTCCAGGCTGCGGTATAACGAAAGCCAGTGGATTGATGAACTGGTGCGTATGCGATCCGCCCTTGGGACTGACACCCTGCGCAAGCCCAGGCATCATCTGCACATCCGGCGTGCCCAGCCACACCACGGGATTCATGTTGTTGACACAATACGTGAAGCCGTTCTTATCGGGCTGGATGCCGAATTCGGTTTCACAGTTTCCCGCATTTTGCGGATTTGTCTGGTTTGCATACGGAACCTGCACGGCATTCTGGAACCCTGCGTATCCGAAGCCGAAGTTCTCGCCGTTCTGAGAGGTCAGCGGGGTACCGCTTGACACCGTGGAAATTCCCGAGATCCGCCAACCATTGGTAAGCTCGGAGATCAACCGGTGATCGCCCTTGTAGCGTTTGCCCAGGTCAACCAGGTAGTGAATATTGAAGGTCTGTGTCCGATCGTACGGCACCGGGTTGTAGTCGTTGCGCAGATTGACCGGATCGACGAGTTGGTTGTTGTACGACGAGGCCGTAGCAAGGTTCTTAGCAAACGTGTAGTTGGCGCCCCACGTAATCATGCCAGGAGCCTTGTCCCACTGGATCTGCGCGCTGTTGTAGTTCGAGTAGAAATTATGCTTCAGCTGGTAAATGTGCTGGTAGAACGGATACGGACGGAAGACATCGGTCTCCGGCGTACCGAGAGATCCGATGCCATTGCTGGGACTGCCGTAAAGCCCAGTCAGAGTGCTCGGGATAAGTCCAAGATTGACATTGAAGAGGTTATCGTCATCGCTCGCCGGCATGTCCGGGTTGTTATTCGCGGGGCAACCCGTCTCAATGCCGCAGATAATGTTGATGTCCGATGCGCTGTTGTAGCTGTTGCTCCCGCTATACGATCCCAGATTCACGCTTTCGTTGCCAACGTACGCGACAGACAAGTGCGAAGGCCCCATGTGTATGAACTTGACCGCGGGGATGGCCTGATCGATTCCGCCGTTGAATTCGTAGTAGATGGGACGAGCGTTGTCATTCGGCGAAAGCACATAGACGCTGAAATCGGGAGGCAGGATGGGCGACTGGCTGTCGATCTGGTTGAAGGTCAGCGGTCCCGTCAGATTCGTGGTCTTGTATCCCTGGGCTGTCGCCGACGCCAGCGCATAGGGATTGAACTGCTCCTGGTTACGGTACATGCCCCAGCCGCCGCGCACTACGGTCTTGCCTTTTCCAGAGATGTCCCACGACACTCCCACGCGAGGAGTCACGTAGATGGATGGCGGGGAGTTGACGGAGTTCGACACGCCAGTATTCTGGGAAGACCACGCGACGCCCGGGAAACCGCTGCCGCTGCAGTTGCGCGTATAGCCGCTGCATTGCGTGTTGTAAAGGCTGTCGGAGAATGACGCCAGGCCATTGTTATGACGGTCCGTCCAAGGGCCAAGATGCTCGAAGCGCGCGCCGAAGATCAAGCTGAGCTTGTGCAGCTTCAGCGTGTCCATGGCAAACCCCGCCACCGTCGTGTAACGCAAGTCGACGAGAGGCGCGAAATTAGTCTGCGTATACGAATCGGCATACCCCTCGTACATCAGCGCCGTGGGGTTATAGCAGCTTCCCAGATAAGCGGCGCCGGAGTTGCGCAGGTTGCCGGCCGGGTTCGGATTCTGACATCCGCTATACGGCGCCTGATTGGACGACGAATACTCGTAGAACCCATTGCCGACATTGAAAGTGTACTCACCCTGAGGATAAGCGCCAGAATCCGCGATGCCGTTGTAGGTGCCCTGCTCCCCGTAGAAACCGAACTGCAGGAAGTGGTTTTTCAACTGCCAGCTCACGTTGTCCTGGAGGATCGGATCGACCTTCTTGGTGTGGATCCGGTTGTTATAGAAGCCGCCGGGCATGAGCACGTTCGGGTAGCCGTTTGAACCTCCACTGTTAATGGCAGGCACGGCATAGTCGTCGTTGTTCTTGTACACGCCCAAATAATTGAAACCCAAGCCGCCGTTTCCAGGAATGTCAAACCGGTCCACCGCCGTCGGGTTACCCATCTTTCCGGGCAGGCTGACGAAGGACATCGCGGCGGAGAACTCGTTGGTTACGCTCGAACCGAAGAGGCGGGTGTAGCGCGCGGCAAGGACATTTGAAACGTCGCCAGTGGTGATGCCGCCGGGATAAGGCACTCCCCCGGTCGGGAAGTAACCGAGAGCGACAGGATCCTCGTCGATTTCCTTCTGCAGTCCATAGACCAGGAAAAGATTATTGTTTGAATTGATGTTATATTGCAGCGTGGCCCGGAACACGCCCCCGTTCTGGGTCTGCTGGAGCTGCTGAATATAGTTGTAACCAAAGGGGTTGGTGAAAGGATCGGCGTTGGGCGCCGGGAACCAGTTTACCAGCGCCGCGCCGGCGCCGTTCATGTAGGGATTGGCATTGTTGTTGGCCACTGGAGTTCCATCAGCTCCATTCGGCAAGAAGCTATCCACATAGCACATCGGGAGAATGGCATTGGGGTTGGGCGCTCCATCAGGACGCCCGCCGCAGAGTTCGGCATTGAGCGAAGCGGCGCTGAAATCGCCTTGGCGCTCGGACGCGGTGGGTACCCAGGCGGAGATCGCCTGTTGATCGGCCTCAAAGACTTGGTGGTAATACTCGAACCCGGCAAAGAAGAACAGCTTGTCTCTGTTGTGATTGAAACCCGTAAACGGAATCGGTAGCGGACCGCCGAAATTCCCGCCTGGATAAAAGTACTGCTCGTCCGGTCGCGACTGGTGGAGATAATTGTCGTACCAGTCGTTGGAGTTGAAAATCGCATTGCGGGCCACCATATATGCCGCGCCGTGATACTTGGAGCCGCCCGTTTTCGTCGAGGAGCTGATGAGCGCTGGCCCCTTCGCGTATTCCGGGCCATATGAAGAATTGGAGGCCTTGACCTCGGAGACCATCTCGATGTTCATCTGCTGCACCGAACCCGAATTGGTGGCGATGTCGGTGAGCGAAACGCCGTCACTGACGATGGCGATGCCTGCCGGTCCGGAGCCGTTGGCTACATAAGCCGATGTGGGGCCGCTCAGGCCCACTACGGCGTTGTTGTATCCGGGACGGTTGAAGAGACCCTGATTGCCGGTTGACATCGCATATCCGGGCAACATCTTGACCAACTCGCCGGCGTCGCGGCCGACGATGGTGAGGTTGTTCAGGTCCTCGGAGGTGATGATGCTGCTGCGCTCACCGGTGTCGAGTGCTGCCACAAGGGAATCGACCTGCGCTTCCACGGTAACCGCTGTGGACGTGGCGCCCACTTTCATGCGGATGTCGGTATAGCTCAGTTGATCGCCCGCGCGCACCCGGAACGGCTGAGACTGCCAGGAGTCGAAATTCTCGGCCGTCACCGCGAGCTGGTAACTGAGGCCGGGGATAACGCTGGCGAATGCAAAAGCGCCACCGCCGTTACTAATCGCGGTGCGTTTGATTCCCGTTTCCTGGTCGGTCAAAACGACCGTGGCCTTTGGAATGACAGCGCCTGTCGTGTCCTCGACAACGCCAGTCACGTTTCCTGTCGCTTGCCCATAGACCGCCGTTTGCGCCAGCAAGAGCACCGCGGTTAGCATCACCAGCAACGAGGCAGTCGGCCTGTTCCCTGAAAAGAACTTCATAGTAGTCCCCCCGTCGGCTACATTCCGTCGTATCTTTGACACATGGTTCTCAGCCCACACACCGGACCTAGGTTATTGCACACCCTACTGTAAGCCTTTGAGTATTTGGACGCAGATTTTCGTTCCGTGCGTTGATGAGACGGAATTCTGAAGCTTGGGGCAAGAGTCTGTCAAGTGAATTCTTTCTGAGAGTTCCAGCGATGGGATCGATACCGCTGGATTGCCGGTTCTTGAGGCTCTTCACGCCTTTGCAGAGTGTGCTTTCCGTGGCTCCGCAGACGCACATCTGCTCTCGACAGCGCCATCATGAGCGCTCAGGGGTGGGGAGTTCGGCTGCTGTAAGGTCCAGTGGCGCAGCCCTCTCGCTTGCGGACCCTCGGTCGAGGAGGTCGATCGCCACCGCAACCATCAAACATCAAAGGCAATTCGCTTGGCAAGAGAAAAAACCGATTTACTCTTTATCCCCATTTTCTGCGCGAACCTGTATCCGCCGACGCCTTCGCGGCCCGTCATGCGGATTTCAGATCGGCCGCCGCCTCCCGCGTATGCTGCGGAATCGACGACGCGCAGAGTCGGCCATCGCTTCTTCCGCCCGGGCTCGAGGCTTCCATCGGACTTCGCTGAAAGCACCGCCAATCCAGGGTCGGATGGCATCTTTTTTCGCCGCGAGCCGCGTCTCTGCTCTTCTGGCATGATTGCGATATCATGAAATGCCCTGCTGGTCCCAAATGCGCGAATGCCGCAACCGGGGTCCGGTCAGTCCGCGTGCCGAACCGGCCGGACCCTGATATCGTGCCGTCTGGCGCGAGAATTTCGCGCCAGCATCGTCTCATTCCTCTTAGAATGGCACCACAAAAAGATTGATGGATTGCGCCGGGAACTTGTAATTGCTGATCGTGCTCGTCGTCCCGCTTCCTGACGGCGGCGTTACACTCACGCCCGCCTCCTGGACGATCGCATTCAGGTTGGCATTGCTGTACTGGTACACCTGTGCCGTCGTTCCGCCCGCCGCTGTGAAGTTCTCCAGGCTGATCGTTGAGGTTAGCGAGCCGTAGGTCTTGTTGATCACCATCACTGTAATGGCGTTGTCAGAGATTCTTTGGCCGCCGTAGACCGCCAGCTGCCCCTCGCCGTCGCCACTGGATCCCGTGCTCGTCGCGTAAAGATACGTGTTGCCAAACGTGGAGTCGTTCCCATCGTAGTTGCGGTACATGGCGAAGGCAAAGTTCCCGGGGCCCTGCTGGCTGTAGTTAATCGTTGGCCAAAAGGCGCTCATACCCAGGTCCTGGCGACCGAAGATGCCCAGAATGTCAGCCTCCACCAGGGCGCCGTTGATCGATTCCAGGCCGCCGAAGTTGTATTCGTCGATCGCTGTTTTAGTGCCCGGGTAATCGTTCGCGACCCAACTCTGCAGCATGGGAATCAGTTGCGGAGCCTGCACCGGCGGCGAGCAGCCCGGCGTGTAATTCGAGTCGGTGATGTAGTTTGGCTGCGGGTAGTTTGGGTCGGTGTAGGTCGAATCCCAGAAAACACGCGTCGCATTCATGCGCGTTTCTTGCTCCTGAGTATCCCCGGCGGTGGTAAAGGCGACCGAATTTCCGCTGCCGGCGGGGTAGTCCGGCGCGAAATACCCGTGGATATCCACGTAATCGAGCAGCCGGATGCCATACTGCTGCGAATAGCTGTTGAATTGCTGCAGGTAGTACTGGATCATGGGCACGCCGCCGTGCGCCTTCCGGTCGATGGGGTCGCTCCACGGCTGGTAACAGGGCGAACCCGAGTTCCATCCGCTCTCAATGTCCTTCTTGGAGTAGAAATACGCCCACCAGTTGTCGATTACCGGGCCGCTGACGAGGGCCGTCGGATCAGCGGTCTTGATTGCCAGCGCCGTGCCGATGCCGTTGTCAGTTGCCTCGTCGTAAGTAAACGGACTGGGATGAACGTCGCGATGCACGGCGTCCCACCAGGTCGGCTCGTTGTCCAGATCCCATATGGCCACGCCCATTCCGCTGCCTCCGTTGCCATAGCTCGGATTCGTCACCAGCGAGTTCACCCAGCCGCCCGACCAGGTCGCATTTGCCCAGGTTTTCAGGGTCGAGCTGGACGAGCCGGGCGCCGGGGTGGTCGTGCCGGTAATGCTCGGCGGCGGCTCGGCGAAGCTCGTGATATCCGGAATTTGGCTGGCCGAGGTGCCACTGCTTCCGTTCAGGTCAGCGCCGCTGGTCAGAACCCCGTTACCGCAGCCATTTTCAAACTGCTCCTGGTCAGGAAACTGCGATTGCGTAAAGCTGCAGGCGTATTCTGTATTGTTAGCTACCCACCCATTTACGGGCACCGTGCCCAGTGCCGCTGAGCCGGCGGCGTCAATGGATTGAACGAACTGCGTGAAGTTTGTGTTGCCGGTGGCGTTGGGAAACTGGCCCCCTCCGCCTATAAAGTTCTCAAAGTAGTAGTCACTTGCGGCGTTGGTCATGTTGTTTTGGTAGTTATACCGCGAAGTATCGTCGCCGCCCCAGCGCACGATGCCGGGGTTGGCGGTCTTCTCCGAGGCCGGATCCAGGACATACCCGTTCATTCCATACACGTATGGGCTGATCGTGTGCGGACTCTCGTTGGCGTTCGTTGGCGTCCCCACGTCCACCGTGAGCGCCGGACCGGTTGCCGTTGACGGCGGATTCAACGTGACGGTCGCGCTGCCGCTCACGTTCGTGAACCCGGTCATGGTGCTGGTGGCGGTAACCGTGACGGTCGGTGGCGCCGGATAGGGCGTGTTGTAGAGCCCCGCCGAATTAATGTCGCCGGGGCTCAGCGTGCTCCCCGTCGGGGCGGCCACGGACCACTTCACTGCGCTGCTGTAGCTGCCCGTGCCGTTCACCGTCGCCGTGAACTGCTGCTGTGCACCAATGGTTGCGGTGCTGGGCATTACATTGATCGACGTTATTCCCGCCTGGTTGTAGTTTGCAGTCACGGTCGTGCTGGCATTGACGGTCACAATACAGTTGAAGCCGCCAGACCCACTTGTCGAGGCGCATCCGCTCCACGAGACGAAAGAGTAGCTGTTATCGGAGAGCGCAGCACTCAGCGTCACCTGCGTGCCGGAATTGTAGGACCGCGTGAAGGGTGTTGTCCCCGAGCTTGCCCCGTTGTTGTCAGCGGGAGAGACGAGAATCGAGATGCCGCTCGAAGGTGCGGCGGAATCAACCGTGAGCACATAGGCGGTGGCGGGATTCACGGTCACCGATCCCGTTCCCGTTGTGCTCGCATATGGGGATGAGCCCGCTGCGTCGGGGGTGTAGGTTGCGGTCAGGGTTTCAGTCCCTGTGACCAGCGAGCTGGCGGGAATATTGATTGTGGCGCTGCCACTTGTCAGCGTGGTTGCAGTGGGAGTGGTGTAGCCGCCCCCGCTCAGTGTCACGGAGCCGGTCGGCGTCGGATTGCCGTTGCCCCCGCTCACGGTCACGGTCACGGAGAGGCTCTGATTGACGGTGATGCTCGAAGAGCCCGGAGTCACCGTCACGGTTGGCCGGGCCGGGCTCACCGTCACGCTCACGGAGCCCGTGACCGGGTTATAGTCGGTCGTGTCCGAGGGCGTGAAGGTCACGCCCTCGCTGGGTGTACCTGCATTGGGTTCCGTCGTGGATGTCGTCCAGGAATAGGAGCCGGGTACCGACGCCGTGCCGCCGCTCAGTGTCGACGAGGCGAGCGTCTGGCCGTAGGTGATCGCGCTAGCCGTTGGCCATGCCGTCACTGAAGGTGCGGTCTTGGAGGTCGTGGTGGTCCCGCCTCCGCCGCCCCCGCACCCCGCCATCCATAAACCTGCCAAAATACCCAGCGAAATCCCCGACTGCCGCCCCATCACCTTCATCACGCGACCTCTTCCCTATATTTTCTCTTTCTCTAATGGCATCCGATCTTTTGTCATCAGCCGCGACTGAGTCTGCAGGCTCACGTGCCGCCGTGGGAACCCGGACCGGCGCAGCGGGGCCGGGACCGAGGATTGTTCCCTGCCCCGAGCAGCCCTGTTCGCCTCGAAGCCCGGAGGCAGAGATAACGGTATCATGAATTTGCCTTGCGAGCCGATCCCAAGCGTTTTTCACTTGACAACGGGAATTTTTGTCGGGTACGGTGAACCGTTGTCGAACTTGTAGGAAAATCCGCTCGCAATCTCAGATAACTTGACGTGCTCGTTCTGCGCGGGGAGAAATGCCGGGGTTTACCGGTGGGTTTTTCAGGACTCCTTTTCCTTCGTATATTGGGCCGGTTTCTCGCAGGTCGATTCGGAGACAAGTGATTCGGCCCTCGCCGTTGAATCGTGCGTGAGATGGAATGAGATATTCACAGTTAGCGCAAACCGGGATGGACTTCAAATCGCAAAACCCTCACCAGAGATGAGAGATCGAAAGGTGCAGGAGTTCAAGAGGCAATCGACGTAGAACCGATGGACAGGAGCTGCGACCCCGGGTTGAGAGCTTGGGTAGATGCTGGATGCCGCGCTTGACGCAAGTTTGATGTTGGCAAAGGACGATACGGAACAAACCGGACCGTCATTGATTCCCGCGTTCGGGGATGGAAATATTTCGGAGGAGAAGGAATGCAAACCATTTTGAACAGATTGAGGACTCCAGTGCGGTCCTTTGCGGCGGGAACATGGGTAGCCCTGTTCGCGCTGTTGGCCCTTTGCCTTGTTGCCAATCCCGCGATGGCTGGCGGGAGTTCCTCACCCATCGTGGTCTCCGGCACGCCCGTACAGTTAGGAGCGCTCACTGGCGGCGGTTGGGACGGTTCCCAGGAGCCTGTGGGGGGAACTTTTGTGATCGGCGTGAACGGCGACGTCCTGGTCGGTGACGGATATACATCCAATGTTCTTCAGATCACTCCTTCCGGGACGGACACTAAGTTAGCTTCCGGCGTGGGCGCCTCGAACGCCGCGCTCGACAGCTACGGCAATCTGTACTTTGGTGGCAATTACAACGCCAACGTTTACAAGATTCCCTACATCGCTGCCACTGGCCAATATGTAGGCTGGACGACGACGCCAACCACCAACTGCCTTGGCGGCAACCAGGACACTTCGCCTTGTATCTTCGCGCCCGCGATTTCGACCTACCTAAACACCCTTGGCGGCCAAGGCTTCGCCGGCGTCGCCTTTGATGGACAGGGCAATTTCTTCTTCGAGACCAACACCCTCCCCACCACCAACCCCAACGCGATCTTCGAGTGCAATGTTGCCTGCATCTTCAACTCCTCCGCCACGCCGACACTGATTTATGCCGACAAGAATCCCGTTGGTGCGTTCGGAATCGATCCGTGGGGCAATCTCTACTTTGTCGATGGCAACAATAGCACTGGCAAGGTCACCAACCTGAACGAGATCCCTCTCACCTCGGGATCGTATGCCACCTCGGCAACCGTGTTGGAGAGCTACACCAACAAGGCCGGTTATGGCAACGGTATCAGCGGCCTAGCTGTCGCCGGCAACGGCACGTTGTACTTCTCCACCAACGGCGACGGCATTTTTGCCATTCCCAATACGCAATCGGGCGGACCCAATGTCAGCGGCATTTATATGGTTGCCACGCAGGGTGGAAAGGGTGTTGCGATCGATTCCCAAGGCAACCTCTACGGAATTCCCTATAACGGTGGCGACGTAGTGTCCTTCATTCCGGTGGGCAGCTTCTCGCTGGGCGCCTCTCCCACAGGCACCGCCGCAGCTGCGGTCACCGCTACGATCTTCGACGGCGCGGCCTCTTGCACTACGCCTCCGACGCTGGCGCTTTCCGTCACTGAGTTTGGCGTATCCACAACCGAATTCACCGCGGCCGCTGGCGCCACTTGCTCCACCACCTTCGGCGGAGGAAACGGTACGTTCGCTTCGGGGCCTCTCACCGCCGCTGCTTTCTCGTCATTTCCCGTCACCGTGAACTTCAAGCCCACCGCAGTCGGCAAGCGCAATGCGATGTTGACCATCACGGACTCCGCCAACAGTGCCAGCGGAACGGCAGGGCTCGCAGGCGTGGGCCAGGGCGCGATGGCTAATCTCGATCCCGGCGTCTGGACATCGTATACAAGCGGGTTTACCAAGCCCTATTCGGTCTCTGTGGATGCTGCCGGAGATATGGCTGTAGCTGATGAAGGAGGGAATGTTTTCTGGATCCCCGCGGGATCGCCGGCGGGTACCACACCTACGTCGATCGGCTCAAACTTCGTCGAGCCTGCCGCTACGGCATTCGACGCGAACGGGAATCTCTACATTGCTGACTTCTCGACTGACGAAGTCGTCGAGATTCCCGACGTAAGCGGCGCTTTGGCTCCCGCTTCGCAATCCACCCCGATACCAGCCACGATGGTATTCGACGGAACGGCGCTGAGCAAGCCGAGTGGATTGGCCGTCGGGCCCGATGGCAGGCTGTACATCGCCGACCTCGGCAACAGCCGTGTCGTAAGCTATGACCTCATCACCGGACAGACTGCGGTTCCGCTTACAGGGCTGAAGAACCCGTGGGGAATTGCCGTTGATGCGTCGAACAATCTATACGTCGCGGACACTGGCAATGGCAACGTGCTTGTCGACTTAGCTGGCGCACAAACCACTTTGACGGTGCCGGGCGTATCCGCACCCTGGGGCGTTGTGATCGACCCATCGGGCAGCTTGGTGGTCTCCGACCATGCAACCGGCAACATCGTGTGGGTCCCCAATGTCAGCGGGACACTCACCACTGCTAGCGCAGTAATGATCGAGAAGAATCCAAGTTCTGCGCTCGGAATTGCTCTTGACACTCTGGGCGACCTCTACACAACCGACGCGACAGGCAAAGCGGTGTATGCCATTCAGCGCACTGCTGCCGCCGTCAACTTCGGCACCGTCCAGGACGGCGTAACAAACTCCGGGACGGTCTACCTGATGAGCAACGGTACCTCGGGCGCAACCTTGGCAACACCCGACGTTACTGCGGCTTCCAACACCATGTTCACTCTGGTCCCGGCGGCAAGCGACGGATGCGCCAGCGGTACCTCCGGATCTCCCGGTTCGGCTTGCCAATTCACGGCCACCTTCGCCCCGCCCGTCGGCACTGCCAACGGAGCGCAGCAGGGCACGGCGACCATCAATGTCGCGACTCCGGCTGTCAAGTTCAACGTGAACATGAGCGGCGCAGCCACGCAGTCGGCGATTCTGGCGCAGACCATCACCGGCTTCAATCCTTCCCCTTCGTTGCAGGTTGGCCAGCAGATCACGCTGTCGGCTTCAGGCGGTGCCTCCGGTAATCCGGTCGTCTTCTCCATTGACCCCACCTCGACGTGCCTCAGCTGCGCAACCATCAGCGGAAGCACGCTGACGGCGGCGGCGGTCGGTTCCATCAAGGTGGACGCCAACCAGGCGGGCGGCGCCGCCGGCGGCAAGCAGTATGCGGCAGCGACGCAGGTTCAAGTGCCCATCACCATCAGCAACACTGTGGTTCCAGCGAACGTGCCCGCCTTCCTCATGAACCAGCAAAACTGGCTGGCTGCGCTTCCCGGAGGCGGAGTTTTCGCCCAGGACAGTCAGGCTGGCACCAGCTTTGGCGTGAACCCGCAGGGCAATGTCCTCATGGGCACCTCTTACGGGGATTCGGTGGCGCTCTACAACGTTCAGGCCGGAACCTGGACGAAACTCGGCAGCTACGGCAAATACAACAACACCGGCGGCGTAGCCGTGGACAGCGCAGGCAACCTGTACGTAGGCGCCTTGTATAGCAACATCATTGCCAAGATCCCCTACAACAACGGAGCATACTCGGCGGTGACCGACGCCAGCAGCGGGACCGCGCCGGCCAACTGCACAAGCAGCAGCACCACCGAGTGCGTCATAGCTCCCGTGGCGGCCACTGCAGGCATCGGCGGCGTTTCGGCGATGACCTTTGACTCAGCGGGCGACCTCTTTATCGGAACCGACGATCAGGGGAACAATCCCTGGTCCATCTGGGAATGCACCGCCGCTTGCCTGTCCAATGGCACGCCTGCGCCGGTGATGCTCTTCCAGGAACCGGCCGGAAATAATTCCTCTAAGACTGTGGGGCAGTATTACACCGGCGCTCTGGCTGTCGATCCGTGGGGGAACCTGTTCTTCACCGATTCCCTCCTTCTCGATCAGTCGGCCAATACCAGCGAGAGCACGATTTCCGATCTCAACTATCTGCCCACGAGCACCGGCGCGGGCTTCGGCGGGGTGACGACGGGCTATGCCGCTACGCCGAAGCTTCTTCAGACTTTCACTGACGCAAAGCCAGCCGGCTACGACGACGAATTGGACGCTGTCGCCGTGGCCTCCAACGGCACCGTGTACTACTCAATTCAATATGACGGCGTCTTTGCCATCCCGAACACTCAGGCTGGCGGTCCAGTCGCCGCGAGTCAATACGTAGTGTCAAGCCAAGGCGGCAAAAGTATGGAACTCGACGCCCACGGCAACATCTTTTACACGGCGTATTACAGCGGCGACGGCGGTGACACGCTTGGTGAGATTCTGACGTCCAACAACCTCGTCACGCCCAACGCTCAGTACGATGGCGCCCCGGTCAACGCAACAGCTAACATCGTCGACAACGCATTCGGCTGCGGAACGGCAGCGACGATCGCGATCGCTTCGTCCAACACCGAATTCGCTGCGACAGCGGGAACCACGTGCTCGTCGATCGCGGTTTCGTCAGGTAATGGGACAGTATCCAACCCGATTGCCTCGGCCTCCGGCTATCCGGCTACCATCACCTTCACGGCGACAAGCCCAAACACTCAGACTGCAACCTTGACAGTATCCGATACCACCAACGGAGGCATAGGAACCGCAACGGTGACCGGCTTCGCCTTGACGACTCCGCAGACGCTCACCTTTACGGCGCCCACAACAACCACCTACACCTACTCGCCTGGCATGAAGATCGTGGTGAGCGTAACCAACGGTGGTTCAAACAATCCGGTGGCCTTCACGGTTGACACGAGCAGTTCGGGAGCCGGAACCCTCTCCGGCACTACAGTGACCGGTACAACCTCGTCGGCCACGTTGACAGTATCCCAGGCAGGCAGCGTTGTGATCGACGCCAACGAAGCGGGCGGCCTGGCGAACGGCAAATATTACGACGCTGCGGCGCAGGTCCAGTTGACGCTCGCCATCGGGAAGGCATCGGGGGCGATCACCTTTACGCCGCCGACCTCGCCGGTCGTGTACTCATCGGGGTTGACGGTTAACCTGAGCGCGATTGGCGGCGGCGCCTCGACTCCCGTGGTCTTCACGGTCGACTCGAAAAGCACCGGCGCTGGAACCGTCTCCACCACGACGGTAGCCGGCAACACCTCGTCGGCGACACTGACGGTCACTCAGGCGGGCACCATAGTGCTCGATGCCAACCAGGCGGCCGACGTGAACTACCTGGCTGCGCCGCAGGTTCAGCAAGTCCTGGTGGTCAACCAGGCGAGCCAGACCATCACCTTCACTCCGGTCACGACGCCGCTCTATTACATTGTGTCGTGCTCCAACATCACTCAGTGCGCGACCATCCAAATCCAGGCTACGGGCGGCGCTACGAATAATCAGGTCGCCATTAGTCCGGATCCGAAGAATGGCGTTGCCTTCACCATCCTAAGTAGTTCCGTGACGAACGGAATCACAACCACGACGCTTGCACTGGTACCGAACCAGACCCTGCCATCCCCGGCCAATCTCGTCCTCGACGGGAATCAGCAAGGCAACTCCAACTACTCGGCTGCCACACAGGCAACGATCACCATTCCTGTTCTGTCGGCGCTACCGCTGCAGACCATCACCTGGGCCAATCCGGGAACGCAGGTTGCCGGCGCCACCTTGACGCTCAACGCGACGGCGAGTTCCGGGCTCGCGGTCACATACGCTTCAGGCACAACGTCGGTCTGCACGGTCAGTGGTTCGAAGGTCACGTTTGCGAATGTGACCTCCGCCAGTGCTTGCACCATCACGGTTTCACAGCCTGGCGACAACAAAACCTATGCCGCGGCAGTGCCGTTGACGCAGACATTCGCAGTCAATTCCGCTGGGCAGAACCCGAACCTGAGCATGAACCTCTCACTCTCCTCGCTGATCATTCAGCCGGGAACCGTTGGGGTGACGCAGATTACCCTCACCTCTGTGAACAACTTCGCGGCTAGCTCGATCGCCTTCTCCTGCAGCGGCTTGCCAACCGGCTATACCTGCGCTTTCAACCCGAATCCTGTAACGGTCTTTGCCCAAAGCGCGACAACTGGTATTCCTCTGGGCACAACTGTAACCACAACGCTCACCATTACGCCGCCCGCGACGGCTGCTGTTGTCCGCCAGGACTTCAGACCGCTGTTCCCGGCGACCTTGGCGGTAGCGCTCTGCTTCTTGGGCTTCAAGAAGCGCAACCGGCTCTTCATGCTCGTGTTGCTGGTTGCCCTCTTTGCCGGCTTGGGCGTCGTCTCAGGTTGCGGTGGCACATCGTCCAGTTCGACGCCGCCTCCCGTCACGTCGACAGCCACCATCACCGCCACTCCCGCGGCAGGGCTTGCGGGCGCGTCCGGATCGGTGACATCGAGTGCGACCCTGTCGGTCACCCTCGAGTAGGCTGATCCGCGATTGACTTGCGTAACGATCGGGGCCTCCTCACCAGACAGAAAGGTGGAGAGGCCCCAAATTTTCAGAGCGGCCATCGGGTAGCGGCAGGGGTCCTAGACTTCGAAGAGGCAACTCCGCTCCGAGTTACAGGACGATGACAACCAAATGATTCTGTTCGCGTTATAATCTGGGTGTTTCGTTCTGACGTTACGAAGATTGCATGAACCAGATAAATTGATTTACTATGCGTTCTCTGCAAGAATTGGGCCGAACGGTTCTCTGTCCCAATGCAACGCGGGCGTTGGCCCGTGCAGTATCCGGAAGACGCTTGAACGCTTGTACACAGGCGCATCAAGTACGATTCATGTGCTCATTCGCGGTTGTGAGTTGGACCGGCCATTCTCTTCGCCGATGGCAAACCAAGGAGAAATCTCATCATGCGTTTTGGAATGGCTTGTCTGTTGGCATTTACGGTACTGGGAGTCGCGGGCTGCGGCGGATCTAACTCAGGGACATCCAAAACCCTCACCACTCCGACGATCACCTGGGCAACACCATCGCCCATTGTTTATGGAACGGCCCTGAGTTCGACCCAGTTGGACGCAAGCTCCGGCGGCGTGGCAGGAACGTTCGCCTACTCGCAGGCCGCTGGTACCGTGTTGACGGCAGGATCGCAGACGCTTTCGGTCACCTTTACGCCGACTGACACTGCCGACTACACCAGCGCCATCGGCAGCGTCACGCTGGTTGTGAACAAGGCTACGCCGACGATCACCTGGGCAACGCCATCGCCCATTGTCTATGGAACGGCCCTGAGTTCGACCCAGTTGGACGCAAGCTCCGGCGGCGTGGCAGGAACGCTCGCCTACTCTCAGACCGCTGGTGCAGTGTTGACGGCAGGATCGCAGACGCTTTCGGTCACCTTTACGCCGACAGACACTGCCGACTATATCAACGCCACTAACAGCGTGTCGCTCACGGTAAACCAGGCCACGCCGGTGATTATCTGGCCGACTCCGGCCCCCGTCGCACAAGGAGCGACTCTCGGCTCTGCCCAGCTCGATGCCACATCCAATGTGCCTGGCACCTTCAGCTATACGCCGCCGTCGGGCACGGTGCTGAATACTGCCGGAACCGTTCAGCTCAGCACCACTTTTACGCCGACAGACGCAACGGACTACACCACGGCAACCGCCAAAGTGTCGCTGACTGTGAATCCCACCCAACCCGGAGTGACGGTGGACTTCGGAACCGAAGAGCAGATCATCCGCGGCTTCGGCGGATCGACCGCATGGCTGGGACAACTTACCACCGCCCAGGCTAATGCCCTATTCAGCCCCAGCAGCGGCCTCGGCCTCAGCATTCTGCGCATGCGCATCGATCCCACCGGCTCCGCCTCCACCAACTGGGTTACATCCAACTGGGGCCAGGAGGTCATAAACGCTCAGGAAGCGGTCAGCGCCAACCCCAATGCCATTGCCTTCGCGAGCCCCTGGACTCCGCCCCCCTCGATGAAGACCAGTTCTACATCCCAACCCTACTACTCCGGCACGGCCGCCTGTAGCCCTGGAGCCGGATACTGCGGCGGCTATCTGAACCCGTCGAACTATGCCGCCTACGCCACGTACCTGGAGGATTTTGTCACCTATTTCAACGCCAATAGCACCTTCAATTTGTATGGCATCTCCATGCAGAACGAACCGGACTATTCAGCTGCCTCTACTGAGAATTACGAGTCGTGTAGTTGGACCGCCGCGCAGATGGATACCTGGATCGCGGGCAACGCCTCCGTGCTTACAGCGAAGCTCATCATGCCGGAGTCATTTCAGTTCATACAGGCCCAGTCAAATACGGCCCTCAACGACCCGAAGGCTGAGAACTTGATCAGCATTATCGGTGGCCACCTCTATGGAGTTTCGCCTGCCCCGTACCCTCTTGCCGAGCAGGACGGCAAAGATCTCTGGATGACCGAGCACGCCCTGACACCGTCGGGGGCGCAGCCCACCATCACAGACGCCCTCCTCGCGGCCGAGGAGATCCACAATTCCATGGTTACGGGCAGCTACAACGCCTATATCTGGTGGTGGATTTGGGACGACCCTAACGACGGCGTCAATTACGGCCTGATCAACTCGAGCACCACCAGCCCCGCTCCGACGTACTACGGCTACGCCATCGGCCAATTCGCCAAGTTTATCCAGCCGGGGTACTACCGTTACCAGGCCACGGCTAACCCTTCGACCAATGTGTATGTGTCGGCCTACGCCGGGACCGAGAGCGGCACGCAACACTACGTGATCGTGGCAGTCAACGCGGGGGCGTCTGCTGTATCGCAGTCCTTCACCCTTCAGAACGGGACCGTTACCTCGCTAACGCCCTACGAAACCACTGCCGCTGGGGGACTGATGCAACAGAGCACCGTCACAGTGTTGAGCGGCCAGTTTACTTACACGCTGCCCGCACAGAGTGTTACTACGTTTGTTGAATAACGCCGCTCGTTTGGCATAGCTATCTAGTCGATCCCGAAAAAGTTGCTTTCAGGCACATGCAGAAGGAGTTTGCGGAGTGCTCGACCGTTGCAGGACCGGAATCGATTCCCAGATGCGCATCAGGCAGCGGAGAAAATGCGCTAAAAAGCTCCGAGGAGGTTGTGGAAGTTCATGGCGGCGGGCGCCACTCACCGTGCATGATCGCGATTGATGAACACTGGACAACTTCCAGTTGTCGACAGAGAGCGATGCGGTCATAGAACCCTTGCGCTGTCTTTCGGCGGGATGAGGAAAACATCGATGGGATTTGGGGTTGGACGTCCCAGCAGGAATCCCTGGACATCTTCAGCTCCGAGTGCCCGGATGAGTTCCAGTTGCGCGGACGTCTCCACGCCTTCGGCGATCACGCGTTTGCCGATATTACGGGCCAGCATGATGAACGTGCGAATCATGGATTTTATGTCGGTCTGTGAGTTCAGATTCGATACAAAGGCCCCGTCGATCTTGAGAGCATCGAAGGGCAAGAATGGCATATAGCTGAGGGAGGAATAGCCAATGCAGAAATTGTCGATGACTACGCTAACGCCCAAGGCGCGGAAACGATTCATGATTTCGACCGCGTCCCGGTGGCCCGTCAGCACGACCGACTCCGCGATCTCGATTTGAAGAAGTTCGTTCGGAAGTCCGGTTTGCAGCAGGATGGAGGACACTTCTTCCACGAAATCCTTGCGGAGGAACTGGATGCTTGATACGTTGACCGCAACCTGAATAGGGTAGGGCACGATGCTCTGCCACCGGACGGCTTCGGTACAGGCCTGATGCATGATGTGGGCACCCAGATACGAAATCAATCCGCTCTCTTCGGCAATGGGGATGAATTTGCTTGGAGGTATTTGACCGAGATTTGGATGGGTCCAGCGAGCCAGGGCCTCAAAGCGGATCGGGCTGTTGCCGTTTATCTTAAACTCCGGCTGATAGTGTACAGAGATTTCTCCGCCCGCTACGGCGTCCCTCAGTTGATTCGCCATGCTCAACCGTTCATGCACCAGGAATCCGATTTCGGGGGAAAAGCACATGACGCGATTTTTGCCTTCGCGCTTAGCGGCATACATGGCGCTGTCGGCTTGCTTGACGAGTTCCGCGGCGTCGTTGGCGTTTTCAGGAAAGATGCTGATGCCGATGCTGACGTTGATGGTGAGCTCGTGACCTTCGACGCTGAAGGGATTGAAGAGCGTTTCTCGCAGGCTTTCGGCGGCCAGTGCCGCTTCCTCCCGAGAATTCAAATCGGACAGGATCACCACGAATTCATCTCCCGCGAGACGGGCTAGAAAGCCTGTATTGCCAACCCGCGACCGCAGACGGTCAGCCACCAGCACCAGCAGCACGTCGCCAATAGAATGGCCGAGGCTGTCGTTCACGACCTTGAATCCATCCAGATCGAGATAGAGCAGGGCAACTATGCCAGCATCCCTTCTGGCGTCCGCCAGAGACAAGGTGAGCCTTTCATAAAGGAGTCTGCGATTGGGCAGGCCGGTAAGGACATCGTTAAGCGACTCGTATACCGCCGCATCCTTTGCTCTCTGCAACTCGGCCTGATTCTCCCTCAGCTGGGTGACATCGATCGCAGTGGTTTCATACACCGTACCTTCCGCGGTGCTTACAGGCGTGATGTTGGTCAGCAAGTGCACCGTGACGCCGTCGTCCCGGCGCAGGCTTACGTCCCGATTGCTCAACGCTCGCTCTCGAAGAGCCGCGCTCAGTTGCTCGCCGTGAGCGGGCTCGACCTGGAAATCCCAATAGGAGCGGCCGATCAAATCTCCTCGCGACTGGAACCCAAGCAAATTCACAAACGCTATATTGCAGTCGACGATAGTGCCGTCAGGACGCCAGGTATAGACCGCTGCGAGATTGCGCTCAAAGAGCCTGCGGTACTTTGTCTCCAGTTGCAGCTCATTCTCAAACCGCGCGCGAATGGTTGCGGTTTGCTTGCGCACAGTTCGCCTCAGCAATATCACCCAGACGAGCGGTGCGAACACAAACAAGCCCACGCCACCCAAAATGGCCATTCCACGTCTGGGCGTCAACCAGCCAAAGCCTCCCTGCACGACTATGTCTGCCGGCGAATCAATGAGGATCAAAAGGGACTCGGGCCACTCCGAGGTTCCGCTCCGAATTAACGCAACGCCGGTCAACTCCAGAACGGAGTCGCGTTGGAGGCCAACCGTCTCACCTGTAACATCGCTTCGCAGCAGAACAGCATTGAAACGCTGTTCTCCATCCTGAAGTTGGTACACGAACTCCGTTGCATTGGCGCTCTGACTGATAAGGTGCGCCTTCAGATGTACTCGCCTTCCGTCGAGAGAGCGCTTGACCACCTCCGCCGCCGTCAACTGGAGCGGCACGATGGCATCGGCGTTCGACTGGACCACGGCTAGGCGCACTGCGGAATCCGACAACTCCAGGCCAAACATTCCATGGCTTGGGAACCCAATCGCGTCCACTGTACTGCCGGTTTGGACGGTAGCCGTTTTCCTGGTTCCCACAAACACCATGCCCGAGCTGTCCTGGACGGAAAACAGTCCGGGAGACTGCCACGTCACTATGCCGCGAACATGAATCTGGCGCACGAAGCGTTGGTCCGCATCTTGGGGGCGCAGTTGTTCGGTGGACGTGGGTGGTGATGAAAAGAACTGCGGCAAAGGGGGCGTTTCAACTTTGATATCTTCTAGGCTCTCGACGAAAAGCTGCGCCGCTTCGCGTTTCTTTGTTACATCGTTGATATGCTGCCCGACAACACCTTTCACCTTCACTGTGGCGCCGATAAGGCTTTGCGCGGCCGTGCTATCCGGCTCAGGTACGGCCAACCACACCAGTTTTTTTCCATCGAATACGCGGAAACAGGCGCGGGGCCAATTGTTGTAGCACGGGTGCAGCACGCCTTCGGTGACCACCCAATGACTTTCCCCCGCTCCGGTGTCGAGCTCAGCTATGCTTCTCTGCTCCGGATTCGGGAGTACCCCTCGGCCCAGAACAAAGATCCTGACCTGAGCGATGGCCGGACCGTTATCCCCCGCCGTCGAAACGCCGTCCACCCGAACGCGCGCGCCTCTAGGATACTTTGTGCTTGAGCCGTGAACATCGATGAAGGTTGTGCCGGTTTGATCCTGCACAAACAAAAGACCCCACTCCGGATCGGAATACGTAACCACCGCTTCAAGCTCGATCGGGTACGCATTAGCGGCTTCGGTTTTACTCAGGCGGAAAATGTCCTGCACCGTGCGCAGGGGAGGCCGGCGACCGGAGAGATCGCGCGCCTGCGACAAAGCGAGACATGGAAAGAGAACGAGAATCGCGGCACAGCGCAGTGCAGGGGCACACAGGCCCCGCCCCTCTCTTGCGGGACTCTTTGTCTCCATGCGCATATCCGCAACCGGCTTTCTCAGTCAATCAGGAGCGCTGCTCCAATTTACGCTGTTTTCCTGCCAAGGCTTATTCAGGGCATATCTGACTGGGCGAGAGAGGTTCGCTGCTTCGAGGTAAAGTGGATTTCAAAACGCGTCTTCTCGCCCTCGGCCTGCCATATTTCACGATCCAGGCTCATCCTGCCTCAATCGGCCCCGGCCGCAAACTGCGCGCCCGATGGCTCAGCTTTGAGCCGGGATATTCACTATGATGCCCAGTTTGCGCATAATAAGCCGTTCCAGGGGGGCTTTGCACTACAACTTTTGTATAATGCAAAGAATAATCAGACCGTCCAGACGGCCAAGCCTATACGCTTACTCTTTTTGCTTTCCGCCAAAGTGATCGGCCCCGGCATTCTAACCCGATGGGAAAGCCCATCACCAGCTGGTATACGCTTCAGCCAGATCGTCGTTTCCCCTATTTAACTCGTCAGCTCAGAGCGATACAAGCTCCGGCTGTCCAAGATTCCTTCCACATGTCAGCGCCGGTGCAAAAATGGTTCTTCCTCACATTTGGTGAACCAGTGTCGGCACTTTGCCGGCGGAGAGGCTTGGGGATAAAAAAGGAACAGGTTCTGGTGATTCCGCGCAACCTGCATTGGGGAGAGGATACTGCTGCCTGATGGCGGCGAGGTTGTATTGAATCTGCTGCAGGTTCAGGGCCGGGACCGGATCCTCATGGTCCTGCGGCCGGCAGGAACGGCCAACAGTTGTCCCGTTTGCCAGCGGCGATCTGACCGGATTCACAGTTGGTATCGCCGTCGGCTAAACGACCTTCCCTGGGAGGGCATCCCAGTCCGCATCGAGTTGCAAGTGCGGCGATTCTTTTGCGGCTCGGACGGCTGCCCGCAGCGGATCTTTACCGAGCGGTTGCCGAAGACGGCCTCGCGTTATGCGCGGCGTACCTCGCGCCTGAGCTTTGCGATCGAGCAGATCACTCTGGCATTGGGCGGATCTGCCGGATCTCGCCTGGCCGAACAACTTGGCATACTTGCATCAGATTCGACTTTGCTGCGACAACTGCGGCGCAAGACCGTCGATGAAGCCATAACGCCACGCGTGTTGGGGATCGACTACTGGGCCTGGCGAAAGGGGCACCGCTATGGAACGATCCTTTGCGATCTGGAGCGCGGCAAGGTGATCGATTTATTGGCGAACCGCAGTGCGGAAAGCACCGAGCGCCGGTTGCGTGCGTACCCTGGAACGGAGGTAATCAGCAGGGATCGCGCCAGCCTATACGCCCAGATGTACAGAAATAGCTCAAGCGATTCAGTCGTCGACCTATTGGCGCTTCGAATGCGCGGTAGCTGGGGAAAGATGGTAACCGAATGGCCGAGCACACGGTTGACGAGGCGCGGTGTGAATGGAGCGCTTCGACCCGAGTGCACTCTCCGCGAGTTTCGAAGCGCAAGAAACGCTGCAATTGAGTGACTCCGCATGGAAGAAATTCAAAATGACCCGCGTCTTTCGCGGAAAGAAATTGACGGTCGCTGTCAGGAATCCAGCCGGAGTGCAAAAGGGCGTGAAGAAACTGGTTCTCAACGGAACGCCGCTGGAGGGGAATTTTATTCCCGCCGAGCAGTTGCCGGAAGAGAATCAAGTCGAGATCATCCTGCTGGGGTAAGGCGCCAATCCGCCTGGATGGCAGGCTCGATGAGTCAGGTCGTCGAGGGCGATGCGAGTGCGGCCTGGCGATCGACGAGCCTAGAAGACTCTTCCGGGATGTCGGCCAACTCGTCCCGCGATTGATGCTGCGCTACACTGAGGATTCGGCGCTTCAAAGGCCCGGAGCAGACAAAATGGCGACAGTCACCATGAAAGATATCGCGCAGGCGCTGGGGGTCTCTGTCATGACCGTGTCTAAAGTCATGCGCGACCGACTGGACGTCGGTGCAGAGACGCGCCAGCGAGTGCTGTCCAAAGCGAAAGAGTTGCACTACAGGCCGAATCTCACGGCGCGTAGCCTGGTAACGGGAGAGAGTCGCCAGGTTGGGGTCATCGTGCCCACATTGCTTCATCCGTTCTTTGCCGAGGTTCTACAAGCACTGTCCTCCACCATGAGGCAAAGCGGGTATGCTGTCATGATCTCTTCGTCGATGGAAGATCCAGCGATTGAAGAAGCGGCGATCGAACAACTGCTTGGGCATCGCCTCGATGGCTTGATTATCGCGTCGTGCAGTACTTCTTCCGCGAAATTCCGGCAACTGGAGAAGCAGGGAACTCCGTTTGTGCTGATTGACCGCTTCTTCCCAGAGTTCCGGACAAATTTTGTCGGAGTAGACGATCACGCGGTCGGCCGGATTGCAACAGAACATCTGATTGCGATGGGATGCAAGCGGATTGCGCATATCCGAGGCCTGGAGTTTACGACGGGGGTGGGGCGATTTGAAGGCTATAAATTGGCGCTCAGCCGCCATAGGCTTAAATTTGACCCTGACTTGGTTACTCCC
>Ga0302197_10001102_pt1 | contig 26980 bp, 22 predicted proteins | sample II_Bog_N2_1_FD_193526 | JGI IMG/M metagenome (GOLD analysis project Ga0302197, IMG submission 193526) | Peat permafrost microbial communities from Stordalen Mire near Abisko, Sweden - II_Bog_N2_1 | ecosystem: Environmental > Terrestrial > Soil > Wetlands > Peat | place: Sweden: Abisko...
CTACGCCACGCTCTACTCCTACATCAACGGAGTGTGGGAGCCGATGGTGTACACCTTCAATTCGTCGGGTTCGCCGGTAGCGGCAACCATGATCTCGCCCACTTCACCAAGCACGCTTCCCAGCGGCAGCGCGACCTTCACCTGGACTACAGGCGGTGGCGTAACCGCCTACTGGCTGAACCTTGGAACCGCTCCGTCTGGCGTGAACTCGAAGAACATTTACGACTCGTTTGGAACGCAAAGCACATCGGCCACGGTAACCGGCCTGCCTTCAAACGGCGAGACCGTCTACGCAACGCTTTACTCGCTCATCAACGGAGTGTGGCAATCGGCGCAGTACACCTATAACGCTTTCTAGCAACTTCAACGGCCCTCCCGCCGCGCATTTCATGTGCGGCGGGAGGGCCTCTGCCACATGGACGATTCTCGGGATTCTCCTCGGGGAGAGATCTGCCGTCGCAAAACGAACGCGACCGAAGGTCGACCTGGCTTATCCGCGGCCGTCGTCGAGTAAGTACCCTTGGCTCACAACCTCCGGACTGAGAGCCGGTTAGTGGACAAAGTTGATCGCCACTACCGGCGTGACTGTGGCACTCGTATTGTGGCTGGCCGGGATTACGCGGGTACCCACGTACTTGTCGAACGCGGCTACCGCGTAGCCATTGAGGATCCGCAGTATAACGGCACGCGGGAAGTGCTTCGCGCGGCCGGGGCACGGTTGCTGCCCGTACCGGTGGATCGCGACGGCCTGAATCCCGCCAAACTCCCTGACCAGGCGAGCCTGGTGTTTGTAACGTCATCGCATCAGTTTCCTACCGGCGCCATTCTTCCGCTGGCCCGGCGCCTGGAACTGCTAAAATGGGCGCGGCGCAAGAACTCGATCATTGTCGAAAACGATCACGACGGCGAGTTCCACTACGAAGGCCGGCCGCTCGAGTCGCTCCAGGGGCTGGATACCGAAGGCCGCATCGTCTACCTTGGGACATTTTCACGCACCGTGTTTCCGGCTCTGCGCATCGGATACCTGATTGTGCCGAAGTCGCTGGCCCGAGCGTTCATCGCGTCCAAGTGGCTTAACGATCTGCACTCCGCCACGCTTGAACAGGAAACTCTTGCGGAGTTCATCAACTCTGGAATGTATGAACGCCACTTGCGGCGATTGCGCCGCCGCAATGCAACCCGCCGCGATGCGCTGCTGGAAGCAATCAAGAAATATCTGGAATCGCGAGTCGAAGTCACGGGCGATGGCTCCGGAGCGCACGTGGTGCTTTGGCCTTTGAGACAGATTGCGGAAGATTTTGCGATCGGCCAGGCGGCGATGCAGGGGGGTGGCATTTACGGAATTTCCCATTGCTTCCTGAAGCGGCCTTCACGTCCGGGATTCATTCTAGGCTACTGGCGGATGAGCGAGGAAGAGATCCGGGAGGGAATCCGGCTATTGGGCGAAGTATTCTGAGGCCCGTCGGGGCAGCTGGACCAGTTTCTTCCAGCGCGTGTGGAGATGTGGCGCGTGACCTGAATGTGCTAGCATCCGACCGAGTCAACAGTCCGCCGTTTGCCTCGTCTAATGGAGTGAAAGTGGTTCGCGACCAATCATGATAAGAAATCGAGTTGTTTCCTTTCTTGCCCCATGCATGTCGGCGCTGTCCTTGCTGGCCGTGGCTGGCGGCGCGCATCTGCTTGCCGCTCAGCAATCCGCCGGCGATCAGCCAGCCGCCACGTTGAAGATTCAGGCGCGCGAAGTGGTTCTCCCTGTAACCGTGCGGGACAAAAAGGGCACGCTGGTCACCAGCCTAAAGATCGGCGACTTTACGCTTACCGAGGACAGCCGCCCGCAGACCATCAAGAGCTTTACGCGGGAGAGCAACCTGCCCTTCCGCCTGGGCCTTCTGGTGGATACAAGCCGCAGCGTTTCGGGGGCTCTGGACAACGACCGCAAGGCGGCCGGGAAGTTTGTCGACGCCATGCTTCCGGCGGACCCAAAGGCCGACACGCCGGATCAAAAGGATGAGGCGTTTTTGATTCACTTCGACCACGAAGTTGAGCTGCTGGAAGACTTTACCAATTCGCGCGCCAAACTGCACCACGAACTGGACGATATGGGGCCGTCGCGTGCCGCGCAGACTTCGAATCAGGGGCCGGAAACCAGCGACAGCGACAGCGGCGACCGGCAGCAAACGCGCAGCCGCGGAGGGACGCAGCTCTACGACGCCATCTATCTGGCTGCGGATGAGCTGATGAAGCCCAAGGACGGCCGCAAGGCGCTGGTGGTCTTCTCAGACGGCGTGGACCGGGGCAGCCGGGAGACGCTGAACGACGCTGTGGATGCGGCCGACCGGGCGAATGTGGCCGTGTACACCATCTACTTCAAGGGCGAGCAGGAAGGCGGGCAGAATAACGGCTATCCAGGGCAGGGCGGACGGCGCGGCGGCATGGGCGGCGGGGGCTATCCGGGTGGCGGAGGCGGCTACCCTGGCGGTGGTGGTGGCTATCCCGGCGGCGGGCGTCGCGGCGGTTCAACCCAGTCAACGGTGGACGGCAAGAAGATTATGGAGAAGATTGCCACCCGCACCGGAGCCCGCTACTTCGAGGCGAAAAGCAAGGACCACCTCGATGAGATTTACGCGCAGATTGCCGAGGAGCTACGCGGACAGTATCTGCTGACCTATACGCCGGACGTGGTTGACAACGATGGCGGCTTCCACAAAGTTGCGCTGAAGGCGAACAAAGACGACTTGCAGGTGGTTACGCGCGAAGGATATTTCGCGCCCGGCGGCGACTCGAAGTAGACGCTGGGCCTTGTACAGCGGATCAAGATAATTGGGAATCGGAGTGGTTCAGATGCGACAAGGGCGCAACCTGGCGGCCGCGCCCTTGTCCTTACTGTTGCGTTTCTATCAGCAGGTTCCGTTGTGGATGTCAGGGCCTGTCTGAATTTCCTGCAGCGCGGCTTGCGCGGCGGCCAACCTTGCGGTCAGCAGCCGGTAAGGCGAGCAGGAGACATAGTTGAGGCCGATTTTGTGGCAGAACTTGACGGACTCTGGATCTCCGCCATGCTCGCCGCAAATGCCAACCTTTAGATTGGGCCGCGTGTTGCGTCCCTTGGCCGTGGCCATCTTCACCAGCAAGCCAACGCCCGCCTGGTCGAGGGTGGCGAAGGGATCCTGTTTGAAGATGCCGTTCTTAAGGTAAGCTGGCAGGAAATGGTTAATGTCGTCGCGAGAGATGCCGAACGTGGTTTGCGTCAGATCGTTGGTGCCGAAACTGAAGAACTCGGCCTCCTCGGCGATCTGATCCGCGGTAAGTGCCGCGCGTGGCAGTTCGATCATGGTGCCCACCATGTACTCGACGGTTTCGCCCTTCTCCTTGAAAACTTCAGCGGCAATGCGGCGAACGATGTTGGCCTGATTGCGCATCTCTTCGATGGAGCCGATGAGCGGAACCATGATTTCGAGATGCGGATCGCCGCCTTTGGACTTGACGGCGACGGCGGCCTCGAAGATGGCGCGCGCCTGCATTTCGGTGATCTCGGGGAAGGCGATGCCGAGGCGGCAGCCGCGCAGGCCGAGCATGGGGTTGGTCTCGTGCAGTTCCTGAACGCGCGCCAACAGCGGACGCAGTTCCTTCAGTTTGGGAGAGCGGGGCTTGGTGTCTTCAAGATGCGAGATTTCCACCAGCAGATCTTCGCGCTGGGGTAGGAACTCGTGCAGCGGAGGATCGAGCAGCCGGATGGTCACCGGCAGCGACTCCATGGTTTTGAACAGGCCCAGGAAGTCGGCGCGCTGCATCGGCAGCAGTTTCTTGAGGGCTTCGCGGCGATCTTTCTCGTTGTCTGAGAGGATCATGGCGCGCACGTGCTCAATGCGGTCTTCGGCAAAGAACATGTGCTCGGTGCGGCAAAGGCCAATGCCTTCCGCGCCGAAAAGGAGCGCCTGCTTGGCATCGCGAGGGATGTCGGCGTTGGCGCGGATCTTGAGCCGGCGAACCGGGTCAACCCAACTCATGAACTTGACCAGATCGGGATCGTCGGGCTGTGCGGGCAGCGTCTTAAGCTGGCCAGCGATCACGCGGCCGGTTGTGCCGTCCAGCGAGATCCAGTCGCCCTGCTTGAATACTTGACCCTTGACGCGGAGTTCCTTGGCGTTCTCGTCCACGGTGCAGTCGCCCGCGCCGGCTACGCAGCATTTGCCCATGCCGCGGGTAACGACCGCAGCGTGCGAGGTCATGCCGCCGCGCGAGGTCAAAATGCCGGCCGCTACTTCCATGCCCGCAATGTCTTCCGGCGTGGTTTCGCCGCGAACCAGAATAATGGTCCGGTATGCGCCGTTGGCGTGGTATTTCACCGCATCCTCGGCTGTGAACACGATTTGGCCAACAGCCGCGCCGGGCGAGGCAGGCAGGCCGGTGGCGAGCACGTCGATCTTCTCGCCCTTTTCCACCAGGCGTGGAACCAGGAAGTCGTACAACTGGTTGGGCTCAACGCGGAAGATTGCTTCTTCCTGCGTGATAAGGCCTTCGCGAACCATATCGATTGCGATGCGAACCGCGGCCAGGCCGGTGCGCTTGCCGTTGCGGGTCTGCAGCATATAGAGCTTGCCATCCTGGATGGTGAACTCGAAATCCTGCATGTCGCGATAGTGCTTTTCCATCTTCCAGGTAATAGCGCGGAGATGGTCGTAGACCTTGGGCATGGCGCGCTCTAATTCGCTGATCGACAGCGGCGTGCGGACGCCCGAAACCACATCTTCGCCCTGCGCGTTCATCAGATATTCGCCGAAGAAGATGTGCTCGCCGGTGGCGGGATTGCGCGTGAAGCCGACGCCGGTGCCTGAGTTTTCACCCAGGTTGCCGAACACCATGGCCTGCACGTTCACCGCTGTGCCCAGCCAGTCGTCGATGTGATTGATGCGACGATAGGTCTTGGCGCGGTCGTTCTGCCAACTCCTGAAAACGGCATCGCGGGCCTGAACCAGTTGATCCAGCGGGCCCTGCGGAAAGTCCTTGCCGGTTTCCTTGCGGACAAGCTTTTTATACTCGGCGATGATTTCTTTCAGCGCCTCGGGTTGCAGTTCGTAGTCGAATTTCACGCCCTCGCGCTCCTTGACGCCGTCGAAGATGTGTTCGAATTCCTTCTTAGGAACATCGAGAACAACGTCTCCGAACATCTGGATTAGGCGGCGATAGGAGTCATAGGCAAAGCGAGGATTGCCGCTGCGCTTGGCAAGGGCTTCCACGGCCTGATCGTTGAGGCCGAGGTTGAGAATGGTGTCCATCATGCCGGGCATGGAGAACTTTGCGCCGGAGCGAACGGATACGAGCAGGGGGTTGTCGCCCGTGCCCAGTTTTTGTCCCTGGAGCCGCTCGAGCCGTTCCAGCGCGGCGTACATTTCAACGTCGATCGTGGGGCTCACGGCGCCGCGCATGTATTCGCGGCAGGCTTCGGTCTGGATGGTGAATCCGGGAGGAACCGGCAATCCCGCGTTGGTCATTTCCGCCAGGCCGGCGCCTTTGCCGCCCAGCACATCCTTCATGCGGCCGTTACCCTCTGAGGTGCCGCCGCCGAAGAAGTAGACATACTTGGTGTCTGTTGCAGTTGAGGTTGAGCCCGCGTTGGCGGCGAGCTGCTGTGCCATAGCGCCCTGCGTCATGGGATGAAGCCTCCGTATGTAAGATTGCCACCCCGGCGACCTGGAATTGTCGGCGGGGACCCCGGCATCCGCATGGCGGCTCATTTGAGAGGGTGGCGGAACGTAGGCTCAGCTTGAATGGGGTAAGAGCTCTGCTGAGTGCGTGCAAGTCATCCAGACATCTGACTTCGCCTCGCGGCATTCATAAGTCGCTATAACAAATAGCTCCGCGCATATACAGTTGCCTGTGTTCCTCGTCACAGACCATCCGCGAGCAGGCAAAGACTCGTACTAATTTTGGATGGGGTTTTTCGCAATCTGAGACGCAGGCCGGGGACAAGGAGGAGTTTTGAGACGAATAGCAGGAATTCGAGCGGAGCACGGCAGAATCCGCAGGCCGGAATGCGAATCGCGAACCGCATTGTGGGAAACAAGAATGAGATCTCAGCTGTTGCCACAGTGCGGCAGTGGGGTTGGGCTATTTCTCGTGTAGGTGTAGGCCTTGGGCTGCCGGGCTCGCATAAGCCGACAAATATCCTGCGACCGCGTTGGCCACGATCTGGTACCCCTGAGCGTTGAGGTGGATTGAATCGCTTTGCGTTACCGTTACACCCGTGGAGTGTGAAGTGTTGTTTCCGCCCCAGTTGCGATCAACCACTACCGTGTTGCCGAATACGGACATGACCGCGACGTTCTCCGCATTTGCTCCCGTATCGATGGTCAGAATCGCCCCGCTCGTCAATGTACCGGTTGCCAAATCGACAGTGAAGCTTGTATCGGACGGCCCGATCGATGAACCCAATGTTCCGCTTCCAAGAAAAGCTCGCAACGAGGTCGGCGGCTCGTCATGGTTGTAATCGGATACATCCGTAACCAGCAATGAGTTGTAACTGTTTACCAGCAGTTCTCGGACATCCAGATAGTGCGCCCCATAAACATTCGCTAACTGATTGTTTGTGCCGACGATCGAATTGTACGCGGAACCTCCGACCCAATACCCCGGACCGTTCAGGGTCATTTCGGACAGCACAAGATAGTTCTGTCCGGACGGCACCGTTGCAACCTGACTCGCGAGATCGGAAAACGGCGGCGCACCTGCGTTGTTCGTTCCCTCCCAGAAGATCGGAAGGTAACCCGCATAGGGAGTATCGACCAAAAACTGCGGAGTCCCAGGCGCGCTTACTGAATTTCCAGGTAATGTTGGCGTGAACGTGATTACCCCGGAAGAATTATCATACGAGGCAATCCCATGCACTCCGAGAATCGTGCCGTAGACGCCAGTATGCGGCCCTAGCGCCCCTACCGGCAGATATCCGGGGGGGAAAGTGATGGTAACGCCGCCTGTGCCTGGAATGATCCCACCGGCCACAGTAACGGTGGTCTGTACACCACCTTCGCGCACGCCAATTTCCGAGGAATTCTGGCCGCCGACGCCTTCATTCACTACAGGAAGAATAATCGATTCCTGAAGGTCTACTGGGTAACTCCCGGTCTCGGCAATCCCCTCACCCCCGGCGGTGAGCGAATCGCCCCAACATACTACACCGAAGGGCTCCACGTTGAGAGTCACGCTGTACTGCGCAGGCGTGTAGTCGGTCGTGTCCGCGGGCGTGAATGTGACGCCCAGCTTCTGTGGCCCGAGCGAGGTAAAATTGGTCCCAGCACCTGGCGAGTAGAGGTAACTCCCTGACAAAGCCACTGTGCTTGCCGGCGGCGTGGCAACTGCATCCAGTTGGATTGAGCTAAGGGTCGTACCTATTGCGATTGTCGCGGGAGGCGGCCAGGTCAGCACCGGGATCGCCTGATTTACCGGGAGCACAGTGCTTGCCGTGGCGTTGGAATAATTTGTGGTGTCGGCCGGAGTAAAGGTAACCGAAAGCGTCTGCAGCCCAGCATTGAGTAAGGCGCCCGCAGCTGGAATGTAGGTAAACGTGCCAGGGGTATTCGCGGCTGCATCCAACTGCGCCACACCTAGAGTTGCGCCATAAGTAATTGCCGCCGGAGCCGCCCAGGTCAACGCCGGGCTTGCCCGATTTACCATCAGCGTTACACTCGTGGTGGCCGAGGTGTAATCCTTCGTGTCCGCCGGAGTAAACGTAACGGATAAAGTCTGCGAGCCTGTGGGAAGAAGCGTTCCCAGGGAAGGGGTATAGGTAAATGCACCTGGAATAGTCGTAGTGGCGTCCAACTGGGTAGCACTCAGGGACGCGCCATTGGTGATTGGTGCCGGATTCTCCCAGGTCAGCACTGGGACCGCCTGGTTCACTCGCAGCGGAACGGTCGCGGACGCTGTGGTGTAGTCCGTGGTGTCGGTTGGGGCAAAGCTAACCGAGAGAGTCTGCGGGCCCGCGCCAATTAGGGCGCCCAGGGCAGGAGTGTAGGTGAAGGCCCCCGGAACGCTCGCGGTCGCGTTCAGTTGAGTTGCGCTCAGGGTTGCACCGTAGGTGAGCGCCGCCGGGGTCGTCCAGGTCAGCACCGGCGTCGTTTGGCTCACCTTCTGCGTAACGGCGGTGTACGAGTACACGACCGGCTGCCAGGCTCCGCCAATGTAGGAGTAGAGGGTGGCGTAGATGGTTTCGCCGTTGGCCGGCAAGCCCGTGACGGAGGCGGAAGTGGCTGTGGTAGCGCCAGTGCTACAGAGGTTCTTTGCGGCTGCGCCCGAGGAACCGGTACCGAGGTTCAACCAGTAGGCGGGCACATTGCTGCCGGGCGACCACGTGAAAGTGAAACCGGTTCCGGAGAGCGTCGTGCCGGGGGTGGGTGTGGTCAGCACCGCTGGCGACGGCGAGCCGGATGCCGTGTAGGTGTAGACGGTGGGCTGCCAGGCTCCGGCAATGTACGAGTAAAGCGTGGCGTAGATGGTTTCGCCGTTGGTGGGAAGGCCGATCACTTGTATTTGGGTGGCCGTGGTTGAACCGCCGGAGTAGATATTCTTCGACGATACGCCTGAAGCGCCTGTGCCGAGGTTGAACCAGTAGGCGGGCACATTGCTGCCGGCAGACCAGCAGAAAACGACGCTGGTTCCGGAGAGCGTGGTATTGGGGCTGGGGGTGGTGAGCGCAGCAGGGGTGGGTGAGCCGGATGCGGTGTAGGTGTAGACGATGGGCTGCCAGGCTCCGGCAATGTACGAGTAAAGCGTGGCGTAGACGGTTTCGCCGTCGGTGGGAAGGCCGGTGACGTTGACTGAGGTGGCCGTGGTTGAGTTGCCGGAATAGATGTTCTTCGCGTTCACGCCGGAAGAAGCGGTTCCCAGGTTGAACCGGTAATTCGTAACTCCTTCACCGGCCGACCAGCTGAAAGTCACGCTGGAGCTTAAAAGCTTTGTGCTGGGCGTCGGTGTGTTTAGCACCGCCGCGACCGGCGTTCCGGAAGTGGTGTAGGAGTAGACGATGGGCGACCAGCCTCCGGCAACGTACGAGTAGAGCGTGGCGTAGATGGTTTCGCCGTTGGTGGGAATGCCGGTGACGTTGACTGAGGTGGCCGTGGTTGAGTTGCCGGAATAGATGTTCTTCGCGTTCACGCCGGAAGAAGCGGTACCGAGGTTGAAAAAGTAATCGGTTGCCGGGTTGGCCGGCGACCAGATGAAGGTAACGCTCGTACTCGTCAGCGTGCTGTTCGCGGCAGGTGAGGTGAGGGCCGCAGGGCTAGGCGAGCCTGATGCGGTGTAGGCGTAAACGGTGGGTCGCCAGGTTCCACCGATCTCCGAGTAGAGCGTGACGTAAATGGTTTCGCCATTGGCTGGCAGGCCGGTTACGGTTTCAGCGCGGGACGTAATCGAGCCCGAGCTGTAAATGTTTTTCGCAGCCGCTCCCGAGGCTGCTGTGCCAAGGTCGAGCCAGTAGTTTGTGACTTTGTTGCCTGCGGTCCAGGAGAAGCTCGCGCTTGTGCCTGTCAGTTGGCTGCCCGTAACCGGTGCGGTCAACGCTGCCGGCACGGCCGGCTGATACACCCACAGGTCGTTGAGAAATCCTTCATTGTCGACCGAATCGAAGCCACCGCCGCCATAGAGCCATAAATTGCCGTTCCTGTCGGTCCAGGTCACTTCACCCGTGCGCCCCCCGGGGGTGTTTCCGGCAGCCGGCTTGCCCAAATTACCGTAGACCCCTTGCGGAGTGCATCCTGAGTCAGTGCCAGACGCGTAGCAGTTTCCTGTGCCGCTTCCCCCCATCCAGGCCCATTCGTTTATGAAGGGATTGAACACCCAAAGGTCGTTGAAGTTTTCGTAATAATAACCGTCGATGTAGTAGCCACTGAAGAGCCAGAAATCGCCGCCGCTGTCTCTCCAGCTTGCGGCGGCAGCTCGGCCTCCGGGGACGTTTCCAGCAGCAGGCGTGCCCAAAGTGCCGTAGACCCCGGGGTGGCCCGTGCCAAACGATGGCACCGTGCTGCTTCCGCCCATCCACGCCCATTCTCCTGTTGAAGGGCCGAACTCCCAAAGGTCGTTGAAGTAGCCCCAGTCGTAGTTGACATCGTAGGACAGGCCTCCAAGGAGCCAGAAATTGCCGTCGTTGCCGGTCCAGCTCACAGCAAAATCACGGCTTCCAGGAATGTTGGAAGGAGCGGGCGTTCCCAAGGTGCCGTAATCCGGCTGCGGACCATTGTAGTAGCCGTATACGGCGGTGCCTCCGCCCATCCAAGCCCATTCGCCCGTGGCAGAATTGAACTCCCAAAGGTCGCTTAGAGAACCTCCCGTGCCTTTGGAGTCGTAGCCATAGCCACCAAAGAGCCAGAGATCGCCATTGCCGTCCGCCCATCCCACGGAACAGCAGCGGCCTCCGGGAGTGTTTCCGGCAGCGGGAGTTCCCGGCGCGCCGTACACGCCCGGCTGACCTCCATTGGCGCCCACGGTACTGCTTCCACCCATCCAGGTCCATTCGTTCGTTAGGGGATCGAGTTCCCACAGGTCGTTTAACTGGCCATTCACACCGGCGCTGTCGTATCCCTGCCCGCCAAAGAGCCAAACATGGCCGCTGTTATCGATCCAGCTCAAAGCGCTGTCGCGAGCCCCGGGGATGTTTCCGGCAGCGGCTTTGCCCGGTATTCCGTAAACGCCGGGCTGGTTCGCCGTGGCGCTTCCGCCCATCCAGCCCCATTCGTTCGCCGAAATATCGAACTTCCACAAGTCGTTAAAGAAATAGCTGTCTCCGTTGGAATCGGAGGTACCGCCCCCAAAGAGCCAGAGGTTACCGCCGCTGTCGGTCCAACTCACAGCATCGGCACGGCCCCCTGGGGAATTTCCAGCGGCGGGTGTTCCCAAGGCACCGTAAACCGCAGGCTGGCCACAGACGGTGCTCGGAGCTGCCGCGCAGTTATTTGGGACGGTGCTGCTTCCGCCTATCCACGTCCATTCGTTTGGAGCCGTAGTCTGCGCCTCAGCAGATGGAACAATGCCGGTAATCGCGAACAGGCACACACTTAGACAAACAGGCAACAATCGAACGCTTCTCATGGAAGGTTCCTCCGCAGGACAAATGTAAATGAAAACAGAAAGCATCATAGTCCGCGCGACAGACTATCGTCGACCCTGGTTAGGGGAGCTAAGCCTATAGGTCAAAGTTGGGAAGATCGAGGCAACTTCCCATGCGCAAGCGTTATCGCCATGCCGAAAAAAATAAGGACGCGGTGCGAACAACTTAGCAGACAACCGGAGCCGGCGCGCATGGCGCAAGGATTCATCCTTTGAAGGAAGCAGGCAGACCTAGGCAGCCGGACGCTCGAAGCATTGGGTGGAACGGGAACCGTGGGCCGCATTCCTGATGAGAAGAATGCGGTCCAGCCCAACCAGCGCCAGAACCTCCGCCACCCTCGGCGTAACATTGGAAATCGTGAAGCGGTTGCCTGCCTCCCGTGCGGCGCGGTACAGCGCTACCAGAACCGCGATGCCCGCCGCATCGATCCGCTCCACCTGGCCCAGATCGAGGACGAGGCTTTGCCGGCTGACGATCGGGGATAATTGCTCCAACAGCATCCGTTCCTGGCCCCGAACCAGCTCGGTCAATTCACTTGCCTGACTTGCGCCGATAACTACCGTGGCTGTTGAGTTATAAGCTGTAGCAATCATGGGAAAGCCTCCTTTGGGAAAACTTGTTCCTGTTACATCAATCGCCAGGACAGTCGGCCTGACGCTATGAGTAAGTGCATTCTGTGAGCCAAACCGGCAACAAGGGAATATGCTGAATTCACAGGGGATACGAACCCCGCAATGTTCCCCGATGCGGGCGTGGGTGTTCGGTTTTCAAACTCCGCGTCCGCAATCGGACACAAATATCTGTACGCAAAAAGGAGTGTCTCCGGTTCCATGTCGAGCTTTGCATCTAGTTTTCCTCCCGGCCGCTCTCAGGACTCGAAGTCCGGCGAACGGTCGTGCGCTGCAAGCGGACTGAGCCGCGAGCAAGTACGCGTATGGGCGCGGGAGGTTGGCTTTGCGGAGGCCGGCATGGTCGCGATTCCCCACAGGGAAGCGGAAAGGGACGCAATCCGCTTTGAAGAATGGTTGCGGGCCGGGCGCGCCGGAACCATGCGCTATCTGGAGCGGGCCGATGAAGGTGGGCGGCTGTTGCGCGCGCGCGTCGGAACCGCGTTTCCCTGGGCGCGCTCGGCGATTGTGTGCTTCGCAAGCTACGAGAGCGCGCAGCCGCATTCAACCCAGCCGGCAGCCGAGGACGCTGGGTGGATTGCGCGCTATGCGTGGTCCAGCCGCGTGGATGCCAATGGAGTGCGGCGCCCGAGCGACTATCACAAGGTGCTGCTGAAGCGCGTCAAGGCGCTCGAAGCACGAATTCGGGAAACGCGCCCACATGAGCAGTTTGAGGCGAGAGGTTATGTGGACACCGGGCCCGTCGTTGAGCGGGCGCTGGCCACCGCGGCCGGCCTCGGCTGGACCGGAAAAAACACCTGCCTGATTCATCTCAAACTGGGGTCGTTTGGGTTTCTGGCGGTGCTGCTCACCTCGCTGGCAGTGGAAGACGAAAAAGCGCCCCCGGCGCCCCTTCCAGATCGTTGCGGAAGCTGCCGGCAATGTCTCGATGCCTGCCCGACCAATGCGCTCATCGCGCCATATCAAATGGATGCGACGCGCTGCATATCGTATCTGACCATCGAGCATCGGGGGCCCATCGAACCTGGGTTGATGGAAGGAATGGGGCGTCAGGTTTTTGGCTGCGATATCTGCCAGGACGTTTGCCCCTGGAACCGCAAGCCAGCCCTGAACCTGGACCCAGCCCTCGCGGACCCGGAGTTGGAGCCGCGTGCGGAGTTGGTCAATCCGGCGCTGGAGTGGCTTGCGGCACTGGACCCGGCGACGTTTGAGCGCCAATTCAACGGCTCACCTGTGCGCCGCGCGGGTTTCCTCGGCCTCAAAAGGAACGTGGCCATTGCCATGGGAAACAGCGGACAGGAGCAATTTGCGGTCCGGCTCCAACAGTGGGCCGAGGCCGCGGACGAGGGCTTGCGCATGGCTGCCCGATGGGCGCTCGAAAAGCTCGAGCGCGGCGCAAACCAGCCAGAAGAGCCGGGTAAGCCAGCCGCGCGATGAAGCATGGCGCCATAACTCCATGCTATCTGGACGGTAGGTGGAGGAAGGGTGAGTTATCCAACCCTGGCAACGTCCAAAGCATTCAATCCTTTGGGACCCTGCTGGCACTCAAACTCGACTGACTCCCCTTCATTCAATGTCCTGTAACCACCTTCCTGAATGACGGAGAAATGGACGAATACATCCTCGCCGCTCGACCGTTGAATGAATCCATATCCTTTGGATCCGCTGAACCACTTCACAACGCCTTGTTCCCTCATTGGAGACCTCCCGCCTGGCCTTTGGCGCATTTGTCGTTGCCAACGGCCCCCATCGCAAACCACTTCTTACATGCATTCCTTCACGCGAACAAGCCCAGGGTGCGGGGAACACCTTGGAAATGCCGCGAACCGCCTGAGCGCACTTTCGTGGCACGCCGATTGAGCCCCAAGTCACGGTTAAGTTGGATTTTTGCCCTGACAATCCAAGACATGCAATGCTAACTGCCATCCAATTTTGTGTCACGGATAGTCGTGATTCAGTTATGTCAGGATTTGGGTCTGGATGCAAGAAGAAAATGAATAGCCCATGCGCATTTGAATGGTACAAGTGGCTTACGCAAAAACTCGAAGGGCGACCGGAAATGACCGAGTGATTCAACGCCGTAGTTGGTGCCGGGCATGAGCGATACAGCGACGCCGATGCGCCGAACAGTCTATCTGCAAGCATTTCCTCAACTTCCGGAAATTGAGGCGAAGGCTGCCTGACAGGACTATCCTTAAAGAAACCAGGCTTCTCGATGAAACACGGTTGGGCGCTCCCGACCGCCTATGCGGCGTGCGAGCAAAGCCATCACAGGAATGCCCTGGCCAAAGCTAAGGAGTGACGCGTGACTCAAGTCTCAAATTCCGGTACGGGCAGCGAAGCGGAGATCAAGGGCGTTGATGCGGATGCGGCAGAGCCGGTAACAAGGTCCAAGTGGTACCGCTGGCGCAGGGACGGGAAGGCGCTGGTGACGTATCTGTTGGACAGCGAGGTGCATACATTCGCATTCAGCGTGGCGGCCAATGCCATTCTTTCATTCATTCCGTTTATCGTGTTGCTGTATACACTGGCCCGGTCTGTGTTTCACTCCTCATTGATGGTCACCGTGGTCAGCGATATGGTGCGGTACTTTATGCCGTCGAACCAGGATTTTGTTGCGGCGAGCCTGGCTGCCGAGGCTCCGCGACATGGAGTGCAGATTTTCTCTCTCATCATGATTCTGGTGGCCTGCACTGGAATTTTCCTTCCATTGGAAGTGGCCTTGAACCAGGCCTGGGGCGTGACCAAGAGCCGCAATTATCTGATGAACCAACTGGTGGCGTTCGGATTGGCGATTCTCATGGTTGTGCTCGCGCTTACCAGCATCCTGTTGAATGCCGGCGAGCAGGCAGCGCTGGGTTTTCTCTTCTTCCATCACACCGATAACTTCGTGTTCAACGGCATCAGCACTGTATTTTTGATTTTGTCCAGCGGCGCGGCTTGCATCCTGTTTTTCTTTTCCATTTACTGGCTGCTGCCTAACCGAAAAGTACCATGGCGGCCTGTTCTGCGCACCTCGGTGTGGACCGGAATCATCTGGCTGGTATCGAAGTATCTGTTTATCCTGATCCTGCCGCATCTCGATCTGCAAAAACTGTATGGGCCATTTTATGTTTCGGTGGGACTGCTTTTCTGGGCTTATGCTTCGGGGCTCATTCTGTTTGCAGGAGCGCAGTTCAGCGTGGCGCGGTGGGGCGAGAAGAACAGTTAGGGCAGGCTATGGGGAATAGGTTTTCGAGTTAGTCGCTTATCCACCGATGGGGAATGATTGGCCGCATTTTTGATCTTGGATTTCTTCACTGCAGCAATATCTTAGCTCGAGCAAAACTTAAGGCAGCTTGAACGCCTTTATAGCAATAGCGTTAGGATTGCGCCCCGTGGGGAGCATGTTAAACAGCGATCGCGACGCCGTCCGGACCACCGACACATCGCCGGAGCGCGCATCCACCACAAAGAGCAGGTTCCCCGAACCGGAAAACGCCAGAGCGGAAGGGCCGTCGCCCACGTGGATGGACGGGATGAGACGTCTGCCGTCTTCGATCGAGTAGGCCGTCACATACTGCGATCGGAAGTTGGCTACATAGAGCAGGGAGTTGTCGCTGGAAACCACGCCGCGGACGGGGTTGTCGCCAATCATGTAAGCGCCCAGAACGTCGTCCGTTGTGGTAATCACCTCGGAGATGGAATCGGATAGTGAGTTGGAGACGAAGATCTCGCCGCCGTCGGGCTTCAGTGCGAGTTGCGCGGGGGCGCGCCCCACATCCATAAATGCCTCCAGTCGGTCGGGCTGGTCTGGGTGCGCCTTGGAGTGGGCCAGGACGATGGCCATCACCTGATGACCGGCGGAGCACGCTGCAAAGGCCTTGGTGGAGTCGGGCAGGACGACGGCGTCGGATGCGCCGGGGCAATCGCCGAAGGTGGCGCGGGTCGTCCGGGCAGCGAGATCGACGATGCTGACACTATTCCCGCGGCGATTGGCCACGACCAGGGTCTTGCCGTCGGGGGCTATGCGGGCTGAGACCGGCTCCTCGCCGGCCGCGATCTGGGCAACTTCGCGCCGTGCTTTCAGGTCGAGTATGGAGATTGAGTTAGATCCGGAGTTGGCCACATAAGCCAGCGCCCCGTCGGGGTCGATGTCGATGGAAACTGGCTGGCGATGGACGGCAATTGTAGCTGCCACCGTGTTGTTCTCCGCATTGATAACCGAGATCGAACCAAGCGCGCCTTCGGCTCCGAAGTTGACCACGTACACTTCGTTGCGAGTGGGGCTGGTAACGACGCTTACAGGGTTCTGGCCTACCTGCAGCTCGCGGTCGAGCCGCACATTTACCACGTCGATGACGGATACTGTGCCGCTTCCGCCATTGGTTACATAGGCAAATTCTCGATAGTTGGCGGGGTACTCGGGGAAGTCGTGCGAACGGCAGGAGCTGACGGCAAGCGCAAGCAGGCAAAATGCAGCCAGCCGGGCCAGTCTCCTCGACTTCGCCAGCAATCCACGCCCCAAGGCCGAGACCCCAAAGGCCGAGAACAAGCCCGCCCGGCATTTGCCTGCGATCATGCGCTCACACCGCGGGTGCTTCAATGTGGATGCCGCGAGCCAGGCTGCGCCCGACCACCGAAGCAATCTGCTCGATCTCGTCCATCATGGTTGCAAACTGGGCGGGATAAATGGACTGCGGACCGTCCGACAGCGCCTTCTCCGGCTGGTGGTGGACTTCCACCAGGACACCGTCGGCGCCCGTAGCAATGGCTGCCCGGGCCATTGGCAGAACGCTGTCGCGTCGGCCGGTGCCGTGGCTCGGGTCCACAAGGATGGGCAGATGGCTCACCCTTTGCACAGCAGGAATGATGCTCAGGTCAAGGGTGTTCCGAGTGTGGTCGGCAAAGGTGCGCACGCCGCGCTCGCACAGAATCACCTCGTAGTTGCCCTCGCTCATAATGTACTCGGCGGCCATCAGGAATTCTTCGAGTGTGGCCGAAAGACCGCGCTTCAGCAGAACAGGCTTGCGCAGCCGACCGGCGCGCTTCAGCAGAGAGAAGTTCTGCATGTTGCGCGCTCCAATTTGGATCACGTCGGCCCACTGTGCCACCAACTCAAGCGATTCGTTGTCGATTGCTTCGGTAACAATGCGCAGGCCGAAACGCTCGCGGATTTCCGCCATGATGCGCAGTGCCTCGAGGCCTAGCCCCTGAAATGCATAAGGAGAAGTTCGCGGCTTGTAAGCGCCGCCGCGAAAGAACTGCGCGCCTGCCGCAGCCACCTGCTCGGCGATGGCGAAAGCCTGGTCACGATTCTCAATGGAGCAGGGGCCTGCCACAATGGCCAGGTCGCGGCCGCCAATGGCAGCGTCTGTCCCCGCAAAGCGGATAACGGTATCTTCTTCTTTAACGTCGCGGCTGGCCAGCTTGTAGGCCTTTGAAACCCGTATCACCTCGGCGACACCGGAAAGCGCCTCGATGTTGCCGCGGTCCACTTCCCCCCGGTTGCCGGTGATGCCGATAGCGGTGCGCTGTGCGCCGGGAAGTGGATGGGCGCGAAAGCCCAACTGCTCAATATGGTCGCAAACCGCCTGAATTTCCTCCGGCGTCGCCTGCGCTTTCATCACAACTAACATTCGCCGTCCCTCAAACCATCAGTCTAACGGCTTCAACGGCTAAGGGCAATTGCTTTCAGGCGACAGGAGTGGCTCGGTTGGATATATCTTGAAAGGGCAGGACTTCAAAGCCTGCCCTGAGCGTAGCCGAAGGGTGTCGCAAACAGCACATAATACGCACGGGCTTTAGCCCCTAAGGGATTGTCGCATCGAAACTGGGGAATGCTCGACACCCGCAATCCAGGTTCGAACTGGAAATCCGTACGGGGATCCGGCAGGGCAAAATCGAGAACCCCAAGTCCAGGCCTACGGGCTCTTGGGCCGGGAGATAGCCGAAGCTACTCCTTGGCGGCGGCGCCGGACTTGGCAGCGATAATAGCTGGGGCAACGACCATTCCAATAAAGGCCAGGGCAATCAGTAGATCATGCATTTGGGTTTACTCCTTGTGCGGCTCGTTTGAGCCTGTCCACAAATTCATAATCGGTCTGATTAGAAAAAACTTAAATACCACTAACACTCGATTCGGCGACAAGCCGGTGCTATGCCCATGCCACCTTCGTGGCACGGCGAAGAACTCCGCGCTGCAATGGGAGGATACGCTATGCGAATCCAGGCGAGGCGAATCTATTTAAATATAAGAAATAGAAAGAGTTACTTGAATCTACCGCAAATTATTGCGGATTGCGCCCGGTGCGGCCGGCGGCGCGTTTCTGCGCCCTCCACTTGAAGGCAAGCCAAGCCACATAGCTCAGTTGGATGACCCATGTGGCGATGTAAGCGGCAACAACAAACTGGTGGTCGAGAATAGCCTTTTCATCCATTGCTTTGTCCTCCTCAAGTCGATCCCCGGCTCGGCCAATAATCAGCCGTTTTCGTTCAGCGCCGCCTGTGCTTCCTCAGCGGCGAATTTCTGTTGCTGGCGCTCCACGCGATACCGCAGGGCCAGGATCAGGATGCCCCACGCGAACCACGCGCCCATGTTCCAGAAGAAGGCCGGCAGCATCGACGGGTCCATCCCCGAGCCTTCAGAGCCGCCAAACACCGGGGCCGGGTGCTGCGTGCGCCACCAGCGGTTCGACATGTAGACAATCGGCACGTCCAGCGCGCCAAAGATTCCCAGCACGGCTGCCAGTGTCTGCACCTGCGGCCCGGCGGCAAAGCGGCGGAGCAGCAGGTAGCTCACGTAGATGAGCCACAGCACCAGCGTTGTGGTGAGTCGCGCGTCCCAGGTCCACCAGATGCCCCATGCGCGCCGGCCCCAGATTGGCCCAGTAACCAGCACCACGGTGCAGAACACCACGCCGACTTCGGCTCCGGCCAGCGCCCATGCATCCGCCACTTGCGCCCCGTTTGGACTGTTTCGCCGGCAGGCAAGATAGCCAATGGACCCGGCAAGCGATATAGCGAAGAACACGAACGCCACGCTGGCAGAGGGCACGTGGTAAAAAATGATGCGGAAGATCTCGCCCTGCATGGCGTCTTCAGGGGCCACGTAAATGGCCATGTAAAAGCCCCAGACCATCAGGACCAGCACGATAGCGGCGTAAAGTCCGAAGAGCAGTTTTTTCATGGGCAACCTGTGGGACGATTGTAGTTTACGACGGCGGGCGTGGCATCGGCTCCATCTCAGGGTGGAGAATGGGCGCCTTGCCTATTCCGCGTGGAAGACTACGTCGAACAGCAGCAGGCTTACCGTGGTGAAGATGATGTCGTAGCCGGCAAGCAGCTTGATCCATAGGGTGGGGTCGCTGTCTCCCGTGAGAATGGACGAGGTGGCCCTCACCATGGCCAGCAGTGCCGGAATGAAGATGGGAAACAAGATGAGCGAAAGCAGAAGCTCGCGGTTGCGTGTGCGTATAGACAGCGCCGCGAAGAAGATTCCGTTGCCCACTAGCGCCCACGTGCCTAGCGGGAGAACTACGGCCAGCAGCCACGCCTGTCCTTCGATGTGCAGGTTGTACATGATCAGGAAAACGGGCGCCAGAATCACCTGAACGATGGAGACAAAGAGGAAGTTGGCGATGACCTTGGCCAGAAAAAGGTCCGCGCCGGGAGCGGGAGCCATGCGCTGGGCGTCGATGACCTGGTGGCGGATTTCGCGCGCCCAGGCCTGGTTGAGCGCGCTTACCGATGCGAACATGGTGGCCACGGAGAGAACGCCCCCGGCGATTTCGCGTGAGAAGTCTCCGTGCGGGTCAAAGGCTATGGAGAACAGCACCACCACCAGCAGCGAGAAGAAGAGCATGGAGACCAGCGCGTCGAGGGAGCGGAGTTCGATGCGGAGGTCTTTGACGAGATGGGTCCAGAGGGCGCGGGTCATTCTGGATTGACCTCCGGAGCGGTCAGTTTTGGCCCATCCTTGGTCAGGTCTGCTAACTGGACTTCGACTTCGAGCACCTGCGCGGCGCGAAGGTAGTCGCTGGGGCTGAGGATTAGCTGGACGCCGCGCGCGCCGGCCGAAACGCTGATCTGGTCAAAGAGAATAGCGGTCTCGTCGATGTAGACGGGGTAGGGTTTCCGCGCGCCAAACAGCGTGACGCCGCCGCGGATGTACCCGGTGAGCGGCTGCACGTCTTTGAGCGGCGCCATCTCAGCTTTGCGCAGGCCGGAAGCGCGGGCCAACTTCTTGAAATCGAGCTCGGCGTCGCCGGGAATGACAGCGAAACGATACGTATTGGGGCCGCCAGTCACGAGCAGAGTCTTGAAGACCTGCTCCGGAGGCATGGCGATCTTCCTGGCCACCGTGATCGCGCTCAGGTCGTCGGGGTCGACTTCGTACTCGCGAAGTTCGAAGGGGATGCCGAGGGATTCTAGGAAGCGCGCGCCGTTTGTTTTCATAAGGTTGGATTCCCCGGCTCAAACGAGGCTACGCGGCCGGCCTTCAATTGGAGGACCCAGTCGGCGATGGGGGCGGCATGCTCGCGCTGGTGTGTGGTAATGACGATAGTTCGGCTGGTTTGGCGGAAACGGGCGAGGAGCGCGACCATCTGGCTTACGGATTCGACATCCATGTTGGAGAAGGGCTCGTCGAGCAGAAGCAATTCGGGCACGGGGAGCAGTACGCGGGCCAGCGAGGTGCGCTGGCGCATTCCCTGCGAATATTGGCCAAAGGGGCGGGTGAGATCGGGGTCGAGACCAACCTGGCGCAGGGCTTCGGCGGCGCTGAGGCAGTCTCGGCCGGGGTAGAGCGCGGCGAAGTAGCGCAGGTTTTCCTGGGCGGTGAGCTCGTCGTAGAGCATGGGGGCATGGGACATGTAGCCGATGCGGTCGCGCGCGTCCTGGGGTTCCAGATTGCCGAAAAGCCTGACGGTTCCGAAGCTGGGGCGAAGCAAGCCGGCGAGGATACGGAGGAGTGTGGATTTGCCCGCGCCGTTTTCCCCGATGAGAACGTAGCAGCGGCCCGGCTCGAGATCGACTGTGACCTGGCGCAGCGCGGCAAAGGATCCAAAGAGCTTGGAGACGCCTGTGAGGCGGGCGCAGTAGTGCGTCTCGACTGCGGCGGCAGAGGCGCTCATTGTTACGAGGCCGGGTTGGCGGGCTGAGCCGAGCTGGATGCGGCGGATTTGGCGGGCGCGGCAGCGGGCTTGGTGGCGGGCTGATTAGGCCCGGCAGGAGCGTATTTGCTGGCGCACTTGGCCTGGAGTACGGAGGCGTGGAAGACGCCGTCGCGCCCGTAGGAGCCTGCGGCCAGAGCCTGGGAATCGTCCTTGAAGGTGTCGGGGGGCGGCTCGGAACCCTTGTAAGTGACCTTCAGGAGACGGCCCGTGGGGGCCTTGGGATTGTGGCTCTCAAACTCGTTCATCGTGAAGTCGACGTGGGGGCCGTTGTGCTCAATGGAGCCGGGGACGACGAAACCCTCGACGCGAAGCTGGCTGTGATACGCCTTGTCGCCCATGCCGCCAAGCTCGGCGATGGTGACGAAATAGCTCTTGTTGTCGCTGTAGCCCGACGTGGCCAGCCAGACGATGGTTCCGACGACGACGGCGACCGCAATCCCGATCCGCAGAGTATTCGAGGAAGTTTTCATACCCAACCTTTTCAATATCAACGATACGAGCGTAACAGGGTGGGGTCAACCGCCGGACGGATGAGGTGTGATTTAAGTCACACCCAAGAAGGCCGGATTCCCAAAAAGAGACTGGGCCGCGCGTACGCTAAAGTGCGTACGACAGCCGTACGGAATCACACTTTTGCGTTCGCAAATATGTACACGCAAGAGTGTGACAAATAGTGCAAAATGACACTCAATAAGGCCGTTTTAGTGCTGTTTGGTGCTTAAAAACACGCAAATAAGCGTGTTTTGAGCACAAAACTGCGCGCGAAAACGTTTACAAGGCGAGGAAAGTGCTAGCAGTGATATCATTCGGCTGCCCGGCCTCCCACCCAAATAGCCGGCGGGTCCAAGGATGGGCATCCGCCAAAGTTGGACTTGCTGGCTTGACCTAGAGGGAATCTCTGAACAAGTTGATATTTCGTCCCGACATTCCCTCAAGGGCTAAAGCCCGCATTGATTTTGCGGCACTTACGGCACGACTAAAGTCGTGCCCTGATACAAAACATCGTCAATTTCGAGTTTTTCTGTAGATTGTAAGGCCCGTGCCCTTCGTAGCGCGGGTGACCTAGTTCTCAACGCGCGGTGTCGAGCGTTTGTGCGGCGCGGTCCAGAGCCTGCGTCAATACGGCCAACTGCTGGGTGGCGCGGGATTGGTCATTGGCGTCGATGGCTTCGTTGACGCCGGGGATAACGACGGCGGCGTAGCCGGTGAACTCGCCCGGTGCGTAAATGGTGTGGCGATACCAGGGGCGATTGGGCAGGCCGGCTTCGGAGATGAGCGCGGTTTCGGTTTGGCGCAGGATTTGATTGACGTTGGCCGGGCCGCCAAGGCTTACAAGAACGGAAGAGCCGAGGTTGGAAACGAGGTTTGGGCGGTTCGCGTTCCCTGAGAATTACTGGCGCGTGGCGCGTAGCTGGCCAACCCACATTCCTTTAGAACAGATCGACGACGGGTGGAAACGTCAGTAACAGGCTCAAACCGAGCAGCGCGAAGGCAACAGCGACGATGCGTCCCGCGGCGACCGTCTTGTTGCGCCAGCGTCCTTCCAATATCCCCCAGGCAAGGAGCCACACAACGATGGCGGTCGTGGTTACGCCGGAGAGCGCCCCGGTTGGTTTATAGAAAACGAAAGTGTTCCTGACGGCTACCGATTTGTCGCTGGCGCAGGCGAACACCGCCAGAACGAAAGAGCCGATACCAGCCGCAAGAATGGCAGCCGAGCCGGAGCCGTTTGTCAGGACCGGAGAGTTGGGTGAGGCATTGCTTTTCGACATGTTCACTTTTCTTCTCCGTGGCTCAGCTGAATCGTGTGGCCGCCCTGGACGGGAGCGTATTTGTTAATCATCGCGCCGCAGAAGCCCGCGATGCCCGCGCAGACAAACGAAGCGGCGGCAAAGCCAAGCACAGCGATGCGGAGTTGCCGATGGTTTTTAAGATCGCGGCCATATTTGATAAAGACGAACGCAACCATCGTGATCGAAATAGGAACGAACCAGGCGACATGCTCCTTCCACTCCATTCCAAGGGAGTGCCAGCCGATTGTCGTTGGGCCGGCCATTAGCAGACGTTGCGGGAACATTGCGAGGTCTTTAGTCCCCGATGGGGGCACAGCGCGATACCACGGATAGACGACATAGGCTCCGGTGAGCACGGCGGCCCATGCGAGGACAACCATCGAAAGGAGGTAAATCTTGAGGAAGCGTTGCTGGCCGGCGGAGGATTCGGGCGAAGGAGACGAGGATGTGAATCTATACAACTCCACGAGAGCACCGGAACACGCCAGGAGATAAAGCGCACCGAACCCCATGCCGTGTACCAGGGTCCAAAGAGCGCGTGCCGTAATTTCCATTTGCCGTGTGCCTCGCTTTGGGCTGCCTGAACGCTTGTCGCCTTCCGCAGGTCATTCAGATCCGTTGCCCCGCATTGGTCCTTGCATCCATTCGTTTCTTGCCGCGTTTTTCTGGCCGTTTGCTTTGTCGTCTTTGCCCCAGGTCCAATACATGCCAGCGTAGGCGTAGTTCTCAGTCTGGCCGGCGATCGAGTGGCCATAGCAGAACAGAAATTGCTCGCCTTCGTGATGCTTGAAATGGTAGTAGCCGCCGACGTCGATCATTGTCGAACGCTGGGTTTGTGCTGCCGCAAAACCTTCGCGCCCGTGCGCAAAGACTTCTGCCCCCAACTCAAATCTTTCGTTGAGTTCTCGCTTAATCAACCAACCGGTATAGGGAAAGTCGCGAAAGTTGGTTTGCGGGACCACCTGATAGCCGCCGCCTCCGTCGAAGAGCCATTTGCCGGAGTTCTTTTGAAACCAGACTGGAAGCTTGTACCAGACTTTTCCGACGCCGAGCCCCTTGTCATAGCTTCCCGTCGGCATTTCAAACATGGTAAAGGTGCCGATTTGCGGGATGTATTTGGTTTCTTTCACGATGGCGAGCTTCACGCCCAATTCCATGTCGGTGAGACCGAATGCGCTCGGGCCTGATCCACCGGGCAGGTAAACAGGATTGTTCGAAGGGAAAACGCCTCCCCAGGGGAGGATGGCGTGTAGCTGCACCCTGGGTATGGCGCCCCAGTTGAACTCGAAAGCCGGCCCGGCGGAGTCGATCTCCGCCGGTGTGCCATCGATCCCGCTGAAGATGTAGAACTCGTAGTGATGCAGGTCAACTGGCACTGGATCGTCGGTTTGATACGGAGGGCCCTGCGCCCACAGTTTTGATGCGGCGAGCAGGAAGAAGAGAATGAGTGCCAGACTTGATCGCCTGCCGTTCATTCCTCGCTTTCCTCCCTGCACTCCCACGAGAATCATGAAGCCCCCTTTGAGGCAAGCATTCATTTTGAACAGCATATATCGAAATTCGATAGTAAGCAATTGGAGACCGCACCGGAAGCGGTATATTCATCTTGTGTTGAAACAACAGCGGGAACTTTTTTCGGGACTCATACGGATTCACGTGCTTGTGCATGCTTCTCACGAGCCGATCTTTGGGCTGGCCATGATGGAGGAGTTGGCGCATCACGGATACCGCATTGGACCCGGAACTCTCTACCCGCTGTTGCATGGTTTGGAGCGCAGCGGCCTGCTGAAGTCTGCGCTCAAAACAGTTGCGGGGCGCAAGCGACGGGTTTACAAGGTCACCTCCGCTGGCAAGAACGCCTTGGAAAAGGCAAGAGTGAAGGTCGATGAGTTGCACCACGAGCTACACGAAGAACACCCGCGAAAGATCTCACCCCTGAGCGACGACGCTCCGGCGAATTGAGTTCCAAGCCGCGAAGACGTGAACAGCTTCTCTATTGTGCTTAGACATACGCGCGATTCCTTTGAGTGGGGCTCGCTTCAGTTTGCGGAAGCCAGGGTTTGCGCGGCGCGATCCAGAGCTTGCGTCAGGACGGTCAACTGCTTGGCGGCTCGGGGTTGGTCTTTGGCGTCGATGGCTTCGTTGACGCCGGGGATGACTACGGCGGCGTAGCCGGTGAATTCGCCCGGTGCGTAGATGGTGTGGCGATACCAGGGTCGATTGGGCAAGCCGGCATCCGAGATGAGCGCAGTTTCGGTTTGGCGCAGAGACTGGTTGAGTTTGGCCAGGTCGCCGGTTGGGGCGATCTGAAGGGCATGCGCGTTTTGGGCCGCGGCGGCGAGGCGGGACGCGGAGGCTTCGACGGGGGCAAAGTCGAGCGAGCCAAGGTGTGCGTCGTTGGCTTTCTTTTTGGCCGCATCGATGTAGGCGGAAATCTCGTGGGCGTAGGTTACGTAGTCGTAGGGGAGAACGTCGGTGTCGGCCATGCGAAGGGCTTCAAGTCCGAAGACGCGGGCCATTTGCTGGAGATAGACGAAGTGAGGATCGGCGTTCTGGGTGAACCAGGCGAAGTCGTCGAAGGTGGAGTGGTAGACACCGTAAGGACCGCCGGAGCCGATGTCGGTGGAAGGCACGCCCACGTGCTGCAGGAACGGGGTGAAGTCGGAACCGGAGCCGAGGTCGCCGACGTGAACCTCGCCGACTGGGTCGGGCGGGGCGTTGGAGGCGCGGTGCTCGTTGGCCTCGGGGCGGGCGGCCTTCCATTGGTCATAAACGGTTGCGCCGAGCGGACTGGGAACGGAGTGGGTGAGCTCGCGAATAAACTGCTTGAGGGATGGAACGGCGGCGGCGGAGAAATCGGGGCCGGAGACGGCGACGTCGGTATTGAAGTAGGCAACTGCGCGCTCCAGGGTTTTGGCGTGCTGCTCGACCCACTCCGTGGAGCCGATTAGGCCTTCTTCCTCGGCGTCCCAACTGCAAAAGACGATTGTGCGGCGGGGACGCCAGCCCTGCTTGATGAGCGCGCCGATGCCGTGGACGGATTCGAGCATGGCGGCGGTGCCGCTTGAGGGGTCGACCGCGCCATAGACCCAGGCGTCGCGGTGGTTGCCGGCAACGACCCAATCGTCGGGGAAGTCGGTACCTTTGATCGTGCCTATCACGTCCCAGATGATGCGGCGCTGGTAGTCCTGCTGGGAGACGAGATGCACCTTGACGCCGCCCTGGCCAGCTTGCGGCCCAATTGCGCCCAGGTGATAGCGGAAGGGCAGAGCACCCTGCCAGCCTTGCGGGACGCCGGGGCCTTTGAGCGCCTCGAGGATGGGTGAGGCGTCGTGATAGCTGATGGGGATGGAGATTATGTGGGGCTGGTTGCCTTCCGGCGAGACTCGGGCGGAGTCGGGCAGATCGAGCGTGGAAGCCACGCCGGGCGTTTCAGGGTCGCCGGGATACTTGACAAGATACTGCACGGAGCCGCGCTGGACGCCCGTTTCAGGACGCCACGGACCCAGGGGGTATGCGTCGCCTTTGTAGTAGCCGTCGTCTTGCGGGTCGGAATAGATGAGCACACCGACGGCACCGCGCTGCTCGGCAAGGTAGACCTTGACGCCGCGGAAGTTGGAGCCGTAGCGGCAGATTACGATTTTGCCGTGCAGGTCGATGTGCTGGGCGTCGAGCTGGTCGAAGTCTTCAAGGCGGCCGTAGTTGGCGTAGATTACTTCGCCGGTGACGTCTCCGGAACCGGATGAGCCGTTGAAGGGCATGACGACGCGGGGATCGTCCTGGTAGGGGTCGCCGTCAACATGCTCGCGAGTGGGGCCGGAGATGAGGAGCTTTCCGGCGGAGTCGAATGCCTCGACGCGGACGACCTTGGGCTGGTTCATGAGTACGCGATAGGGAACGATCTCGGTATCGAGACCGGCGGCGCGAAATTTCTGGGCGACGTATTGGGCGGTCTTGTGGTCTTCGGGCGTGGAGGCAAGGTGAGGCTCCGCAGTGAGGATCTTGAGGTGCTGGCCGGCGAGCTTGGCGTCGGGGACGGCGAGGAACTTCTCCTCGATTTTGGCCTGGGCGGCGAAGTCGGTGTAGCCGAAGACGGTGGGCGTGGCGGGCTGGGAGGTGGATTGAGCAGAGAGCGAGGTGGGAATGAGCGCCAGGGCAACCAGGAAGGCAAGCGACTTGCGAATGGTCATGAGTGAAACCCTTCGAAGAGAGATGAGGTGGAGCAAGATGGGACCTGGAATCGACAGAAAACAACCGAGCGCAGCAATAAGCTCCCAGCTTACACCAAAGGCGCAAGGGGTTATCGCA
>Ga0302197_10001109_pt1 | contig 26825 bp, 23 predicted proteins | sample II_Bog_N2_1_FD_193526 | JGI IMG/M metagenome (GOLD analysis project Ga0302197, IMG submission 193526) | Peat permafrost microbial communities from Stordalen Mire near Abisko, Sweden - II_Bog_N2_1 | ecosystem: Environmental > Terrestrial > Soil > Wetlands > Peat | place: Sweden: Abisko...
AATTGTGCGCAACGACTACGAGAGCATTCGCGAGCTGTTCACGAAAAATGTTGTGCCCAGCTACGGACGTTTTGAACTCGTCTTGAGCCACGGCGCGGGCAGCTATGTTTTCGATGTCGCCGGCAAGCGTTACCTTGATCTCGGCAGCGGCATTGCCGTGTGCTGTCTTGGCCACGCACATCCGGGCATCACCGAGGCGCTCGTCGAGCAATCCAAAAAACTGATCCACGTTTCCAATCTCTATTTCACCGAACCGCAAGGCCGGCTCGCCGCCGAACTCGTCAAGCGCATCGGCGACGGCAAAGTTTTCTTTTGCAACAGTGGCGCCGAGGCGAATGAAGGTCTGTTCAAGCTCGCGCGGAAATTCGGCCACGACGAAGGCCGGTTTGAAATTTTGACGGCGACGAATTCTTTCCATGGTCGGACGCTCGCGGGCATTGCCGCCACCGGCCAGGACAAGGTCAAAAAAGGTTTCGAGCCGGCCGTGCCCGGCTTCCGGCACATTCCGTTCAACGATTTGGAAGCGGCGCGCAATGCGATTTCGCCCGCCACAGTCGCCATTCTCATCGAAGGTGTGCAAGGCGAAGGTGGCGTCACGCCCGCCACGCCGGAATATCTGCTCGGTCTGCGGCAATTGTGCGACGAAAAGAAAATGCTGCTGCTCATGGACGGCGTCCAGTGCGGTCATTACCGGACAGGAAAATTCCAGAGCTTTCAGAAAATTCTCGAAGGCGTTCCGGGCGATGAAAAGTTTCTGCCCGACGGCCTTTCCATGGCGAAGTCGCTCGGTGGCGGCTTTCCCATTGGCGCGTTTTGGGTGCGCGCGCCGTATGCGGATTTGCTGAGTGCCGGCACGCACGGCACGACTTACGGCGGCACGCCGCTCGCTTGTGCCGTCGCGTTGAAAATCCTCGAAATCATCGAGCAGGAAAAACTCGCCGACCAGGCGCAAAAGCTTGGCGGCTGGCTGAAATCTGAAATTGAGCGGCTGGCGAAAGAATATCCAACCGTCGTGAAATCTGCGCGCGGCATGGGCTTCATGCTCGGCCTTGAGCTGTGCGAGAAAATTCCCGCGTTTGCCGCCAGCGACAAGACGCCGGCTCTGCAGTTCGTGAACCGCCTGCACGCCGCCGGCGTGTTGACCGTGCCGGCGGGAAACCAGATCGTCCGGCTGCTGCCGCCGCTGAACCTCAAGCCACAAGAAGCTGGCGAAGGCATTCACCTCATCGAGGAAGTCGTCAAATCGCTCGTGTGAACGCCGCCGCGCTCAAGCATCTGGCCGCCGTGGATCCGGTGATGAAAAAGCTCATCGCCGAAGTTGGTCCGTGCCGGCTCGATCACGAGCCGTGGCGCTCGCCGTTTCAATCGCTCGTGCAGGCGGTCGCGCACCAGCAGCTTCATGCCACGGCGGCGGGCAACATTCTTGGACGGTTCAAAAAACTTTTTCCCAAACGCCGGTTTCCGAAGCCGGAAGATTTGGCGGACGTCACGGACGAACAGATTCGCGCCTGTGGTTTTTCCTTTTCCAAAATCGCGGCCATCCGCGACATCGCGGCGAAGACTTTGGACGGGACGATTCCATCGTCACGGCAAATTGAAAAGCTCACCGACGAGGAAATCATCGCTCGCCTGACTGCGGCGCGCGGTGTCGGGCGCTGGACGGTGGAGATGCTGCTGATTTTTCAACTCGGCCGCACCGACGTGCTGCCCGTGGATGACTTTGGCGTGCGCAACGGCTTTCGGATTGCCTACAACAAGCGCGCAATGCCCAAGCCGAAGGCGCTGCTGGCGTTCGGCAAAAAATGGCGGCCGCATGGCACCACGGCGGCGTGGTATCTCTGGCGCGCGGCGGATGCGGCCAAACGCCAGGCCAAACCCGTCAAGAAAAAGAAGTGACGGCGCAACGCCGTTCGGTTATAAAATTTTCTTTGGTTGGAAATCTCCCAAAACTGTTAAGACATGAAACATCTGTTGTCATTGGAAAAATTGCCGCGCACGGACATTGAAACCATCCTGCGCGACGCCACCGCGTTCAAGCGCCAGCGCGGCGCGCACCCGGCGCAGCCGCTCGCCGGCCAGACGTGGGCGCTGATTTTTTCCAAGTCCTCCACCCGCACGCGGGTTTCCTTCGAGACCGGCATCCGCGAACTCGGCGCGGGCGTGATGTTTCTCAACGCGAACGACATTCAGCTCGGCCGCGGTGAACCCATCCGCGACACCGCGCGCGTGCTCGGCCGCATGATTCATGGCGCCGTCATCCGCACCTACGCGCAGAGCGACGTGGAGGAGTTTGCCGAATTTTCCAAGATTCCTACCATCAATGCGCTGACCGACGATGAGCATCCGTGCCAGATTCTCACCGACATTTTCACGTTTGAAGAAACGCACGGGCCGATTGCCGGCAAAGTCGTCACGTTCGTGGGCGACGGCGCGTGCAACGTCCCCGTCTCGTGGATTTTTGCGGCCGCCAAGCTCGGGTTCGAACTCCGCATCGCTGCGCCGAAAGCGTTTCAACCGTCGTCGGAAATCCTGAAGCGCGCGGGTGGCAAAATCATCGTCACGGACGACCTCAACGCCGCCGCCCGCGGTGCCGACCTGCTTTACACCGACGTCTGGGTTTCGATGGGCAAGGAGTCTGAGGCTGCCGAACGCATCAAAGTTTTGGGCGGCTACCAGATCAATGCGGCGCTCGTGAAGCTGGCCAAGCCCGGCGCGCTGGTGATGCACTGTCTCCCGGCCTATCGCGGCAAGGAGATTGACGCGGAAACCTTCGAAGCCCACGCGGACACCATCTTCACGCAGGCGGAAAACCGGCTCCACGTGCAGAAAGCCATCCTGAACTGGGCGGTTTCCTGATTTGCCACCGAGGCACAGAGGCGCAGAGAAAATTACTCCTGCTCAAATTCCGGTTCGTCGTCCTGGAGGCCGCGACGGCTGGGGCCGGTGGCGTATTGGCGCAGATATTTCACGGCCACGCGCAAATCCTTCGGCCATTCGCTTTTGATGACCAGGGGTTCGCCGGTGACGGGATGCGGCAGGGACAGTTCCTCCGCGTGCAGGGCGGCGCGGGAAATCAGCGGGCGTTCTTCGCGGCCCGGTTTCAGGCGGAAATCCCGTTTCAGCCGCGAGAGCCACAGTTTTTTGCCGCCGTAAAGTTCATCCGCCACCACCGGAAAACCAGCGTGCTTGAGGTGGACGCGGATCTGGTGCGTGCGGTCGGTCAGCGGCGCGGCGCGCAGCAGCGTCCAGTCGGAAAACTGTTCGAGCACCGCAAATTCCGTGCGCGATTTTTTGCCTTCGAGCGGGTTCACGCACATCTGGCCGGGCTTGACGGGATGCGGCGCGAGCTTGGCGTCCACCTCGAAATGATTCTCCGGCGGCCGGCCCCACGCGAGCACGACGTATTTGCGCAGCGGCTTTTCCGCGCCGAAAAAATCCGCGAGGGTGATGAATGCCGGTTTGGTTTTCGCCAGCAGGATGACGCCGCTGGTTTCAAAATCGAGCCGGTGGGCGTTGCTCAAGTAAGTAAGATGGCGTTCGCGCGCCCACGGTTTGCCGGCGCCCAGGCCGTCGAGCAGGAGCTGCATCAGGCTGGGCCGGTTTTCGTCATGGCGGTCGGGCGAAACCAGCAGGCCGGCGGGCTTGTCGAGCGCGAGCAGGTGCTCGTCCTCAAACAGGACGGGGATTTCCCAAAATTCCTTCGTCGCCGGCGACGACAGTTTGATGGCGGCGTTCACGGCGATGGCGCCGCGCCGGCCGCCGCCTGCTTTTGGAAGAACGGCGTGTTGCGCAGTTCGCGGTTGGCCTCGCCTTGCAGCCAGAGGTTGAACGCCTCGCTCTGCCGCGCGCGGCGGACCCGCGCGAGGAAGTCCGGCATGGCCGTGGTTTTCTCCGCCGCGTCAATCGGCAGCAGCTGCGAAACGAACAGGACAAAGCCGCCGTCGGCGGTGGGCTGGAAATTGCCGACGTGGCCGGGCGGCGTGGTGAACGCCACCTGCTTGACCGCCCGCAGGTCGGCGCGTTCGCCGAGTTCGGGCAGCTCCTGCGTGCTCAACGAAAACGGCGGCAGCACCAGCGGCACATAGCCGGCGGCGGCGGCGGACTTTGCAAAGGAGCCGCCGGTGGCCATCTGCACGATGGCGTGATAATAAAAATTCGTCCCCGCCGACTGCGCGAGCGCCACGGCCGCGCGCTCCTGAAAATCCTGCGTCACGCGGCTGCGAATCTGTTCCAGCGACGGAATCTCGCTCGGCAACTGGGCGGCGAGCGCCATGACATAGATGCCGTCGGTGGCGGGCACCGGCCCGGCGAACGGCTGATCCGCGCTCAATTGGAACGCCGCCTTGGTGAAGGCCGGCGGCGCGGTGAATTCTTCCGGCCCGTAATTGGCCGAGAACGGCGCGGTGACGGGCGCGGCCAGGCCCTTTTGCTTGGCGTAGGCGGCGAGATTTTCCGGCTTGGGCGGATCAACGGCGAAGACCGCCGTGGCGAATTCATTTGCCGCCTGCCGCGCGTCACCGGTGGCGCGCTGGCGGATGAGGATTTCGCGGATCTTGGCCTTGGCCTCGTCCGGCTTGAGATCCGGAAACTGGCTCGTCCCGTATTGGCTGTAAACCGAATCAACGTAGGTATCGAAGTTGTTGGTCTTGTTCAGCTCCGCTTTGGCCTGCGCGAAATAGTTCGTGACGTTGAAGAAAACGTAGCTCACCTGCACGCGGTCCGGCTGGCGGTAGGCGGCCAGGTAGTTCGTGTAAAACTGTCCGACGGCAGCTGGCGTGACCGTGACCTGCGCGAGATAGTTCGATGCGGCGAAGAACACCGCCTGCGCGGAGACCTGCTGATTTTCGCGGTCGTAAAGCTGGCCGGCCTCCTGCGGCGTGACCAGCGCGCCGGACAGGCCGAGCACCTGGATCATCTGCTGCACGACCAGCTCGTCCCGGAGAAAATTTTCCAGGTCCGCCACGCCCAAACCTTCCGGCGCCAAAACCTGTTCGGCAAACTTGTCCATCGCGACCGGCTGGCCGTTGCGGCCGAGCGAGCGGAGAAAATCGCTGGCGGCGGCGACCAGCGCGTCCTCGCCGACGTGGATGCCGAGCTGCTTGGCCTTCTCGCCCAGCAGCAGGCGGATGTAAATGCCCTGCTCGGTTTCATCGCGGCTGACGCTGGCGATCTTGTCCGGCCACTGGCCGTTGCGCATCCAGTAATACAGGTAGTATTCCGCCTGCGCCTTCTGGAAATCCTGCGCTGTGATGGTGCGGCCATAGATCACGCCGAAATCGCCGGCCCGCCCGCCGCCGCCGTTGCGCGCCGGGCCGGAGCCCATGAAAACCACAAAGGAAATAATCGTGAGGCCGGCGATGACCCACCACAGCCAGCTCGAATGTTTGCGAATTGATCCAATCATAGTGAAAAAAAGTGAACGCGAAGCCTAGCTTGCGCGAACGCACAACGCAAACGTAAAAGCAGGTTCAATGCGGATTACTTCAGCCACCGTGCCACGTCCATCGCCGCGTAGGTAATTAAAATGTCCGCGCCGGCGCGGCGCATGGCCAGCAGGCTTTCCAGCGTCACCGCGCGCTCGTCAATCCAGCCGTTCGCGGCGGCGGCCTTGATCATCGCGTGTTCGCCGCTCACGGCGTAGGCGGCGGTGGGCAGGCCGAATTCTTGTTTTACACGGTGGATGATGTCCAAATACGCCAGCGCCGGCTTGACCATCACCATGTCCGCGCCTTCCTGAATATCCAGCGCGACTTCGCGCAACGCCTCGTTGCCGTTCGCGGCGTCCATCTGATAGCTGCGGCGGTCGCCGAAGCTCGGCGCAGATTCCGCCACCTCGCGGAACGGCCCATAAAATGCCGACGCGAACTTCGCCGCGTAGCTCATGATTGGCGTGTCAAAAAATCCTTCGTTGTCCAGCTCCGCGCGGATGGCGCGGACGCGGCCGTCCATCATGTCGCTCGGCGCGACGATGTCCGCGCCGGCCTCGGCGTGGCTGGCGGCGGTGCGCGCGAGCAGCGCGAGCGACGGGTCGTTCAAAATTTTTCCGCCATGGACGATGCCGCAATGGCCGTGCTCCATATATTCGCACAAACAAACGTCGGTGATGACGAGCAGCGACGGCAGTTCTTTTTTCAACAGCCGCGTGACCTGCTGGACAATGCCATTCTTCGCGTAAGCGCCGCTGGCCTTCGCGTCTTTCTTGTCGGGAATGCCGAAGAGCAGGACGGCGGGGATGCCGAGCGCGTGCGCCGCTGCGGCCTCGCGCACAATCTCATCCGGCGACAACTGGAACACGCCGGGCATGGCGTTGACGGGGCGGCGCAATTTCTTACCGCTGCGCGCGAACAGCGGCAGGACGAGCGACGAGACGTTCAACGACGTTTCCGCGACGAGGCGGCGCAGCGCGGGCGACGTGCGCAGCCGGCGCGGGCGGACGACTGGAAATCCGGGCGAATTCATGGCCGCAGTCTAGGTTCTGCGCGGCGCGGGCAAAAGCGGAAAGTTTTGCTGCCACGGACGGCCACCGCCCGATGGTTTTTCCTTTTGAAACCGGGCGCACACACCGGCGGAAGAATCCAAGGCCGCTGACGGCAGGCAAAGTTCCCGCTGACAAATTTAGCGCCGATGGGTTCCGGCTTGCGCCAAACGCTTTTCTCTGCTCAAATTCAGCGGCGCGCGCGATGCAAAACCAACCACAAAATTATCCCAAACATTACTGCGGAGTCTTCGGCATTTTCGGCCACCCGAACGCCGCCGAGCTCGCCTACTTCGGACTTTACGCCCTGCAACATCGCGGGCAGGAGAGCGCCGGCATCGTCAGTTGCCACGAGGGGAAATTTTACAAGCACCACGGCATGGGGCTCGTGCCGCAAATCTTCAACGACCCGAAAATCCTCCATGAGCTCGTCGGCGACCGCGCCATCGGCCACACGCGCTATTCGACCACCGGCTCGTCCAATCTCCGCAACGCCCAGCCGCTCACCGTGGATTGCGCGCGCGGCCAGATCGCCGTCGCCCACAACGGCAACCTGACCAACGCCGCCAAGCTCCGCGATGAGCTGGAAAACCGCGGCCTCGTCTTTCAGACCTCGGTGGACAGCGAAATCATCATCATGATGCTGGCGCAGCCGGAATTGGGCGGCGTGGCCAACTCGCTTGTGCAGACGCTGCGCCGCATCGAGGGCGCGTATTCCTTGGTCATCATGACGGAGAAGGAATTGATCGGCGCGCGCGACCCGCATGGTTTCCGGCCGCTCTCCATCGGCAAGACGGCGGAAGGCGCGTATGTGCTGTCCAGCGAGACGACGGCATTTGATTTAATTCACGCGCAATTCATCCGCGACGTTGCGCCCGGCGAAATCGTCATCATCAACGACAAGGGGCTGACCAGCATCCAGGCGTGGCCGGAACACCAGAAGCGCGCGTTCTGCGTCTTTGAATACGTCTATTTCGCCCGGCCCGACAGCGTCCTCAACGGCCACAGCGTCTATGAAGTCCGCAAGGCCATGGGCCGCCAGCTCGCCCGCGAACACAACGTCAAGGCCGACCTCGTCATTCCCGTGCCGGACAGCGGCGTGTGCGCGGCGATGGGCTATTCCGAGGAATCCGGCATTCCCTACGAGATGGCTTTCATCCGCAACCATTATGTCGGGCGCAGTTTTCTCCAGCCCACGCAGCTCATCCGCGATTTCAACGTGCGCGTGAAGCTCAACCTCATTGAGTCGCTCGTGAAGGATAAAAGCGTCATCATCGTGGACGATTCCATCGTGCGCGGGACGACGTGCCGTTCGCGTGTCAAGACGCTCAAGGAGGCCGGCGCGCGCGAAGTTCATGTGGCCGTGAGCTGCCCGCCGCACCAGTATCCGTGCGTGTATGGCATAGATTTTCCCGACCGCAGCAAGCTGATGGCCGCGAACAACACCGTGGACGAGATTCGCAAATACCTGAACGCCGACTCCCTGCATTATCTCTCGCAAGCGGGGATGGTGGCCGCCACCGGCCAGGCGAAGGAAGCGTTCTGCATGGCCTGTTACGACGGCAAATATCCCGTGGCCTACGACCAACTGCTGGACAAGCACATCATCGAGCGCCGCCGCAAACTGACGCAGACCCTCGGCGAAGCCGCCGCTAAAGAAGACGAGCAGGGCAAGCTGCTGAAGGTTTGATTTTCCATGAGCTTCACGCCCGCCCAGCTTGCCGCGTTCATTGACCACACGCTGCTCAAGCCCGACGCCAGCGCCGCGCAGATCGAACAGCTTTGCGCCGAGGCGCGCGAGCACGGCTTTTTCGCCGTCTGCGTCAACGGCGCGTGGGTCGCCGCCGCGCGGCATTTCCTCGACGGCTCGGACGTGAAGGTCGTCAGCGTCGTCGGCTTCCCGCTCGGCGCGATGGCGGCGGACGTGAAACGCTTCGAGACCGAGGTGGCCGTTGACGATGGCGCGCACGAGATTGACGTGGTGCTGAACGTCGCGCGGCTCAAGGCCGGCGATGACAAATATGTTTTCCGCGAAATCGTGGACGTGGTGGAGGCCGCCGACGAGCGCCCGGTGAAAGTGATTTTGGAAACCTGCCTGCTGACCGACAAAGAAAAAGTCCGCGCGTGCCGGCTCGTCGTGGACAGTGGCGCGCAGTTTGTGAAGACGTCCACCGGCTTCAGCACCGCCGGCGCGACGGTGGCCGACGTGCAGCTCCTGCGTGAAACCGTCGGCGCGAAGTTTGGCGTGAAAGCCTCCGGCGGCATCCGCGAGGCGCAGACCGCGCTGGCCATGATTGCGGCGGGCGCGACGCGGCTGGGAACTTCCAGCGGCCTCGCGATTGTTACCGGCAACGGCACAAAGTAGAAAACCGCATTCAACGACTCAAACGCTTTCGCCGCGTCGGCACGCGTTACGAAAAACGCCATTGGTTTTCCCGGAGCTTCGTTCCACTCGCCGCCATCCTTGACCGGCTCAAATCACCATTTTAAAACGTCGCCTCACGGCGCGGTGAGCTGAAAGATTTTGCCGTCCTGCATCAGGGCGTAAACTTCGCCGTCGGCGTCCTCGGCAAAGCTGCAAATGTTGTCCGGCTGCTGGAGAAGCTTGCCGTGCGCAGTGACTTTGCCAGCGGTGCGGTCATAGCGGAAACCCCAGAGGGTGCCGAGATTGTAATCGCCGTAAATGTAGATGCCGTCGAGCGCAGGAAAGCTCTTGCCGCGATAGACGTAGCCGCCGATGACGCACAGCCCGATGCTGTGGTCAGGAAACAAGCCGCTGGCCCGGAGGTTTTCGCGGTGGGTGTATTCCATGACGGGCTCGATATATTTCGCGCCGGGCGGGCCGGGCTTGAAATGGTGCGCGCCTTCGCGGACGTTCCAGCCGTAGTTGCCGCCCTTCACGCCGAGATCCACTTCCTCCCACAAGTCCTGCCCGACATCGCCAATCCACAGGTCGCCGGTCTGGCGGTCAAAGCTGTAGCGCCACGGGTTGCGCAGGCCGAGGGCGTAAATTTCCTTGCGCGCGCCGCGTTCGCCCATGTTGGGCTCGTGCACAAACGGGTTGTCGCGCGGGATGCCGTATTCGAGGCGGCGGTTGCGGTCGCCAAAGGCGTTGGCGGTCTTGGTATTCACATCAATGCGGAGCAGCTTGGCGAGCAGCGTGGCGACGTTCTGACCGCTGTTGAACGGGTCGTCCGCCGCGCCGCCGTCGCCGAGGCCGAGATAGAGATAGCCATCGGGCCCGAAGCAAAGTTCGCCGCCCTTGTGGTTGCCGAAGGGCTGCTGAACCTGGAACAGGATGCGCTCGGAGGCCAGGTCGGCCGCGTCGGCGTTGGTGGCGGAGACCTTTAATTCGCTGATGACGCTGCGGTAGGGGAAGTTCAGCGGCTGCGTGTGCTGGCCGTCGGGATTCTTCTGGTTGTAATAGACGTAGAAGAGATGGTTCGTGGCGAAGCCGGGATGGAAGGCGAGGCTCAACAGGCCGTCCTCGTTATCAAAGTTCGGTTCGCGGTCGGTGATGTCGAAGAACACCTTGGCGTCGCCGCCGTCGGAACCCTTCTTGGTGACGAGAATCTTGCCGGCCTGATAGACGACGAAGAGGCGGCCGCTGCCGTCCGGCGCCTCGGACATCCAGACGGGGCGTTCGTCGGTGAGCTTGGTCAGCACCGGCTTGAGCGTGAGCTGTGGCAGCGGCTGCGCGCCGGCGGCCAGGCCGAGACCGAGCAGGGCGGCGATGGTCAAAATCTTTTTCATGCGGGGGAAGACGTTAGGCGAAGGTGGCGGGTTTCGATAGAATAATTTTTGCCGGCCAAGGCGGGCGCACTCGGCGCTTTCGTCGCCGGGATTTTCTGTTAGCCTGTCCGCCACGAACATTTGAAATCGCTCATCCACCAGGCCCAAAACGCCCGCTCCGTCCGTGTCTTCCTCGTCGGCGTGGAACTCAAGTCCCGCACCGCCGCCGCCGTGCGCGAATCGCTCGCCGAACTGGAGGAGTTGGCCACCACCGCCGGCACGCTCATCGTTGGCGAAGGCGTGCAGAAAATGGCCGCACCCGTCGCCGCCACCTACATCGGGCCGGGCAAGGCCGAGGAATTCGCCAGGCTATGCAAGGAAGGCGAAGTGGACACGGTCATTTTCGACGACGAGCTGTCACCGGCGCAGACGCGCAACCTGGAAAAAATCTTCGGCGTCAAAATCATGGACCGCACCGCGCTGATCCTGGAAATATTCGGCCAGCGCGCCCGCACACGCGAGGGCAAGTTGCAGATTGAACACGCGCAACTAAAATATTTATTGCCGCGCCTGACGCGGTTCTGGTCGCACTTGTCGCGGCAACGCGGTTCCACCGGCTCCATCGGCGGCGAAGGCGAATCGCAATTGGAAGCCGATCGCCGGAAATTGTCCGAACGTATCGAGAAGATTGAGAGCGAACTCGAACTCGTTCGCCGCCAGCGCGAGACTCAGCGCGCCGGTCGCCAGCGCAGCGAATGGCCGCTCGCGTCCATCGTCGGTTACACGAACGCCGGCAAATCCACTTTGTTGAACAAGCTCACCGGCGCGGCGGTCTTGGCGGAGGATAAATTATTTGCCACGCTCGACCCGACGACGCGGCGGCTGAAGCTGCCGACCAAACAAAATGTTTTGCTCACCGACACCGTGGGTTTCATCAAAAAACTGCCGCACGGTTTGGTCGAGGCGTTCAAGGCCACGCTGGAAGAAGTGGTGCAGGCGGATTTGTTGGTGCACGTCGTGGACATCAGCCATCCGCAGGCGGAGGAGCAGATTGACGCGGTCAACACGGTGCTGATGGAAATCGGCGCGGCGGAAAAGCCGGTGCTGATGGTGTTCAACAAGGTGGACCGGCTCGCCGGCGGCATCGCACCGCTGATGCGCGAGAAGTATCCGCACGCGGTTTCCATTTCCGCGAAGACGGGCGAGGGCATTACGCCGCTGCTGGCGGAGCTGGGCACGCAGCTCCGGCCTATCCGCGAGTTTCTGGATTTGCGCGTGCCGCAGGAAAAGGCCGCCGTCATTGCGCGGATTCACGCGGTGGGGCAGGTGGTGGAGAGCCGCTACGGCGGGAAGAACGCGCGGTTCAAAGTCCGCATCCCGCCGCATTTGGTGGAGGAATTCGCGCCGTTCGTGGTGACGGAGTAGCCTCGCCAATTATTTTTTCGCAAAAACGAATCTGCGGCTTGCTTCGCAGCGGGCATCGGCGTTAAAGTTTTCCCGAACTCAACAAAGGTTTTAATTATGCCACAAACGGGCCGTCAATCTATCAACCTCAGCAAGGTGCTCTGCGTCATCATGGGCGGCGGGCAGGGGGCTCGCCTCTTCCCGCTCACCAAAGATCGCGCCAAACCGGCGGTGCCGCTCGCCGGCAAATACCGCATCGTGGACATCCCGATCTCGAACTGCATCAACTCGCGCTTCCGCCGCATCTACATCTTGACGCAGTTCAACTCCACCTCGCTGCACAGCCACATTTCGCGGACCTACAAGTTCGACCAGTTCTCATCCGGCTTCGTGGAAATCCTCGCGGCGCAGCAGACGTTCAACAACACCTCGTGGTATGAGGGCACGGCGGACGCGGTGCGGAAAAACCTGGTCCACTTCATGAACCATGATTTCGACTACCTGCTCATCCTGAGCGGCGACCAATTGTATCGGATGGATTTGCAGGAGGTGGTCGAGCAGCACCGCGAGACGGGCGCGGACATCACCATCGCCACGCTGCCGGTCGGGCGCGATGACGCGAAGTCGCTCGGCATCCTCCAGATTGACGGCGAGAAGCGCATCACGCGGTTCGTGGAGAAGCCGAAGGAGGACGCCGTGCTGGACTCGCTCAAGATCACGCCGGAAATGAACAAACAACTCGCCATCCCCGGCGGGCGCGAATCGTTCCTGGCCTCGATGGGCATCTACGTCTTCAACCGCAGCGTCATCGCCGAGCTGCTGGACAACCCGCTCTCCGACTTCGGCAAGCACATCATCCCGCACGCCATCAGCACGCACAAAGTTTTTTCCTACGTTTACCAAGGCTACTGGGCGGACATCGGCACCATCCGCAACTTTTTTGAGGCGAACCTCGACCTCGTCACCGAGCTGCCGCGCTTCAACTTCTTCGACATGAGCGCGCCGATCTTTTCGCGGCCGCGCTACCTGCCCGGATCCAAGATCAACGGCGCGCAGATTGACCACGCCGTTATTTCCGACGGCTGCATCATCAACCGCGCCCGCATCAACCAGAGCATTGTCGGCCTGCGCACCATCATCGGCGACGGCACGGAACTCAACCGCGTGGTCATCCTCGGCAGCGACTATTACGAATCAATGGAATCCGTGGAGCGGCACGAAAAAGAAGGCATGCCGCGAGTCGGCATCGGCGCGCACTGCAAGATCGAGAACGCCATCATTGACAAGAACGCGCGCATCGGGAACAACGTGGTCATCTCGCCCGCCGGCAAGCCGGAGAACCTCGACCATGAGCACTACTTCGTCCGCGACGGGATCATCATCATCCCGAAGGACGCGGTGATCCCGCACGGCACGGTGATTTGAACCCGGCTGCGAATCGGGCCGAATCACGAACGAACCCGCCGAAACCACCAACGGAGCTTTTCCGCCGCCAGCAAGTGGCTGGCAATCCGCCCGGGCTGGCCAAAAAACGTCTTCAATTCCTCAAGGATGACGTTTTCCAAATCCACAATGGCAATCTTGTTGCAACATTTCCGGCAAAAATATTTCGGGCTGTTGGTGGCAACATACATTTTAGCCGATGGCGTGTCGCTGGTGATGGGCAAGATTCAAGTGGCGCTCGGCCAGACGCCGCCCGCTGCCGTCCAGCCGGCGGCCTCACAATGAGGCACACCTCTTTGACCCCGATTCACGGCGTGATTAATGGTCAAAGTGGAATAGTTTTTTCGGTTGTGAAAGTTCTGTCTTACAACGAAGTCAAGGCACAAGAAGCCGGGGCCGCCGCACCGTCATGAAGCGGCGGGGTTCGCGGTCAGCCATGGCCGGCCAGCGCCCGGTCTCGCTCATGGGCCGTGGTGCAAAATGGCGGATCACCCCCCCCAAGGGCTGGCGGCAATGGCAAAATAGGCCTGACTTGGGCGTCAACGCTGCAATTTTTCAGGGCCAGTCACCGGCCGGTTGACAACTCTAAACGGTTCCATTATGGTGGCGGCATGGCTGAATACACGCTCAAAAACATTCCCGAGGAAATTTATCACCGTGCCCAGGCGGCGGCAGAAAACAGCCTGCGGTCGCTCAATCAGGAAATCATCTTCCGCCTGCGCCGTTCCTTCGACGCGGAAGACGCGCGCACGTCCGCACTCCATGCCCGGTGGGTGATGGAAGCCCTGCAATCCGGGCCGGCGAGGCCGTTGCAGGTGGCCGACATGGACGCGGCGTTCGCCAAAGGTGTCAGCCGTGCCAAAGCCCGGAGGAAGGGCAAGTGAACCTGGTTTACCGCCCGGTCTATCTGTCCGATGTTGCCGAGTGCGCCGATTATCTTTGCACCGAGGCGGGCGAGAAGGTTGCCGCCGACTGGTATCAAGCGCTTAAAAAAGCCCTGGAACACATCCGGCGGGTGCCGGAGATTGGCCGCATCCGAAACGATTTGCCCGCAGCGGGAATCCGCGCGCTGAATCTGGGAAAATATCCGAACTATCTGGTGTTTTACCGGCTGGAAAAGGGAGCCATTGAACTGTTGCGTATCCGTCACGGCATGATGAACCTCCCGGAACTTTTTTCAGAATAGGCCGGTCATCGCTGCCAGCTGGGCAACCTGTTTATCCCGGTTCCGGTGATGGTGAATAAACCGGATTAACATTCCGCAAGCGGGACACCTTTTCAGTTCCGCCGGCCACCGGTCATTCCAATCAAAAACATTGCCGCAGTTTTTACAGGTGACGCGGATGGCTCATGATTTGGGTTTAGACTATTCATAATCCATCCATTTTAAAACGGACGCGGAAATAATTAAAAGCCCCGGCCAATGATGGTCAGGGCCTGTCTTGGGCTAGAAAAAATACCGACGCACAACGCTTTTACCGAGTCCTATTAGTGCAATAAACGCCTCCGGCAAATATTTCAATCGCACTGCGGGCGATTTCGGCGGTGGTTCTTATTCAACCGTCACGCTCTTGGCGAGGTTGCGCGGCTTGTCCACGTCGCAGCCGCGCGCGACGGCGATGTGATACGCGAAGAGTTGCAGCGGCACGGTCGCCAGGATCGGATTCAGCAGGTCGAGCGTCGGCGGCAGGTAAATCACGTCGTCCGCCACTTTCTTGATGGCCTTGTCACCTTCCGTCGCCAGCGCGATGATCGGGCCCTGGCGCGCGCGGATCATCGCGAGATTCGCCATCGTCTTGTCATACATCGCGTCCTGCGGCACGAGAAAAACCGTCGGCGTGTTTTTATCAATCAGCGCAATCGGCCCGTGCTTCATTTCCGCCGCCGAATAGCCTTCGGCGTGGATGTAGGAAATTTCCTTCAGCTTGAGCGCGCCTTCCAGCGCAATCGGGAAGGTGTAGCCGCGCCCGAGGAAAAAGAAGTCGTCGGCCTTGGCATATTTCTTCGCGACCTTTTTCAACGCGTCGTTTTGCGACAGGATTTTTTCAATCTGCTTCGGCAGCGCTTCCAGCCCGTGCAGAACATCCAGCGCGCGCTTCGCGGAAAGATTGCGCAACCGGCCGAGATGAACCGCGAGCAGCGTCAAAATGGAAATCGTGGAGACGAATGCCTTGGTGGAGGCCACGCCGATTTCCGGGCCGGCGTGCATATAGATGCCGCCGTCCGATTCGCGCGCGATGGTGCTGCCGACGACATTGACGATGGCGAGCGCGCGGTGGCCGCGCCGTTTCGCCTCGCGCAACGCGGCGAGGGTGTCGGCCGTCTCGCCGGACTGCGACAGCACGAGCAGCACGGTGTTTTTTTCCAGCGGACAATTGCGGTAGCAGAATTCATGCGCGAACTCCACCTCCACCGGCAGTTGCGCGAGTTCCTCGATCAAATATTCGCCGACAAGCGCCGCGTGCCAGCTCGTGCCGCTGGCGGCGATAATAATGCGGTCAATATTGCGCAATTCAGCAGCCGTCATGTTCAAGCCGCCGAATTTTGCGGTCGCGCCTTCAAAATCGAGGCGACCGCGCAGCGCGTTCAGAATGGTCTGCGGCTGCTCGTAAATTTCCTTGAGCATGAAGTGCGCGTGTTTGCCGCGCGCCGCGTCTTCCTGCGAAAACTCCAGGTTGCTGATCTGGACGTTGGCCGTATCCGTGCCGAGGTTCAAAACGTCGAAGCGTTCCGGCGTGATGGTCGCCACGTCGTAGTCGTTCAGGTAAACAACTTTTTTGGTGTGGGCGACGATGGCGTTGGCATCGCTGGCGAGAAAATTTTCGTGTTTGCCGATGCCAATGATGAGCGGCGAACCGCGTCGTGCGCCGATGATGGTGTCCGGAAAATCCGTGCAGATGACCGCGAGGCCGTAAGTGCCGATGACTTCGCGCAACGAGTCGCAGACGGCTTGGGCCAATTCATTTCCGATTTCCGATTTCCGATTTCCGATTTTGCGCTTTTCGTAATGTTCGCCAATCAAATGCGCAAGCACTTCGGTGTCGGTGTCGGATTTGAACTTGTGGCCGGCGCGAAGCAGCCGTTGTTTGAGCGCGTCATAATTTTCGATGACGCCGTTGTGGACAACGGCGATTTTGCCGGAAGCGTCGAGGTGCGGATGGCAGTTGCTGTCCGACGGCACGCCATGCGTGGCCCAGCGCGTGTGCGCAATACCGAGGCTGCCAGCGGCGGGCTCGGCCTTCAGGACGCGCGCTATGCCCTCGTCAATCCGCCCTTTTTTCTTGCGGAGCGAAAGGGCGGCGTTGTCCAAGATGGCCACGCCCGCGCTGTCATAGCCGCGATATTCCAGCCGCCGCAGGCCTTCCAACAGGATGGGCGAGGCCGCTTTTTTTCCGACGTATCCGATGATGCCGCACATGAGAGTTTTTAGTTTTTAATTTTTAGTTTTGAGTTCATGGCTCAAAATCCACGCGGCCATTTCGGTCAGATTATTCACGACGACGGCCTTTGAAATTTTCCCCGCCGCGTCGCGTTCAAACCCCGCGCCGTAGCCGGTGCGGACGAGTATGCTCTTTTTCACGCTGGCATTCCAGCCGCATTCCAAATCAATCAGCTTGTCGCCGACCATGTAGCTCTCGGCGAGGTTCAAACCGAATTCGTCGCGCGCGTCGAATAAAAACTGCGGCGACGGCTTGCGCACACGGCTGGGCTGGTCCGGCGCCTCCGGCGCGATGTAGGTTTTCTCGAAATGCACGCCAGCGCGCGCGAACTCGCGGCTGACGCGGTCGTTGACGCGCTCGGCATCGGCCAGCGTAAAATAGCCGCGCCCGATGCCGGACTGGTTGGTGACGATGATGAGTTTGAAACCGGCGTCCGCCAGCCGTTTCAGCGCCGCGCCCGCTCCGGGAAAAATTTCCACGTTTTCGGGGCGGTGCAGGTATTCTTTTTCCGCAATCAGCGTCCCATCGCGGTCGAGAAAAATTGCTCGGTTCATTTCGTTGCGCAAATTGTGGGCTGATTGTGGCAAGAATGGAATTGAATTTTTTTGCCGGCGCGGGCAGCATACGCCGTCTCTGCGGTCACCAACAAAAATCATTCAAAAACTATGAGCACCAAAGGCAGGCTTGGAATTTTGGTCGGCGGCGGTCCGGCCCCCGGCTTGAACGGCGTCATCGCGGCGGCCACCATCGAAGGCATCAACCAGGGCTACGAGGTCATCGGTTTCCGTGACGGTTTCAAATATATCGCGCAGGGCGACACCACGCAGATCAAACCGTTGTCCATCCGCGATGTGAAGGACATCCATCTCAAGGGCGGCTCGATTCTCGGCACGGCGCGCACGAATCCCACCAAGTCGCCGGAGCAGATGAAAAATATTTTTACCGTGTTCGAGAAGCTTGGCATCACCGCGCTGGTTTCCATCGGCGGTGACGACACGGCGTTTTCCGCCAGCTACGTCGCCAAATACAGCCAGGGCAAAATCAAGGTGGCGCATGTGCCCAAGACGATTGACAACGATCTGCCGCTGCCCGGCACCGCGCCGACGTTCGGCTACGAAACCGCGCGGCATTACGGTGTGCAGATTGTCCGCAACCTCATTGAGGACGCGCGCACCACGTCGCGCTGGTATCTCATCATCAGCATGGGCCGCGCGGCCGGCCATCTGGCGCTCGGCATCGGCAAGGCTTCCGCCGCCACGCTTTCGATCATCTCGGAAGAATTTCGCGGACGTCAGGTCACGGTGGATGAAGTCTGCGACATCATCATTGGTTCCATCATCAAACGCACCGCCGAAGGTTCGCGCTACGGCCTCGTGGTGCTGGCGGAAGGTTTGATTGAATCGCTCGGTGAAAAAGGTCTTGTCGCCGCGCTGCCCGAAGGCCAGTTGGAGCGTTTCGGTAAAGTCATCCGCGACGACCACGGCCATCTGCGCCTCGGCGAAATCGAGTTCGGCCGGTTGATGAAAGAGCTTCTGACCCAGCGCTTGGAAAAGCTCGGCATCAAGATGGCCTTCATTGACAAGGATCTTGGCTACGAACTCCGCTGCGCCGACCCGATTCCGTTCGACGCCGAATACACCCGCGACCTCGGTTACGCGGCCGTGAAATTCCTCCGCTCGCCCGCCGCCGAAAAATTCGGTGCCATCATCAGCTTCGTTGACGGCAAGATGAACCCGCTGCCGTTCGACGACATGCTCGACCCCAAGACCGGCCGCATGCAGAACCGCAAGGTCAACGTGGACGGCGAGGCTTACGAATGTGCCGTCGCTTACATGATTCGTCTCGAGCGCGAAGATTTTGAGGACGCCAAGCAGTTGAGCAAGCTCGCCGCCGTCATCAAGGTGACGCCGGAAAAATTCAAGGCGCGCTTCGGCTACCTCGCTGGCTTGAAGTAAATATATTATACGCGCACGGCGGCGGGTGAAATTCCTGCCGCCGTTTTTATTTGGAAAATGAAACCGCTCGCGGACTGCAAACTCTACACCTTCGTGGACACGGCCTACCTGCATGGCCGCGCGCCCGAACTCGTCGCGCAGCAGCTTTGTGACGGCGGCAGCGATTTGATTCAGCTTCGCGCCAAGCATTCTGCGCCCGACGAAATTCGGCGTCTGGCGGAAAAAATCCTGCCCGTCACGCGCCGTGCGAAGGTCGGCCTCGTCATCAACGACCACCTGGAGATCGCGAACGAAATTGGTGCGGACATTTGCCACCTCGGCCAGGAAGATTTTTTCGACGCCGGATTCAAGAATGTTTCCGAACTCCAAACTCCGCACTCCGAACTCCGCATTGGTTTGAGCACGCATGCTCCCGATCAGGCGCAACGCGCGCTGGCTGCCGGAGCAGACTATGTCGCCATCGGCCCGATCTACGCCACCGGCACCAAACCGACCGCCAAGCCCGTGACGCTCGACTATGTCCGCTGGGCGGCGGCGCACGCGACCGTCCCGTGGTTTGCGATTGGCGGTGTGAATCTCCAGACGCTCGACGCCGTGCTGGCCGCCGGCGCACAAAGAATCTGCGTCGTCTCCGCCATCCTCAACGCGCCGGACATCGCCCGGGCCTGCGCGGAATTCCGGCGGCGGCTGGGCTGAAGCGGTTGTCGCCGCGCGCTCTTAAATCACGCGGGCCGCTTCCATGCCGGAAGCGGCCCGCGTTTGGTTGGTTGAAAGAATTTCGCCGGATTATTTCTTCAAGCCCAGCGCCCACTCGATGCCGCCGAGGACGTGCTGCTGATATGCCTTGCTGATGGCTGGGTCGTTCTTGCGATCCTTGATGGTCGGGTCGGTGTCCCAAATGTCTTCGCGATGCCCGAGCGAAGTGTAGAACACGCGGCCGGCGCCGTAGGGTTTGCACCACGAAACCGGGTAATGGCCAGGGGTGAAAGGTTCTTGGGGTTTCTTGTCGAGGACCAGCAGGTCATGAACCTGCGTCGCGTCGTAGTTTTTGAATTGATACATTTCTTCCTGCGAGATGGTCCAAGTCTTGCCGAGTTGCGCGGTGGCGGGATTTTCCGGGTCTTCGTTCAGGCATTCCACGCTGAGCTGCGCCCCGTGATGCGCGAATTCGCCGCCGAGCATCGCCGCAAATTCCGGCCAGCCATGAAACGTGTCGCTCGCCGCGTGCAGCCCTATGAATGCGTGCCCGGCCTTAATCCAGTCAAGGAAGCCCTGCTTGTCGGGTATCGGCAGGTCGCCGGTGGTGCTCGCGAAAATCACACCGTCGTAATTCTTCAGCGACGCCGGCGAGAGCTTTTGCAGAGCGGCCTTCAGCGATTCTTCCCATTGGTCTTCGGCGGTCTTGAAAGCGGCCTTCTGTTCATCGGTCGCGTCCTTCTTCAGGTTTGCTGGCTTGCCGGGCGGTTGGTGGATGTAATCCACGGTGAACTCGCCGCTTTGCTGGGCGAGCTGCGCCAGGACTTTTTCCGCCGTCGGAATGGAGCTGTGCCGGAAGCCCGTCGTGGTCGTGACCACGAGCAGCTTTTTCGGTTCGGCGTGGAGGGAAGTCACCGCGAGCGCGGCAACCAGGAGGGTGGCGAGAATTTTCATTTTATTTTTAAAGCAAGGCTGGCGATGGCCGGCTCACGGCTCGTTGACCACCGGCACCGGGCGCACCCAGATGTTGCGGAAGGAAACAGAGTTGTTGTGATATTGCAGCGCGAGCGGGCCGGTCGGGCCATGCGGCGTGTATTTGCCGGGGCTTTTCCAGTTCGTCGCGCCCCGGATGGCCTGATGGTTCTGCGCCACCACACCGTTGTGAAACACCGTGACGTAGCCGGGCGACACCAGTTTCCCGTCCGCGTCAAAATGCGGCACGTTGAAAATAATGTCGTAGGTCTGCCATTCGCCGGGCGGGCGGCACGCGTTCACGAGCGCGGGATGCTGCCCGTAAATCCCCGCCGTGGCGCCGTCCGCGTAGGTCTTGTTGTGATAGCAATCGAGCACCTGGATCTCATATTGGCCCATCAGGAAAACGCCGCTGTTGCCGCGGCCCTGGCCGTCGCCCTTGGGCGGCGTCGGCTCGCGGAATTCAAGATGCAACTGCAGGTCACCAAATTGGTTCGTCGTCACGATGTCGCCCTTGGCCGAAGTCGCCACGCCGTCGGCCACCGTCCAGGCCACCGGCCCGCCGGTCCGCTTGTCGCGCCACTGGGCCAGATCTTTGCCGTCGAACAGCACGATGGCGTCGCTGGGCGGCGCGGCGTTGTCGCTGAACGAGGCGCCGGGCGTCACCACCGGCGGCTGCGGCCGCGCCGGATCGTGGACGTGCCATTGGCCGTCCGGCTGCAACGGCGTGTCCTGAAAGCCGGCCACGCCGTCAATGACGACTTCGATGTTCTTCTTGGTCTGCGCGAGCGCCACGTTGGTGGCGATGGCCGCCAGTGCGGCGGCGACGATGAGTTTGTTCATGTTTTTAATTTAGATTTTGGCGAGCTTGGTCCATTTGCCCTTGGACGCGGCGGACTTGACGGCGGTTTCAATAAACGCCATGCCCAGCACGCCGTCGTCCACCGTCGGAAAATCAAACGTGCCTTTTTTTCCCGCGATGCTGGCGCGGATGGCCGCCACGGCTTCGAGATAAATATTCGCGAACGCCTCGATGAACGCCTCGGGATGGCCGAAGGGCAGGCGGGTGAACTTTTTCGCCGCGTCGCTGACGTAGCCGTTGCCGCGCCGGAGAATGCGCGCCGGCTCGCCCTTGGCCATGAACTTCAGTTCGTTCGGGTGCTCCTGCTGCCACGCGAGGGAGCCCTTCGTGCCATAGACGCGGATGTTCAAATTGTTTTCCTCGCCGCAGGAAATTTGCGAGCAATGCAGCACGCCCTTCGCGCCGCCCTGATAGCGGATGAGCATATTCGCGTCGTCCTCCAGCCGGCGGCCGGGCACGAACGTCGTGAAGTCCGCACACAGCTCGTCAATCTTCAGGCCCGTGATGTAGCGGCCGAGGTTTTCCGCGTGCGTGCCGATGTCGCCCACGCAGCAGCTCGCGCCGGCCTTCTTCGGGTCGGCGCGCCACGCGGCCTGCTTCTGGCCGGTGGCCTCGATTTTGTCCAGCAGCCAGCCCTGCGGATACTCGGCGACCACCTTCAAGATTTTGCCCAGCTTGCCCGTGCGGACGAGTTCGCGCGCCTCCTTCACCATCGGGTAGCCGGTATAATTATGCGTCAGCGCAAACACCTTGCCCGTCTGGCGCACGGTGGTGCGCAGCGCCTTGGCCTCCTTCAAATTCAGCGTCATCGGCTTGTCGCAGACGACGTGGAAACCTTTCTTGAGAAACAATTCGGCCACGGGCGCGTGCAGGAAGTTGGGCGTGACGATGGCAACAAAATCAATCCGCTCATCCGCCGGCAACGCCGCCTCGCGCTCGGCCATCTCGGCGTAGCTGGCGTAGGTGCGCCGGGGATTGAGGAAAAGCTGTTTGCCGGTGGTCTGGGAATTCTGGGCGTCCGACGAGAACGCGCCGGCGACGAGTTCAATCTGGCCGTCGAGGTTGGTGGCGAGGCGGTGAACCGCGCCGATGAAAGCGTTTTGGCCGCCGCCGACCATGCCGTAACGAAGTTTGCGCTGGGTCGTCATAAAAATAAATTGGGAGCCGGCACTTTAGGCCAACCCGCCGGACAGGACAAGCGCGAGTTTTGCCGCGCGCGCCCGCGCGGGCAAATGAGAGGATTTAGCCGGAAAGGCGGAAGCGATTTGTTCGTGACTGCATTTGGCGGTCACTCATGGTGGCCCTTCGCTCGAAATGGCCCTCCGCAAGGAGCGAATATTCTCGCCAATTTCGGGCGGCGCTGGCAGGTTGCGGCGCATGAATCGTCGCCTGCAATGTTCCGTCGTCGCGCTCGCGGCGGCGGCCGGCCTGTGCCTGTCCGCCCGCGCGGCCACGGCTACCAATCTGTTCGGTTTCACCGGCACAGAGATTTATCCCATTGACCCGCAGGTGAGCAACCTGCACGTGGCCGACCTCGACGGCGACGGCCTGAACGACCTCATCGTCGCGGACAACCTGCGCTCGAAGATCAGCCTGCTTTACAATCTCACCGGCCAGACCAATCGCCCGGACGCCGCGCCCGCGCAGAAGCCGGAAATTAATGACCTGCCGCCAGGCTCGCGCTTCCGCATTGATTCGCTGCCCACGGAGGAACGCATCGCCGCGCTGGCCGTGGCGGACGTGAACGGCGACGGCCGGCCGGATCTGATTTATTTTGGCGATGGCAAGGATTTGATTGTGCGCTACAACCTCGGCACCAACGGCTGGAGCGAGCCGAAGCGCTGGCATCTGGACGACGGTCGGCTGGACCCGAACGCGCTCGCGGTCGGCGATTTGAACGGCGACGGCCTCAACGACATTGCGCTGCTCGGCGACAACGGCGCGGTGTTTTTTCTCGCGCAGCAGCCGGACCACACGCTGGCCGAGCCGGTGAAAATTCCCTATTCCGGCACGCCCAAGGCCATCCAGTTGGCGGACATCAACGGCGACGGGAAGAATGATCTGGTGTTTGTGGATTTCGACAGCATGACGCCGTTCCGCGTGCGGCTGCAGATTGCCGGCGGGCAGCTCGGGCCGGAGATCTATTTCAAGACGCAGCCGGTGCGGTCGTTCTGGCTGGACACGCTGGCGGGCGGCACGACGAACTTTCTCGTGGACATCGTGCAGGCGACGGGGCGCGCGGAGGTCTCGCAGTTCTCGCGCAAACCGGCGGAGCCGCTGACGGGTAATTTCCGGCAGGGCCAGATGCAAATCCTCCCGCTCAACAAGTCCGACGCCGCCGCGCGCGGCGTCGTGTGGGCGGACGTGGACGGCGACGGCCGCGCCGACCTCATCGTGGCGGAACCGGAGAGCGGCCAGCTGTCGGTCTATCTCCAGCAGGCGGACGGCACGCTGGCCTCGCCGAAGAAGTTCCCGAGCCTCGCAGGCGTTTCGCAGATTGCCGTGTCGGATTGGAACGGCGACGGTCATCCGGAAATCTTTTTATTGAGCCATGATGAAAACGCCGTGGCGGTGACGCAGTTTGACAAGAACGGAAGATTGCCGTTTCCCACGCCGCTGCCGCTCGATGGCAAGCCGCTGGCGCTGGCCGTGGGCGCGTTGAAACCCGGCGCGAAGCCGACGCTCGCCATTCTCGTGGACAAGGACGGCGTCCGCTCGCTCGTCACGCGCACCGCCGACGGCAAGACCGCGACGCAGAAATTGAGCGACAGCTTCAAGTCCAATCCCACGACGCTCGCCATCCAGGACGTGAACCAGGACGGTCTCGCGGATCTGGTGGTGCTGATTCCTTACGAGAAAATCAAGGTGCTGCTGCAAAAGAAGAACGGCACGTTTGACGAGGTGGACGTGGATCCACCGGGCGGCGCGATGGAGCAGCCGTGGCTCGCTTCCGCCGATGTGGATGGCAACGGCAAGCCGGAGCTGCTGCTGCCGCAGAAGAATTTCCTCCGCGCCGTGGTGCTGGAGCCGGAGGCGAAGATTGCCGGCTCGACGAATCCGCCCGGTTGGAAGTTCATTGTGAAGGATCAGATCAACGGCTCGGACAGCGACTCGCGCATCGTCGGCGTGGCGGCGGTGGCGAACGGCACGAACGCCGTGCCGTCGCTGTTTCTTTTCGATGCGGAGCACAAGCAGTTGACGCTGTGCGAACGCGACACGAACGGCGTGTGGCAGGTGGTGAAGAACATTGATTTGCCGGTGACGACGTTTAGTTCCATCGGCTCCGTGTCGCTCGGCGGCGCGGCGGCGGTGGCGTTCACCGGGCAGAATTCCGTGGCGTGGCTGCCGCTCGGCGGCGATGTCTGGAAGCTCACGCGGCTGGATGATTACGACACGCCCATCAAGGACGGCTATCTCAATGACGTGATTGCCGGCGACCTCACCGGCGGCGGGCGCAAGCAGCTTATTTTTATGGAGACGGCGAAAAACTATCTCGACGTGGTGAACTTCACGCCGGCGGGCAAGCTGGTGGCGGGCGACCGCTGGCAGGTGTTCGAGCAGCATACGTTTCGCGGCGCGCAGAACGCGCTGCCGGAGCCGCGCGAATGCGCCGTGGCCGACGTGACCGGTGACGGCAAGAACGACCTCATCGTGCTCGTCCACGACCGGATTCTCGTTTATCCGCAGGAATAATTATTTAATCCAGTGAACACTCCCTTTCGCATCGGCGTTCTAGGTTCCGGCAAAGGCTCCAATTTCGTGGCCATCGCCGACGCGGTGGCGGCGGGAAAGATTCCGGCGGAAATCGCCGTGGTGTTGAGCGATGTGGAGTCGGCGGGAATCTTGGCGTATGCGCGCGAGCGGGAAATCCCGGCGCAGTTCATCCCGCCGGGCCAGTTCCGCACCAAGCTGGATGAGGACGCGGAGCGCGCCTTCGTCGCCGCGCTGCAAAACGCGCGGGTGGATTTAATCGTGCTGGCCGGTTTCATGCGCGTGCTGAAGGGCGATTTCCTGCGCGCGTTCGCGGGGCGCATCGTCAACATCCATCCGTCGCTGCTGCCGTGCTTTCCCGGACTGCAATCGTGGAAGCAGGCGCTTGACCACGGCGTGAAGGTGGCGGGCTGCACGGTGCATTTCGTGGACGCGGGCGTGGATTGCGGCCCGATCATCGGCCAGACGGCGGTGCCGGTGATGGACGACGACACGGCGGAAAGTTTGCACCGGCGCATCCACGCGGCGGAGCATGAGCTGTATCCGCGCTGCGTCGCGGCGCTGGCGCGGAAAGAAATCTCGGTGGCCGGCCGGCGGGTGATTTGGAAATAAACCATGAAGGCTGGAATGTTTTTCCCCGCCGTCGTCCTTGCCGGCCTGGTGATGACTGGTTGGTTATATTTTGAAGGCAATGCTTATGCCCAAGGCCAGCCAAGCACATCTCAACCAGATACTGAAGCTCCGCAGTTATCAACCAATGCGCCGCCGCCGCCGGGTTTTGCGACGCGGGCAGATCTTCTTAACAGCTTGACCACGGAAATGGAAATCTTGAATGCCTACCATGCGGGATTGATTACAAAAGACGAGGCGGCGCAAGCCTTGGTAAACTTGGGAGACAAGGAATCAATGGATACCTACGGCAAAGTGGTTGACCAAGATGGCCAGCCGGTGGGAGGGGTCAAGATTCGAGCGGCATTGGAGTCCAGGTTTGGTGATGACAAGGAATACGATGCGACAACGGATGCACAGGGTTTATTCCATTTCCTGCGGCTACATGGGACTGGACTGGACATCATTCCTGAAAAGGAAGGTTATGATTTCGATCCCAAGCTACCATGCGGTCTGCGACCGGAACTTTATGTGCCTGATCCAAACAACCCGCTGATTATTACCATGTGGAAGCGGCACGGAGGCGAGCCAATGGAACATATCCAGATTGATTCAGATGTTCCCTGCGATGGCGGTGTTAAAAAGTTTGATTTGTTGTCTAACACACAAAATGGCACAGGTGATTTGATTGTTAAATTGACACGTAATCCACTGAATGTTGTCCGACGTAAACCGTTTAACTGGTCGGTGACACTAGAAGTCACAAATGGTGGAATACAAGATGTAACTGATCTTTACCCAAACGAAGCTCCTGAAAACGGATACCAGCCAGCCATAACACTGAACTTTCCGACTAACATGGCTGGGTGGAAATCCGAGTTTCAGCGCGCCTATTATTTCAAAAGCAAAGGAGGCCAAGTTTATGGCAGAATGGCAATCCACGTCCGTGCAGATCGCCCACAACCGCCAACCTATTTCGATGCGGAGATTTACGCCAATCCTACCGGTTCGCGGAATTTGGAATTTGATTCGAGCAAGCAAATCATGCGATGAACGCAAGATGTTATTTCAACTGGCCTTGCCTCAATTTGGTGGACAACCCCTAACCGAACTCGCGGAACATGGAGTTTGACCCCAAGCAAAACTTGTTCAAAAATCTCAAGCCGCTGGAGCAAATCGCCGCGCCATGATTTTATGAAAATTAAACCCGTTCTTTTCGTCGTCGTCCTTGTCGGTCTGCTGGCTGCTGGCTGCGGCACGAACGATGAGAAGATTTATTTCGCCAGCGAGGTGAAGATTCCCGCGTCGGTGGCGGTCACGGCACCGGTCGCCCCGAGCCTGTCCAAGGCGGACGAGCATAAGATTGACATGGTGGTCTTCGGCTACCTGTTTGAGCGGCGTTTCTGGGAGGGCGGCGATTACACGGCGCTGTTCCTGCAGGCGGACGACGCGGTGGTGGACGCGATGATCAAGAAATTTCCCAACCACGTCCCGCCCATCAAGCAGAGCTATCACATTGACCTGCG
>Ga0302197_10001118_pt1 | contig 26734 bp, 23 predicted proteins | sample II_Bog_N2_1_FD_193526 | JGI IMG/M metagenome (GOLD analysis project Ga0302197, IMG submission 193526) | Peat permafrost microbial communities from Stordalen Mire near Abisko, Sweden - II_Bog_N2_1 | ecosystem: Environmental > Terrestrial > Soil > Wetlands > Peat | place: Sweden: Abisko...
TGGGCGCGAACTTGAGCCGGGCGCCGCCGTGGGGTCCTTTGCGCTGCTCGATGAGGCCTTTCTTGTGCAGCAGCAGGAAGCAGCGGCGAACCATGACCGCGCTCTCGGAGAGCTTCTCTGCAATTGCCGCCGACGTGTGCATCGAGTCCTGTTCCGACGCCAACACCGTCAGGATTCTGAGACTTAGTCCAAAACGACCGCTTTGTGCCATGCAGAGCAAGCTATCACAAGCCAGGTTAAGTCGACTATGGCAAAAATCCTTGAAGGCAGCAGCGACGCGGGTGGGGTGAGGGACGGGTGGATTCCCGGCGCGCGGACGAGGGAAATGCTATAGCCTTTTTGATGTGAATATTCTCTTTGTTGGGGACGTGTTTGGGCCGGCCGGGCGGCGGATTGTGCGGGAGCATCTGGACCATGTGATGGAGACCCACGAGGTCGACTTGCTGGTGATCAATGGCGAGAACGCCGCGGGCGGGTTTGGCATTACGCCTTCGATTGCGGAAGAGCTGTTTGACCTGGGGGCGCATGTCATCACCACCGGCAACCATATCTGGGACAAGAAAGAGATCTTTGAGTACATGAGTGTGCCGGAGGAGTCGCACGGGCGCGGGCGGAGGGTGATCCGGCCGGCCAACTACGCGGTGGGGACGCCGGGGTTCGGGGTATATGAGGGCGAGTTGCCGACGGGACAGACGTTTGCGGTGATCAACCTGCAGGGGCGCGTGTTCATGTCGAGCTGCGACGATCCATTTCGCAAGGCGGACGCGTTGCTGGCGAAGATTGCGGCGAAGGTGATCCTGATCGATTTCCATGGCGAGGCGACGAGCGAGAAGATGGCGCTGGGGTGGTACCTGGACGGGCGCGTGACGGCGGTGCTGGGCACGCATACCCATGTGCCCACGGCCGATGAGCGCCTACTGCACAAAGGGACTGCGTACCAGACGGACGTGGGCATGAGCGGGCCTTTCGACTCCGTGATTGGGGTGGAGACGGAGATGGTGGTGCAGCGATTTTTGACCGGGATGCCGGGGAAGTTTGAGGCGGCCAAGGGCAATCCGAAGATGTGCGCGACGCTGATTGCGTGCGATGGGGCGACCGGTCGGGCGACGGGGATTCGGCGGCTGATGCTGGGAGAATAGAAGCAGGGGACAGGGGACCAGAAGAAGATGTCCTGCCGGACGGGCGCTCTGCGCGAGCGGCGGTCACTTCGTGATGCGTGTTGGGCTTCGCGTGGGTGCTCCCGTTGGTCGCAACGGGGATTTCAATGCGATCTGCGAGAGCGCATGCGATTGGACTAAGCGTGGCGCGGTTGAAAGGGAGCGGTATGAATCGTAGGGAGTTTTTGCAGAGTACGGCGACGGCGGTGGCTGCGGGCGTGGTGCGTGGGGGGTCGGCCGAGGCGCAGGGTGCGGCGCATGCGGCGGCGGAGGCTTGGCCGGAGAATGGGACGCTGGTGCCGGACGAGGGTTGGCGGCTTTGGGTGGATGACAAGGCGGAGTGGAAGCAGGATGCGATCTTTCTGCCGGAAGATGTGACGCAGGATGCGGAGGGCGTGGTGCGGGGCAAGGGCGAGCCGCTGCCGGTGCATGCTCCGACGGGCGGGTGGGGCGTGCTGGGAGGCAGGCCGGAGGGGTCGGTTGGGGTGACGCTGCCGGGGACGGTGGAGCAGCACTTCTGGGGGAAGTTTGGCGCGGGCCCAGCCTCTGGGGACCAACCCGGCAAGCCGCGGCCGTATACGCCGGAGGAGTATCGCTATGCGGCGGATGATCCGATTCCGCAGAATGGGGCTTACTTCGGGGTTTCGTGGTGGTGGCGGGAGATTGATATTCCGGCGGCGATGCAGGGGAAGCGGATTTTTCTGCATGTGCGTGGGGCGCATCTGCGGGCTGAGGTTTATTTGAACGAGAAGCTGGTGGGCTACTCGATTATGGAGGAGCTGCCGTTTGAGTGTGACCTGACGCATGCCGCGAATTTTTCCGGTGCCGCAGGCGCTGCCGGCGGGAAGAATGTGCTGGCGATTCGGATTACGAATCCTTGGGGGCGGTTCGATTGGGTGGATGGGCTCAACGAGCAGTGGGGCGCGGTGAAGCTGTACCGGTCGCATGGGTTTGGCGGGCTGGATCGGGGGATGACGATTTCGGCGCATGGAGATGCGAGGTTCAAGGACGCTTGGGTCCTAAATGACAACGCCAAGCCTGACGTTGTCTTCGTTGAGGCGTTAGTGCAGAGTCCTGATTGGCATGACTGCACCCCGGACTCAGAAGAGCGTTACTTGTCTCGACTTCGAGTTGAGATTATCGATTCCGAAACGGGCAAGGTCTTATCTGCCGAGCAGAATCATCCTGGAGTACAAGCGAAGGACGGCGCGCTTAACTACCACATGTTTCTCGAGTGTTCGGCGGCGAAGCGTTGGGATTTACAGGAGCCCAAGCTGTGTCATCTTCGACTCTCCTACAAAGGGTCGGGGAGTGTGACAGAGACCCGGAATGTGTCCTTTGGCTTTCGGACGTTTGCGCCGGAGGGGTTGGGGACGAATGCGCTGTTTCGGTTGAATGGGCGGCGGATGAAGATTTATACGGCGATCTCGTGGGGGTATTGGGGGATCAATGGGATGTGGCCTACTCCGGAGCTGGCGGTGAAGGAGGTGACGCAGGCGAAGAAGCTGAACCTGACGTGCCTGAACTTCCATCGCAATCTGGCGAAGGAGGACGTGCTGCGCGCGCACGACCGGCTAGGGCTGCTGCGGTATATGGAGCCGGGCGCGGGAAAGATGGCGATCGGCAAACTACCGGCGGGCGCTGTGGCCAATGCGGCAGACATTGTGATGGAAAAGCCGACCGATGCGGCGGACAAGTTTGCGCAGCGTTACATGTTTACGAAGTGCGTGGAGATGGTGAAGGCGTTCCGGTCGCATCCGTCGGTGATTGAGTATTGTTTGCAGAACGAGATTGGCGCGGACCTGAAGAATCCGGACACGATTGCGGTGCTGGAGGCGATGCGCAAGGAAGATCCGAGCCGGTGCATTGTGTTGAACGATGGGTTCGTTGCGCCTCCGCGGAAGGCTGCGCAGGCTTGGTTTGAGCCGTGGAACGACAAGCTGCACCGGAGCGATGAGGAGGAGTGGGGCGGCTGGTGGAACCAGCACCAGGGCGCGGGGGACCAGTGGTACGACGAGTTTTATAAAGGGCCGCAGGATTTTACTTACAAGTCTCCGGAGCGGAAGGCGCTGTCGGAGTTTGGGGAGATGGAGGGGTGCGCTACTCCGGATAACCACTCGCTGATGCTGCATGAGTTGGCGGACCCGCGCGGGACGGGGATTGGGAACCAGCCGGCGAATACCAGCTACGACCTCGCGGACCACCAGGAGATTGTGGCGGCGTATGACAAGTTCATCGATCGCTGGGGATTTCGCGCGGCGTTTCCGGCGACGGAGAAGGTTTGGACGAGCCTGGGGAAGAAGTGCTACGACACGTGGCAGAACTACCTGGAGAATGCGCGCATCAGCGATGAGCTGGACTTTGCGGCGATCTCGGGGTGGGAGACGACGGCGATTGAGAATCACTCGGGGATCGTGGACAACCTGCGGAACTTCAAGAGCGATCCGGGGCCGATTACTGGGACGCTGATGCCGGTACGGCCGGTGGCGAAGCAGCGGGCGATGTGTACGGCGCTGGGTGAGGCGGCTACTTTTGATCTTTATCTGCTGAATGATCTGGATAAGGCGGCTACGGGGACGCTCACGTTTTCGGCGGTGACTCCTTCGGGGAAGTTGGTGAAGTTTGGCGAGTGGCCTGCGCCGGAGTGGAAGCGGGATCAGTTCAGCTATCTGGTGAAGGAAGCATTTGTAACTCCGAAGCTCGATGAGGAAGGACTGTGGAAGTTCAAGTTTGCGATTTCGTCCGCGCCGCTGAGCACGCAGACGAAGGAGATTTGGGTTACTGAAGCGTCTTGGCCGTTTGGACCTTATCTTGGTGGCTTGCCGCGCATATACGGTGTGGGAGTGGACGGCTTATCGCCTGCGGTCCGCCGCCAGCTGGAGCAGTTGGGGCCAAGATTCCACATACAAGATTTTAAGGCCGGCGAAAAGTACGACGTGATCGTTTCTGCGGGGATGGTCACGGGCGCGGCGGCAACACAGAACGCGGGCGATACGACCGGGTTGGAGGCGCAGCCGAGCGGTGCGGCAACGCGGCCCGCGGTGCGGGCGGGTGTGCTGGCGGACGGCATTCTGGAGGCCGTGAAGGCGGGGACGCCGTTGCTGGCGATTCCGCAGACGGATGCGTTGAGCGATGGCGTTGCGAAGCAGTTGGCGGCGGCGGGCGCGTTTAAGTACAGCGGCAACGTGGGCGATGTGCGCGCGCCGTGGATGGGGAACTGGTACTTCGTGCGCAAACATCCGCTGTACGACGGGATGCCGGTCGACCAGGCGATGGGGATCCATTACCAGGCGAAGGGGCAGGCGGCGAACGGGCTGGCGATCGACCGTGCGCCGGGCGGCGCCGAGGTGGAGATTGTGGCGGCGTACTCGCGGGACCACTCGCGGGTGATTGGCGCGGGAACGTTTACGACCAAGCTGGGCGCGGGGAAGGTGGTATACCACCGCGTGCCGGAGATGCATCCGGTGATGCAGCAGCGGTTTTTGGCGAATGCGCTGTGGTGGCTGGTGGGGTAGGTCGTCAGTAGTCGGTTGAGGGAATGGCCATGGCTGGACAGGTACGGATTGGGATCGATCTGGGCGGGACGAAGATTGAGGGAATGGCGCTGGACGATGCTGGCGCGGAGATCGCGCGGCTGCGGGTGCTGACGCCGAAGCATGATTACGACGCCACCGTGAAGGCCATTGTGGAGGTGGTGAGTTACCTGGAGCGGCGGGTGAAGAGCCTGCGCGGCGACCAGCGGACCATCTCCGTGGGTGTGGGGATTCCGGGGACGGTGGTGCGGGCGACCGGGCTGGTGAAGAATGCGAATTCGACGTGGCTGATTGGGAGGCCGCTCGAGAGTGATCTGACAGTGGCACTGGGCCGGCCGGTGCGTTGCGCGAACGATGCGAACTGCCTGGCCGTATCGGAGGCGACGGACGGCGCGGCGGCGGGTGCGGGGCTGGTGTTCGCGGTGATTCTGGGGACTGGGTGCGGCGGCGGCGTGGCGGTGAACGGCCAGGCGCATGTGGGGCCAAACGGGGTCGCAGGCGAGTGGGGGCACAATCCGCTGCCGTGGGCGACCGGGGATGAGTTGCCGGGGCCGGAGTGCTACTGCGGGCAGCACGGATGCATTGAGACGTGGATCTCCGGCACCGGGCTGGCGCGCGACCACAACACGGTGCATCCGCCGGGCGCGGGGCTGGCGCCGACCGGGCCGGATATTGTCGCCGCCGCGGAAGCGGGCAATGCCGCGGCGGAGGCGAGTATGGTACGGCTGGAAAGCCGCATTGGGCGAGCGCTGGCGTCCGTGGTGAATCTGCTGGACCCGGATGTGATCGTGATCGGGGGCGGGCTGTCGAAGCTCGACCGGATCTACCGCAATGTGCCGCCGCTGGTGGAGCAGCATCTGTTTGGCGGCGGGGCGCTGGCGACGCCGGTGCTGAAGGCGATGCACGGGGATGCGAGCGGGGTGCGGGGCGCGGCGTGGCTGTGGCCGAAGTAAGCAAGAGCGGATCACAGAGGACACAGAGGAAAAGAGAGAACACAGAGGTTGCGTGGCAGCGCGGGCGGGACCACGGCGTGGAATGCGGAGTCTACAGCCGGCGTTGCCGACCCTGGTGGGATGAGACAAATGCGGGGATTCTTCGCTGCGCTCAGAATGACAAGCACCTCTTGCGATGACGGCACCTCTTGCGATGACGGGCTCCTCTTGCGATGACGGGCTCCTCTTGCGATGACGGGCGCCTCCTGCATCTGGGACGCCCAGCCTCTCGGCGGGCTGGAGCGTCTGGATCGTGTTGCAAAGGTTCGCGCTTGGCCCGGCGGGCGCACGCGATAAGATGGTAGATATGCCTATCGATTTGAGTGCAAGCCTTGCCGCCTCCGACCCGGAGATCGCCGTCCAGATTCAGAACGAGATTCGCCGCCAGCACGAGGGGCTGGAGATGATTGCCTCGGAGAACTTTGTGAGCCGCGCCGTGCTGGAGGCAGCGGGCACCGTGTTTACCAACAAGTATGCCGAGGGCTATCCTGGCAAGCGGTACTACGGCGGATGCGAGTTTGCCGATGTGGTGGAGAACCTGGCGCGCGACCGGGCCAAGGCGCTGTTTGGCGCGGAGCACGCGAACGTGCAGCCTCACTCCGGCTCGCAGGCCAATGCGGCTGCGTACATGACGCTGCTGACGCCGGGCGACACCATCCTGGGCCTGGACCTGGCGCATGGCGGACACCTGACGCATGGGCACAAGCTGAACTTCTCCGGCAAGCTGTATCGCATTGTGGGATACCAGGTGCGGCGCGACACCGAGACCATCGACTACGACGAGCTGGAAGCGACCGCGCTGCGCGAGAAGCCGAAGGTAATTGTGGGCGGCGGCAGCGCATATCCGCGGCAGTTCGACTTTGTGCGCATGCGGGCGATTGCGGACAAGGTGGGCGCGTACCTGGTGGTGGACATGGCGCATTTTGCCGGGCTGGTGGCGGGCAAGGTGCATCCGTCGCCGGTGCCGCACGCGCATGTGGTGACGACGACGACGCACAAGACGCTGCGCGGGCCGCGCGCGGGCATGATCCTGTGCGGGCAGGAGCTGGCGGCGGGGATCGACCGCAGCGTGTTTCCGGGGCAGCAGGGTGGGCCGCTGATGCACATTGTGGCGGCCAAGGCGGTGGCGTTCAAAGAGGCGCTGCAGCCGGAGTTTGCCGCGTACGCGCAGCAGATTGTGGCCAACGCGAAGGTGCTGGCGGCGGCGCTGGCGGAGGAAGGCTACCGCATCATCTCCGGCGGAACGGATACGCACCTGATCCTGATCGATGTGTTCCAGAAGGGGATTCTGGGCAGCGAGGCGGAGCACGCGCTGGGCGAGGCGGGCATTACGGTGAACAAGAACGCGATTCCGTACGACACCAATCCGCCGATGAAGCCGAGTGGCATCCGCATTGGCACGCCGGCGCTGACCACGCGCGGGATGAAGGAGCCGGAGATGCGCACGATTGCCAAGTGGATTGTGGCGGCGCTGGCGGCGCGCGCGGACGCGGCGAAGCTGGCGGCTATCCGCGGCGAAGTGCTGGAGATGGCGGAGCGGTTTCCGCTGTACGGCTGGCTGCGCGGGTAGGGCTTGCGAAGCTGCCCAGGCAAATGTCCTGATGATGTGCAGACGTTCCATGTGTCGGGCCTTCAGCCCTTTGGTGCGGTGGGGTCGCCTACCTGTGCCTTCGGCCTAGGCTGGTATATGTCGGGCCTTCGGCCCTGTGAAGACGATCTGCACATCTATGGGAACGCTCGTCGCATCTATGGGAGCTTTGCTCTGGAGTCGCGCGCCGACGCGGTTGCGTGAGACACTCTTCCTCTCCGAGGATTTGGCTGGGGGAAGGTCCGGATGGCGACTTCGATTGTGGCGTGGGTCTTTGCGATACCTCTGCTGGGCGTTACCAACGGGCTGCGCACGTTCACGCCCATGATGGTGCTGTGCTGGTACAGCTACTGCGGCGCAACGGAACTGGACGGGACCTGGGCTGCGTGGACGGGCCAGCTTCCGGTAGCGCTCCTGTTTACGGCGCTGGCGCTGGGAGAGTATGTGGGCGACAAGACGCCATGGATCCCGAACCGGACGTCCGGCCCCTCGCTGGCGGCGCGGCTGGCGATGGGCGGGCTGGTCGGGGCGATGGCGGCGACGTCGATGTACGGCTCGGCCGTGGAGGGTGCGCTGCTGGGCGCGGCGGGCGCGCTGGTGGGGACCTTTGGCGGCTTCATGCTGCGGCGCGACGCGGTGGCCTGGCTGGGCTGCGCGGACTGGCCGGTGGCCGTGGTGGAAGACGCACTGGCGCTGTCGGCGGCGGCCCTGGCCATGCATGTGGTCACGGGCTGAAGGGGCGCGGAGCAGGCTTCGTCGCATATTCCTGGGGCCGTGGACCGGCCTTTACGCACTCTTAGCGAAATCCCTACCCACTCTTTACAAGCAAAAGCGTTTCCTTAGGAAGTGCCGTGCCAGTACGGGCTCGGCCCTGGGGTGACATATGCGAAAGATTCAGTACGGATTGACGCGGCAGGAGCCCAGCTTTGTGAAGAAGATTTGGGACCTGACGTGGGGACTGGTGTTGGTGGTGGCGCTAACCGCCATCTCAGAGATTGGGATACGCACGGACTATACCAAGACCCCGGCGGACAGGATGCCTGCCGTCAGCCAGCCGGCGACCCACACAGTGAAGTAACGCAAACGCCGACCGGCTGGCGTGGTCGGCCATCTGGAGCACGCGCGGCATGTAGGCACTGGCGCCCTGCTTGCCGATGGCAAATGCGTCCGAAGCTATGCGCGACCGGGCAGTTGCGGCATGATGCCGCGGAACTATTTGGGCAGTAGGGAGAGGACGCCCTGGCTGGGGCTGGGGATGACGTGGGCGGCGATGAGTTTGCCCAGGCCTTCGACGCGGGCCTTGCCGGCATCGACGGCGGCGCGCACGGCGGAGACGTCGCCCTTGATGACGATGGTGATGTAGCCGCCGCCGAGCTTCTCGCGGGCGAGCACCTCCACGTTGGCGGTCTTGAGTGCGGTGTCGATGGCCTCGAAGGCGGCGGTGAAGCCTTGCGTTTCGATAAGGCCGACGGCGAAGCTGGCTTGGTCGCTCATGGTGGTCTCCGGATACTGGGCTGGATATTGGACTGATGGCTGCTCGATGAGAGGGTTGAAGTCGCGGGGGGCTTCGTAGGCGGCGCGGGCACCGTCGGACGGGTGGGCGATGACGTGGGTGAGGATGCGCGTCTGCATGGCTTCGGCGGTGGCTTCGGCGGCGCGCATGGCGGTCTCGAGGTCGGCGAGGCGGCCGGTGAGCTTGATGCAGACGCCGGGCGCGTCGTTCAGCTCGGTCTGCAGGATGCGCAGGTTGGCGGTCTTCTCCATGGCGTCGAGCACGACCATGGCGGGCGACCAACCGCCGATCTCGATGAGGGCGAGGGAGTCAGTCATGGGGCGACCTGAGAAAAGCGAATCACAGAGAACACAGAGAAAAAGAGAGAACACGGAGCGGCGATGCGGGAGGGCGCTTTGTGGGGGAATAGGTGCAAATGCGGGGATTCTTCGCTGCGCTCAGAATGACAAGCGTGGGGGAAATGACAAGCGTAAGGGGGAATCGACGCGATCTGGGGGGAGGCCGGCATTTAGACCATGCCTCGGTTTTTGAGTTCGGAGACGACGCGGCCGATGATCTCCTGGAGCTGGGGGGTGCCGAGCTGGCTGACGTCCGCGGCGCGGGTGGGGAGGGCGCAGCCGGCGTCGGGGCGCTGGACCAGTTCGAGGTCGGCGAGGATGCACTGCAGGATGCGGGTGAGCGACTCGTTCTCCGCGCGCTGGGCGGGCGTGAAGTCCAGGCGGCCGGAGCCGAAGTGGAAGCCGCGGAGTTCGGCGGCCGCCTTGAAGCCGTAGGGGAACTCGAAGGGATAGAGCATGGCGTCGAACAGCTCCAGCAGGCGGTACTGCCAGTGCATGGCGGTGGCGGTGTCGCCCATGCGGAAGAGGTCGTAGATGCGGCGGGTGACCTCCGGAACGACGTTGGAGCTGGCGTGGGTGCCTCCGTCGCAGCCGGCCAGCAGCATGGGGACGAGCACGGCCTCCCAGCCGGTGAGGAAGGTGAAGTCCGGGCGCTGCGGGCGGATGGTGGCGATCATGCGCATCATCTGCGCCAGGTCGCCGGTGGAGTCCTTGATGCCGATGACGCGGGGGAACTCGTCGGCCAGGCGGCGGATGGTGGGCACGTCGATGGGGCTGGCGAACATGGGGATGTTGTAGAGGGTCAGGTCGATGGGGGAGTTGCGGGCGATCTCCGCGAAGTAGGCGTAGACGGACTCCGGGGTGAGCTTGTAGTAGAAGGGCGCGACGATAGCGACGGCGCGGATGCCCATCTGCGAGTAGGCCTCGCAGGCGGCGATGGTCTCGCGGGCGTTGGCCTCGGCGGCTCCGGCGATGATGGGGACGCGGCCGGCGGCCTCCTCCACCACGATCTGCGTGATGCGGCGGCGCTCGCCTGCGGTGAAGCGGGTGAACTCGCCGGAGGAGCCGTTGGGGTAGAGGCCGTGTACGCCTGCGCGGATCAGCCAGTTGATGTGGCGGCGCATCTCGGCTTCGTTGATCTGGCCGCGCTCGTCCATAGGGACCAGCAGCGGGGTAAAGATGCCTTGAATCTTGGCTTTCGTCGGTTCCATGGTCGGAACTAAGGTTACTACAGCGCGGCCGGCGGGCGGGCGCGGGATTGCGTGCGGCTAGGGCTAAGGCTCGTAGTTGACCACGGTGGTCGCCTGGTTGTAGTTGCTGTCCTGCACGGTGATCGACCAGGAGTAGGTTGACCCCACGGTCAGGCTGCTCACGGCCGGGGTGTTGGAGGACTGGGTTGGGTCGACTCCCCAGGCCAGCGATGCGGTTCCCGGCGGCAGGCCGTTGCCATTGCCGGGAACGTACCACACGAATGCGTGGGTGCTGCTGTTGTTCATGAAGAAGGTATAGGTGTAGGTGCCGCAGGCGCCGCAGACTGGATCGATCCAGGTGAAGGTGGGCGTTGTGCTCATGCCGTTGCCATTCTGCGTAGCCAGATTGGTGGCGAAGGCGGTGAGAACATTGGTGACCTGGGCGGCCACGGTGCCGCTGGTGCCATCGCTGTAGGCCACCTTGAATAGATAGGTATCGCCTGTGGTGGGCGCGGTGGAGTTGAGGTTGAAGTAGATCTGGAACCCGTTTTGTCCTTGGCTGCAATTGGTGTTGGCCACGGCGCAGGAGGCGATGTCCAGCGGGCCATTGTCAATGTTGGCGCCATCGGTGTTGTAGCTGTTGAGCAGGGTGACGGCCACGGGCTGCTTGGCCAGGAAGGCCAGATTGAAATAGAGTCCGTACGTGGTTGTGCCGCCCGATTGAAGGACTTGCGTGGTGACATTGGCGGTGACGTTGCCGCTGGGCAGGGTAAGGTTCTGGTTGGCGGTGGCTCCGGTGATGGCGATGGGGCCACCCTGAAAGTTGATGTTGGTGATGTCGCCGGCGTCGATGAGCCCGTCGTTGTTCTGATCGATGACAGCCACGGGGATGTAGACCCCGCTGGGGTTGTTGGTGACGTTGACCGTATACGGCTGCGAGCTGACCGGACCGGCGATGGCTTCGACGAATGGTTGGACGGTGTTGTCGTCCTGATTGTAGAAACCGGCATACAGGGGCCCGGTGGCCGTTCCGGTAAAGCTGATGGCGCCGGAGACGGCGCTGCCGGAGGTCGCGACGCCGATGGTGACCGGGCCATAGGTGTTCGAATATGAGCTCTGCGCGGTGCCACCGGAAGTGGCGTAGGCGCGGAAGTAGTAGGCGGTGCTGTTGGAAAGCCCATTGACGAACCAGACCCCGGTATCGCTGCCAGTGGCGGGGAAGGTTTTGCTTCCGGCGATGGAGGAGAACGAGGAACTGGTACTCCACTGGAGCGTGTAGGAGATTGCGCTTTCCAGGCCATTGCCGTTGACGACCCCCTTGAACTTGACCACGGCCCCGCTGTTATATGGGCCGATGGCGACCAGTGCGGGAGTCGAGGAGATGGTAACGGTCCCGGGATCGGTGAGGGTGACGTTCGCCCCCGTTATGTTCGGGCTGAGCACATTGAGTGTGGTGCCGCCAGTGGGATTGATGGCGTTCGTATTGCCATAGCCCTGCGTGTCCATGAAGGCCTGTAGGGTATAGCCGCTGCTGGGCGGCACGCCATGGATGGTGAATGCGCCGGGGCCGGCGATGCTGGTGCCTTCGGAGCCGACGTTGCAGCCGCTATTGTTGGTCAGCGCGAGATAGATGCGCCCGGTCTGTGTGCCGGAGTAGGAGACGGTGCCGGAGACGTCGTCGCCACCGCCGCCGGTGCCGCAGGCAGAGGTGGCGGCGCCGGAGGTGGTGATGTTCCACAAGCCGGGCGCGGAGGTCAAAGCAGGCTGGAATGGGGCGTTGGGCGTGGCAAGATTGTAGATCGCGGTGCCATTCAGGGTGGGGTTCAGCGCGATGTCGAGGAGAGCGCCAAGTATGGTGGTTGGCGTGGCGCCGCCGCTGGGAGTTGCGTCCGCGAAGAGGGCGATGCAGCTCGATGAGGTTGGCCCGGTGGAGTTGACGCACTGCACCATGGCGTTGGCGAGCGTATTCAGCTTGGGAAAGCCGGCCAGGGCCGAGCCGGCGGAGGTATCGACGATCTTGTTGACTGCGGCGAAGGCGTTTGCGATGGCCTGCTCGCTTACGGAGTCTGAGGGCGAACCGATGCTACCGCCAGAGCTGAAGAATGGGGCCAAGGCCTCTACACTAGCCGCCGTGGTGACCTCATTGAGGGAGATAAACGTGGAGGAGGTGAGTGAGCCGCACTGGCCCAGTGCTGTCAGCAGAACGAGTGCGCTGTTGTTGACCGAGCCGCCCAGCCCGGGATTGCCGCCGATGGCGGTCATGTAGACCAGCGTGGTGGGGGTGGGGCAGCTGTAGGCGTTGGTGAAGTTGAGGGTAAATTCGCCGGCGGGAAGTGTGTTGCCGGAGTTGCCGGAGTTGGCATTGCTGTTTGCGGCGCTGCTGCCGTCGCTGGTGGTGACGGTGGTGCCGATCAGCGGTGTTGCGGCCGAGCCGAAGCCGGTTGTGCCCACTGCCCATAGCTGGATCGTCGCGCCGGTGACCGGCTGCTGCCCGCCATATACAGAGCCGTTGGCCTGGACCGCAGCTGCCGTGGCGGGCTGGAGCGGACCGGACGATGGCTGGACCAGACCGCATCCGGTGAGAAGGGCGAAACCAAGCAGAGACAAACTGCGGACAAGTCTGCGAACCATGGGTGGCTCCAGGGAGGAAGTCGCACAGAAGGCCCGAATATCAGAGAGACACCGGGGACTTGAAACCCGGCTGGACGTGCAGACCGATGCTCGGTATGGCGGCTGCCGGAGCGCAGGTGTTGGGAGATTAACAAATGTTTTGTATGGCGTCAAACAAGCCGGCGTTGCTGATACTCTTGGCTGAACCCGGCCCCCCGAAAACCATGCCAGACGAAGAGCCCATTCCGGCGGAGCCGACTCTCGCGACGCCCGAACCGTCGCCTGCGTCGCGAGGGTCAGATACCTCTGAAGTTTCCGAACCTCTGCCGCACGAGGAACTCCCAGCCATGCTCGACGTGCACCCCGCCCACCACGCCCATGGCGCGAGCCTCGATCAGATGCGGCCCTACATGCGGCGCGCCCTGGATGCGATGCCGAAGTGAGGCGGCCGTCGTGGGACAAAATGGTGGCCCCGGAACTCGGCGATGAGTTCCGGGGCCACGCGGTTTGCAGACGGCCCGTAAGCCGGATTCTGTTTTAGACGATCATTCCTCTAGGCCATGACTTACGCCAATGGCTCCAGCAACCTACCCGCAAGTTCCGGCTCGCGCTTTCGCACGCGTAATGCTCTTCACCTTGTCGCACCGGGCCGGTACGCGTTGTCGCCGAAGAGAAGCTTACAATCCCTGCCTATTTGGTCTTGCTCCGTGTGGGGTTTACCATGCGATCGCGCTTACGCGAGACCCGGTGCGCTCTTACCGCACCTTTTCACCCTTACCGACATTCGCTTGCGCGGATGGCGGCGGTATATTTTCTGTTGCACTGGCCGTCTATGGGCCTTGAAGCCCACATCCCGGACGTTATCCGGCACACTGCCCTGCGGAGTCCGGACTTTCCTCCCCCTCCGGATGGCTTGCGCCACCGGAGGCAGCGATCATCCAGCCGCCTGCTGATTCGATTGTACGGCAGGTTGAGGCTTATTCCTGGCAGTTTGTGTCGGGCTTTCAGCCCTCGGATTTTCTGAGGGTCGCCAACCTAGGCCTTCCTGCCCCAGCCAGCAATCTGGCCGGGGACCCCTTCGGCCTAGGTTGGTATGTGTCGCGCTTTCAGCGCTTACGGCTGTGGCGCCCTGAGCAGACCGGTCATCCTCTTGCGGACGAAGCAAGCTGGACCATCTTCCCCCGCCGGGATCATTTGCCGTGGCTCACGACACGTGATCACTGGCTGGGTGGGGCGGGGGTTACGGCGGGCTGCGGGGTAGCCGGGTGCGTGCGATGTGCGGGCGGGGCGACGCTGTAGACGTAGGGGCTGGGTTTGAGGGGCTTGGCACTGGGCGGCACAGCCTGAGCGCTGGAACCGGCCTGAGCGGCAGAAGCGGCCTGAGGCGCAGGACCAGCCTGAGGCGCAGGACCAGCCTGAGCCGCAGGACCAGCCTGACCAGCAGCAGCGACAGAAGCGGCGGCTGGCCGCGAGGCCGCCTGGATGGGAAGGTGGGGCCGCAGCAGCAGCGCCAGTATCCACGCCAGCAGTAGCAGCAAAACGCCTGCAATCAGCAGCGTGCGGGTCGTACGGGAGGTTGGAGCCGTTGGAACCACGGGCTCCGGCTGCGGGGCGGGTACCTCGCCAGAGCGCAGGGATTGGGGCTGGCGCAGGGGCAGTTGGTCGGCATCTGTAGCGACAGCGGCCTGGGCGGCGCTGCGGTTGGTCAGGCCCTCCCGCGGGAACGGGACGAGCCGGCTGGGCTGGCGGGGCGAAGGGCTGGGGGACTGTGTGACGGGTCTGGCGCGAACGCTGGCGAGGAAGGCAAAGAGTTCGGTAAAGGCCGGGCCAAACCGCAGCGGGGCAGAATCCATCTGCGGGCCGCCGATGGCGAGGGCGACGATCTCCAGCAGGCGGGCGCGGGAGAACGAACTGCCTTCGCGGGCGAGGATGGAATGAGTGACCAGACTGAGATCGCCGGCGAACGGGCCTGGCTGGCGCAGCATCCGGGTGATGGTGAGGATGTCTTCGGGTGAGCCGTAGTGCAGGCCGTAGGTGGAGAAGAGCTCGCTCAACTGCTGAATGTAGGGAGCGTAGCGGAGAATGAGGGGTTCGGGGGTGGGGCGGGCCGCCATACAACCCATTGGATGCCGAATTCGATGCGCGGGGGGCTGCCGGCAACTGGAGCAAATTTCCTGTAGGCGCCTCGGGGTGGCATTGCATTCTTGTCCGTTTTCTGCAAAGGAAAACGGCACGAACTCTCCACACCACAGCAACAGGAGATTTGCTTTACCGCAGCGGGAATGGGATAAGGTGCCCGCGCCGGCCTTTGGACCGGCTGACGGGCTGGCTGCGGATCCGCGAGATGAATACATAGAGCTGGTTGAGCGGCTCCATCCAGGGACGGGGCGGGTCGTTCAGTCCGCATCCGGCGATGGCCATGGTCACCACCTCCAGCATCTCCGGGCGGGACAGGGAGCGGCCTTCGCGCGCGAAGATGGAACGCAGCACCAGGCCGAAGTCGCTGGCGAAGGGCCCGGGCGCGCGGAGCTGTGCGGCCAGGGCGGGCAGGTCGTCCGCAGAGCCGTAGCCCAGGCCGTAGCTGGCGAAGAAACGCTGCAACTCCTCAATATAGGCAGCGTAGTGGAAGACGATAAGCTGGCAGACCGGTATAGCGCCCATAGTAGTGGGTTGGATGCAGGAACCGGGGGACGTGGGTTGCCGGGCGAAACCAAAGGGGTTACGGGGTCGCCGGGCGGCCGGGCGGCAGCAACCGGCGGTGCAGCCGCGAGCAGACCACGGCCACCAGCAGCAGCGAACCCTGGAAGCTGAACACCAGCGCATTGGTGGTGAGCGGGTGGCTCGCGAGGCTGTGGAAGATGGCCGGATGCTGCAGCAGGAACCGATGCGAGAGGATGGTGAAGGCCGCCAGCGCGAGCAGACCGGCGGTGCCCGTCCAGGCCAGCACTTCGAAGGGCTTGCGCCAGCGGCTGGAGAAAAACGCGGCGCAGCCCACCGCCAGCGTGGCCGCGGCCGCGACGAGCGAGATCCAGGGAATCGCGAGAAAGGCGAGGAAGGTGCCCGCGGTGACCAGTGCAGTGAGGCGAACGAATGCGTCACGGCGGCCATAGCGGACCAGCGCGAAGAACAGCGCGAACCAGAGCGTCGACATAATGCAGGCGAGCAGCGGGCCGCTGGCGTTGAGCAGGTTGACGAAGGGGCCGGTGTTGGCGCGCCACGCTGCGGACGTGACGCGGAGGTAGAGGTGGAAGGTGTCGAAGGCGAGCTGGCGGCCGATGTCGGCGACGAAGAGTGCGAGCCCGATGCGCCAGGTGAGGGTGAGTAGCGTGCGGGCGTAGGCAGTCCAGAACCAGCGGCGGCCACGGGTGGCGGCCATTTCGGTCAGGTCGCCAAGGATGGCGGCGGCGCGGGTGCGCCCGGCAGCGAGGGCGAGGACGGATTCGGCGAGGGACGTATGCGGCATGCGGCTCCTGTCTAGAGTGCGGCACTCGAGTTATGCGATGACGGCCTACACGATGACGGCGCGTGGACGAAGCAGACGGCGGTGCAGAACCACGCAGACTGCGGCGGCGATGGCGAAGCCGATGGCGTCGCTGACGACGACCCAGGAGGCGGGCATGCGGAAGACGTGCGGGTAGCGGTGGATGGGGAGAAAAAAGAGGTAGGTCACTTTGACCACAAAGGCGGGGAAGAGTGTGGCCGCAAGGATGGCCAAGGGGCGGCGCCAGGGCGGAGCGATGAGTGCAGCGAAGAGCACGAGCACGGTCAGCAGGCCGGACAGGTCCATCACCCAGGGGCGCAGCATATAGACGGGCAGGGAGATGAGAAACAGCGTGCAGGCGAGGCGCGTGAGGCGATCGCGCAGGCCGAAGCGAATCCATGCGAACGGAAAGGCGAAGACCAGAAACTGGGTGGTCACCATCGAGAGATTCCAGCAGACGATTCTGGCGTGCGGGCTGTTCTCTCCGAACAGGCCGGGGTCCGACAGGCTTGCGGTTCGGTGGCTCATCAGCCACGGAAGGATGGTCCTGAACATGAACCTCAAGCAGAGGAAGGCCAGGATGAACGCGGAGCCTCCGGTGCGCCAGCCGAAGGATACCAGGGTGCGCAGGTAGGCGGTCCAGAACCAGAGACGGCTGCGGGTGGCGGCAAGCTCTTCGAGATCGCCGAGGATGGCGGCGGCACGGTCGGGGGTGGTGAGGAGGGCGAGGAGCCATTCTGCTCGTGTGGTCTTAGGCATGCTTGCCTCCTGCCAGTGCTGCCCGGCCGACCTCTTTCGGTCGTTCCAGCATCCAGCGGTGCAGAAGGGAGCAGACGACGGCTGCGATCAAGAGGGCTACTCCAAAGGTCAGGCGGACGATAAACCAATTGACCGGGTTGAACGGGACTGGAGAGGCCCCCATCGCGACTGGTCCGGCTGTGAGATGAAAATGCGGGTGATAGATCTTTGAGGAAAGGTCGCTGCAGGTCGTGAGGCAAAAGACAACTGCGACGGACATGGTTGCGATAACAACCACTGGCCTGCGCCAAGACTTCGAGAAGAGGGCAGCGAAGATTACTGCCAACGTCAGTAGAGTGCATACCAACGAGACTGGACTGCTGTGAAAGAACACTGGCGCAGCAAGCAGGAAGAAGACGCCGTAGAGTTGGGTCATGCGATCGCGGTAGCCAAATCGAAGGATGGTAAAGGGCGCCGCGAACCAGAGACTCAAAGAGAAGGAAACGAGAAACATGGTGGCAAGAAAAGCCAGCTTGGCGGGGATGTTGGCTGGCGGCTGGTGTGCCGTGACGCTCGCGCCGGGATTTCGCACCCACGCCGAGAGGAAGTACATCATGGTGAAAAAGCCTGCGAGCCCGGCGAAGAACGCAACGGGTGTGCGCCAGCCGAGGGTGATGAGGGTGCGGGCATAGGCGGTCCAGAACCAGAGGCGGCTGCGGGTGGCGGCCATTTCGGTGAGATCGCCGAGGATGGCGGCGGCCCGGTCGCGACTCGCGAGGCGGGCGAGGAGCCATTCGGTTGGTGGGGTCTTATGCATGCTTGCCTCCGGAGAAACTGTCGCAAATTCCACGTCTCGCAATCGAGACGGCCTGGTTAACACGGATAGTGCGCGCCCGGCTCACTTGAGAACCTTGATCTCAGGATAAAGAGGAGATGAGAGGTTGAGCTGCGAGGTGCCTGTGCCCTTGAGATATGTGTCGAAGAAGGCGCTGATGCAGTGTGTTGTCACGGCGATCTGGCGGAGGCCATCGAGGTGCATGATGCCCAACACACGCAGCACGCGCATCACTGGCGGACTCCTTATCACAGCTTCGTCGCTGAACATGTAGTGGTCCGACCCACGGATCGTGATTTCCGACCAGCGGTCACGCGGCAGCCGGGCGAAGATGGAGCCAAAGTTCGCCATGATTTGGGCATCGTCAGGATCGGCGGCGTCGCCGGTGTGGTCGCTCATAAGAAACATTGACGGCTGTGTGACACCTTCCTGGACGACGCTGCCAAAGGGAATTCCGTCCAGGTCGAGGACCGCTTTGCAGCGAGAATCGTCATGGCAGAACTGCAGGGCTTCGGCGCCGCCGAGCGAGTGGCCGAACGCCCCGACTCGCTGCATGTCGAGCCGCCCCGTGAACCAGCCAGTCGGATCAGATGTGTTCAGTTGTTCGAGTTGATCCAGTGCGAAACTCATGTCTCCGCTCCATGCCTGAACGAGTTTGTTGGCGAGTTGCTCCTCAAGACTCCCGCTGACAGCGTCCAAGTCGTTCTGGGGTGCCCTCGCAATGACTCGCCCATCTGGGAAGACGACCAGGGAGCTTCGATAGGGAGCGTCGAAACCGACTACCACATAGCCGTGACTCGCGAGGTCCTCGGCGAGACTGGTATAGCTTATGACCAAGCTCGCAAGTCCCCCTCGCATCAGAACCACGGGATACGAGGACTGTTGGGACGACACCTTCCCATCGCGAATGCTATGCATCTGGATTCGGGACAAATCTCGTGTCAAAAACTTCGTAATGCCCCACAGATGTTCAACGGCTGTTCGCCATGGAGCCGGCAGGTAGTCGTCGACTGTCTGGGACGGTTGTCTAGATTCTGCGGGATACCAAATCCAGACAAAAAGCTCCCGTTTGGAACCTCGCGGCGCCAACGGGTCAAGATGCGCGGGGTCAGTCCAAACGTACGCCCTGCGACTGACAGCGAACGAGCCAGTAGGCGTGGGCAACGCCGTCGCTCTTGTGTGGTCCAGCCACAGAAATGCGAGGAATAGCGCGATCCCAGCGACTGCGAGCAGGGCCAGCCGAGCTAGAACTTTGATCACGCGCAACATTGACGATGTCTCCCTTTGCAACGGCTAAGTAAGGCTGGGGGCGGTGAGCAGGTCCAGGCCCTGGAGCAGGCTGTGGTAGGCGGCCTGGGCGCTGGCCAGCGCGTTGCGGCCTTCGCGGGTGACGGTGACGAAGCGCTTGGCGCGGCCGCCGCGCTCGGGCGTGGGGCTGCCGTCGCGGAAGGTGACCAGGCCCTTGTCCTCCATGCGGTGCAGCGTGGTGTAGAGCGCGCCAGGAGCGGGGTTGCGGCCGGTGTGCACGGCGATCTCGCCCAGGATGGTGACGCCGTAGGCCTGGTCGCCGAGGCGCAGGATGGCGAGCAGGACGATCTGCTCGAATTCGCCGAGGGAGCGGTCGGAGTTGGGTGCGGGCTTCATATGAACTACAAAGTAGTACTAAGCCGACACAGTGTCAAGATGTATTCTCATCCTGCGATGGCAAATGAGACGCGGCGGTTGACTCCGTCGCAGACGTCGGTGGTGCGGAGGCTGCGGTTCAGCACGGACCTGAAGCTGCGTCGGCACTTTCTTTTGACCGATGAGCCGGTGCGCAGCAACTTGCGCTTTGGGCTGCTGCTGGAGGTGCTGGACAAGCTGGCGGAGGACTGCGCGCTGCGCTATGTGCGGCGCAGCTATCCGGCGGCGCGGGTGGTGACGGCGGCGATGGACTCCATGCGGGTGCGCGGCGTGCCGGACGAGACGCTCGACATGGTGCTGCGCGCGCGGGTGAACCTGGTGGGGACCACCTCTCTGGAGGTGGGCATACGGATCGAGCAGCCGGGAGCGGGCGCGGGCGATCCGATGCTGCACATTGCGTCGTGCTACTTCACCATGGTGGCGCGGCTGCGGGAGAAAGACGGCACCGAGCGCAGCGTGCCGCTGCCGGGGCTGGAGTATCGCAGCAAGCTGGACGTGGAGCGGGCAGGCCGGGCGCGACTCCGGCGCGAGAGCTATCGCGAGTATGTGGATGCAGCCGAGGCGCCGCCTTCCGCGGAGGAGTACGCGCTGCTGCGGCGGCTGCACGAGGCGCAGGAGCAGCCGGACCCGGCGGTTCTGCTGGCGTCTCCGCTGAGCGCGGGCGGCTGGGAGCGGACGTACGTGGAGCACGAGAACGTTCCGCACAAGATCTTTGGCGGCTACGTCGCCCACCGCGCGTATATGTATGCGCACATCTGCTCGGAGATGGTGGCGAGCCACCGCGCGCTGCTGGTGAGCGTGGACCGCATCAACTTCTACCAGCCGGTGCGCATGGGCGACAAGCTGCACTACATCAGCCGCGTGGCGTTTACCGGGCATACTTCGATTACGGTGGAGACGTCGATCCAGCGGATCAGCCGCGACCGCAAGAGCACGGCCCTGAGCAATGTGTGCAGCTTCACGTTTGTGAATGTAGACGCCGGGCTGCATCCCAAGCCAGTGCCGCAGATCTACCCCACCACCTATGCGGAGGACGCCCGGTATTTGGCGGGGTACCGGCGGCATCGGGTGCACCTGGCGATGCAGGCGGCGGCGAAGTAACGGCTGGCCTTCCGCCGCCGCGACACCAATATGTTCCCTTCTCCGGGGTCGGGGCGCGGGGGTGGGAACCGCTTGCGCTTTGGCTGCGTACAATCGGAGCAGACCCGGATGGAATTCAAAGAGGCCATCAAGCTCGCGTTGCAGTCGCTGTGGCAGAACAAACTGCGCACGGTGCTGACGCTGCTGGGCGTGATGATTGGCGTCTCCAGCGTGATTGCCGTGGTGACGCTGGTCAATGGCGCCAACACCTTTGTGACCACCAAGTTCACGCGCTATGGTGCGGATGTGTTCACCATCTCGCGGTTCCCCGCGTTCATCACCAGCCCCAAGCAGTACGAGGCGCTGCAGCGGCGCAAGAACGTCCTGTACGACGACTACACCTATGTGCGCGACAACTGCCAGCGCTGCGTGGGCATGGGCGCACAGCAGACCACGGTGGCCAAGGTGACGCGCGAGACGCACTCCATTACCGACACCACCATCCGCGGCTACACGTGGGAGATGCCGCAACTGCAGAACCTGGACATTGCGGAGGGCCGCGGGTTTACGCCGCAGGACGACGAGCACGCATCCACGGTGGCGGTGATCGGGTCGGACGTGCGCGACGAGCTGTTCCCGGGCATCGATCCTCTGGGGCAGGAGCTGCGCGTGGACGGGCAGCCGTACACGGTGATCGGCGTGGCGGAGAAGCAGGGCAGCACCTTTGGCCAGAGCCAGGACAACTGGGTGGGCGTGCCGCTGCCCGCGTTCATGAAGACCTATGGCACGGCCAAGTCCGTGACCATCTACATCAAGGCGGGCTCCGCGGGGCCGCAGCTGGAGCAGGCGGGCGACGAGGTGCGCGTGCTGATGCGCTCCAAGCGGCACGACGCGCCGGGCCAGCCGGACAGCTTCGAACTGGACATCAACAACACGCTGGTGGGATTCGCGTCGATGGTGGCGGATTCATTCGGCGCAGTGGCGCTGGGGATTGCGGGCATCTCGCTGGTGGTGGGCGGCATTGTGATTATGAACATGATGCTGGTAAGCGTGAGCGAACGCACCCGCGAGATCGGCGTGCGCAAGGCGCTGGGCGCGCGTGCTCGCGACATCATGTTGCAGTTCCTGGTGGAGTCCGGCGCCATGGCCACGCTGGGAGGCTTCTTCGGCGTGCTGGGCGGCATTGCGGTGGCGCAGACCGTGACCCTGCTGGTCGGCTTCCCCTCCACCGTCGCCGTGTGGAGCGTGATGGTGGGATTGGCGATGGCGTCGGGGACGGGCATCTTCTTTGGTGTGTATCCAGCGTGGAAGGCGGCGCACCTGGATCCGATTGTGGCGCTGCGGTCGGAGCTGTAGGAGCAGTAGTCGGTCGGCAGTAGACAATAGGCAGAAGAGGCGAGGGCGGATGCGAAGCGGCGATATCAAAGAGACGGTGGGGATGGCGTTGGATACGCTGCGGGCGAACAAGCTGCGCAGCAGTCTCACCATTCTGGGCATCGTCATCGGCGTGATGACGGTGATCACGATCTCGTCGGTGGTGAACGGGCTGAACCAGCGCGTCTCCGGCCTGGTGTCGTCGCTGGGCTCGAACATCCTGTTCGTCTTCCGCTTCCCGGTGATCGGCACGCGGCCGACCACGGAGATGCTGACCCGCAAGCAACTGACCTATGACGATGCCGAGGCGATGCGTGCGCTGCCCCATGTGGTGGCGGTGTCGCCGGCGCTGCAGTATACGGACAACAATGCTCCGGGCCGCATGGGCGTCACCTCGATCAAGGGCAACGGCCACACCATGCAGAACACGGTGCTGACGGGCGTGTCGCCGGACGAGGATAAGGTGAACGACCTGAACGTGCGCGAGGGCCGCTTCTTTACCCAGAACGACGAGGACCGCGCGGCGAATGTGACCGTGCTTGGGTCGGACACCGCGGCGCAGCTCTTCCCCGGGCAGAGCGCGCTGGGCCAGGATGTGGAGGCGACCGGGATGGTGTTTACCGTGGTGGGCGTGCTGGACAAGCAGCCGCAGGCGTTTGGCGGCGGCGACAACCCGCGCGACAACCAGGCGTTCTTCCCGCTGACCACCTTCCACAACATGCATCCGGAGATGCTGGACTACTGGATCACGCTGAAGTATGACGATCCTAAGAACCGGCTGGCGGTGGAGGACGAGCTGACGGAGCTGCTGCGGCGGCGGCGCAAGGTGCTGAACGATAAGCCGGATAACTTCGCCATCTTCGGGACGGACACCATCCAGCGGCTGTGGGACGAGGTGACGTGGGGGCTGTTTCTGCTGCTGTTCTCGCTCTCCACGGTGGCGCTGCTGGTGGGCGGCGTGGGCGTGATGAACATTATGCTGGTGAGCGTGACGGAGCGTACGCGGGAGATCGGCGTGCGCAAGGCGATTGGCGCCACCAAACGGACCATCCTGACCCAGTTCACGCTGGAGGCGGTTACGCTGTGCGCGCTGGGCGGCATCATCGGGATATTGCTGGGCAGCGGGATTGCAATGGGCCTGAACTTCCTCCTGCCCACGCTGATGTCCACCGGCTGGGTGATTACGGCGTTCCTCAGCTCCTGCGCCATTGGACTGATCTTCGGCATTTATCCGGCGTGGAAGGCGGCCAACCTGGACCCGATCGAGGCGCTGCGGTACGAGTAAAGCGGCTGGATGGGGAATCGCCCCCACATCCGTGACCAGACTCCCCTAGAACCTTTCTCGATATTGCCGATAACGATATCGCTTACTCTGGTGCCTGTACTGGCCGGTGGGAGCGGTGGATCGTGCCAGATGCCAAATGAAGCGACGACAATTAAAGAGCAGACCCAGCCGCAGCAGAGCGACAGAGCGGCCGCATTTCCGTGGGCGACCTTCCGTTTTCCTCCGTTCCCGGAGTCGGCGGTTCGTGCGCTCAACATGGTCAACGACGAGAACACGTCGATGCGGCACCTGAGCGATCTGATCTCCTCAGACCCGGCGCTGAGCTGCGAGGTCCTGATCATTGCCAACTCTGTGCTGCTGGCGCAGCGGCATCCGGTCACCAGTGTTCTGCAGGCCACCGTGCTGCTGGGGACGCGCACGCTGAAGGGCGTCTGCCTGACCATCGCCGTGCGGGCCTATCTTGGTCAATCCATGAGATATCCTGCGCTGCGTGCCATCTGGCGACACAGCCTGGCGACGGCCCTGATCGCCGAGCAGTTGACCAGCACGACCAGCGTGGAACAAGGCACTGCCTACACCGCCGGCATCGTTCACGACATTGGCCGGTTTGCGCTGGCCGCCCTGCGCCCCCGGGAATACGCACAGTTGCTGGAGCAGCACAGCGGGTGCGCCGACAGCGTGCTGGAGCAGGAGCGGACCCTGTTCGGGTTCGATCATCGCGAGGCCGGGCTGCAGCTGATGAAACAGTGGGGCTTGCCCGACGAGTTCGAGCCGATGCTGCATGGGCCGTCCGGGGTCAAGACACTGCACGATGCGTGGCAACTCGGCGATCTGATCAGCATGAGCTGCCAACTGGCCGATACTGCGGGCTTCGCCGTCTCTCCCAAGGACGAGGTGACCCCGTACGAGGAGCTGATGGCTGCGATGCCGGTGCGCGTGCGCAGCCTGTTCCATGCCGATGTGAAGCGGCTTACCTTCGATATTCATACCAGGATGGCCAGCATCGAAGGGCTTTAAGCCGCGATTGTGCAACTTGCGGAGTCAGGCGACCGCGCGCTTGGGTAGACTAAAGAGATGGCGACGTCGGTAGAGGTGGTCACGACGCTACTGACTGTTGGCGGCCTTGTGTACATGCTGCTGGCATTGTGGGGAGCGCGCGATTTTGGGCACTACTGGGTGCGGATGGCCGCGGCCGGCAAGGATGGTCTCGCCTACGCGCCGGACGTCACCATCCTGAAGCCGGTCAAGGGCATCGACTCGCGTATGTACGCGGGCTTTGTGAGCCATTGCAGCCAGCGCTACGCCGGCCGCTTCGAGATCCTGTTTGGCGTCAGCAGCCTGGACGATCCCGCCGTTGCGGAGATCGAGCGCCTGCGCGCCGAGTTCCCCGCGGTCGCCATCCGGCTGCTGGAGTGCCCGCAGCGGCTGGGCACCTCCGGCAAGGTGAGTAACCTGATCCAGATGCTGCGCCAGGCGCAGTACGACTACGTGCTGATCAACGACAGCGACATCCGCGTCTCGCCCAACTACCTGACGCGGGTGATGGCCTGCTTTGCAAGCCCACCCAATACCCCACCCAAGCGGAGCTTGAATGGGGCACCCGTGGCGCAGGTGGGCATGGTGACCGCGCCCTACCTGGGCCGGACCGCGACCGACGGCAAGGCGCTGACGCTGTGGTCGCGGCTGGAGGCGCTGGGCATCTCCACCGATTTTCTGCCCGGCGTGCTGACGGCGCGCAAGATCGAGGGCGGCATCCGCTTTGGGCTGGGGTCCACGCTGGCCGTGTCCAAACAGGCGCTGGCGGCGGCCGGCGGTCTGGAGCCGCTGGTCGATTATCTGGCAGACGACTACGAGATCGGCGTGCGCATTGCCCGCGCCGGCTACCGCGTGGAGTTGTGCGGCGAGACGGTGGAGACGACCGTGCCGGCGTACGATTTTCGCGGCTTCTGGGACCACCAGTTGCGCTGGGCGCGGTCCACGCGCGACTCGCGCCGCTGGGGCTACATCGGGCTGGGCATTACCTATTGCATCCCGTGGGCGGTACTCAACTGCATCGCCTCCGGCTTTGCGCTGTGGAGCTTTACCCTGCTGAGCCTGGTGCTGCTGGCGCGCGTCTGCGTGGCGCTGACGGTGGGCGTGGGCGTGCTGCGCGATGAGCAGGTGCTGCGCGACATCTGGCTGCTGCCGCTGCGCGACTTCGTCGGGCTGGGCTTCTGGGCGTGGAGCTTCGCGTCGCACACCGTGGTGTGGCGCGGCGAGCGCTTCGAGCTGGAAAACGGCCGCATCGCGCGCGCGTCCAGTGGCCATTAATTTAAGTGGCCAGTAATTTGCCCTCGATAGAGATGTCCCCTGGTACCGCGACTTTGACATGACGGCGATTCGGAGTGGCGCGGGCGGCTGCGACGATTTATACTTCTGGCCATAAGGCGCGGCCCAAGCGGCCTGGAGCGCCGACCGAGCGAGGTGCATCTTCAGCGAGTGCCTGAATGAGAGTACGCTCCCAGTTTCACCCGGTGTTGCGGCTGGTTCCCAGGCCGCACCGGACGCGGGTCGCGCTCCCATACGTCTGCTGCTGAAGGTTGCCGGACGCACTGTCCATTCGCTGCGATCCACCCTGGACGACCTGGCCACGACTGCATTTCCTTCCGGCTGCCGCGTATGCGAGCGGCCACTGCTGCGCGCAGGGATGCTACCCATCTGCGACGACTGCCGCGCCCAGGTGCGACCGCAATGGATGCCGCTGTGCCGGCGCTGCGGCGAGGCGCTGGATGTGGACCTGGAGAGCGCACGGTTTGCGCCCGCCGAAGAGTTGCTGTGCCATGTGTGCCACGCAGTGCCGCCGCTGTTTGAGCGTGCAGTGGCGTACGCCGTGTACGAGGACCAGCTGCGCAGCATGATCCACCTGCTGAAGTACGAGCAGATGCGCGGCGTGGCCGGACTGCTGGGCGGAATGCTGGCCGAGGCGATGTGGACGCTGCGGGGCGAGGCGGCGCAGGAGCTTGCCGTGGTTGCGGTGCCGCTGTTTGGCGGCAAGCAGCGGGAGCGCGGCTACAACCAGGCGGAGTTGCTGGCGGATGCCGCGATTGCCGCGCTGGCCGTGCGCGCGCCGGAGTGGAGGCTGCGGCGCGTGGCGCATGCGCTGCTGCGGCTGCGCGATACGCAGAGCCAGTTTGAGCTGAGCGCGCATGGACGCCGCCGCAATCTGGAGGGTGCATTTGCCGCGGACCCGAACCTGCTCGTGCCGGGCTGCGAGGTGCTGCTGGTGGACGACATCTACACCACCGGCGCGACGGCGCGCGAGTGTGCGCGGGTGCTGCGGCGAGCGGGAGCTCACAAG